>Ga0307430_1000324_pt1 | contig 43502 bp, 33 predicted proteins | sample SalMarWE160130MG_FD_202159 | JGI IMG/M metagenome (GOLD analysis project Ga0307430, IMG submission 202159) | Salt marsh sediment microbial communities from the Plum Island Ecosystem LTER, Massachusetts, United States - WE1603-130 | ecosystem: Environmental > Aquatic > Marine > Intertidal zone >...
AATTGTAGTTAGTCGAAATTAATAGTAATCATTGTAAACGTTTCCAAAATATGGCAAAACGAAAATCTTCTTTGAAAGTGACAATTGTGGATGTTGCCGAAAAGGCAGGTGTATCACTCGGCACTGTTTCGCGTGTCATTAATGATGATATTCACGTTGCAGACGATACGCGCGAACGGGTACTGGCTGTGGCAAAAGAACTGGGATTTGTTGCCAATCGTCAGGCACAAGGGCTGAAGGGGAGGAAAACCAATACAGTTGGTGTGTTGGTTCCTAATCTGGGAACTGGCTACATTGGCCAAATCATGCAGGGTATTGATACTGAACTTGGATTAAGTCAGCTTGACCTAATGCTCTTCACAACACATCGTATGGCTGATAAAGAGGCCAACTATGTTGCGAATATGGTGCAAGGTATGGTGGATGGTCTTTTGTTTATTATTCCCCGCAGCCCTTCTGATTATATTGGTACACTCATACAGCGAAATTTTCCTTTTGTGCTTATTGACCATCAAGTTGTTAATGAACCGTGTCCTTCCGTTAGTGCAACCAATTGGCAGGGCGCATATCAAGCTACGGAGTACCTGATCGAACTTGGACACAGAGAAATCGGTTTTATCACTGGGTCCATGGATTTGAATTCAGCCACAGATCGGTTGGAAGGATATAGGTCGGCATTGCGCACCAATCATTTTCCCGAAAACCCTCATTTGATTTACGAAGGAGAATACACCCAACCATCCGGCTACGCTGGGGCAACTACTTTACTGGATCTAGACGAAATACCGACAGCTATTTTTGCTTCCAATGACGCAATGGCGATGGGAGCAATGGATGCTGTCCGTAACCGCGGTCTGCGCGTACCAGAAGATATATCTATTTTGGGATTCGATGATGTCCCCCAGTCCGCGATGGTTCGCCCTGCACTCACTACTGTTCGCCAACCACTTGAGCAGATGGGACGTGTCGCTACCCAAATGCTTCAAGATATTCTTAAAAATCCCGAGAAAGATTTTGACCAAATGAGGTTACCGACAGAATTAATCATCCGTGATTCTGCCCAACCTCCAAATACAGGGTCGGCTAACCTACCGAGCCAACCGACCCTGTAGTGTGGATCCCTTTACACAGAAAGGAGAACCAGCACAGACAAATTATACGCTAATAAACCCTCACCTACCTGTAAATAACTGATTCAAAAATCAAACTGATTGCCTCAATAAAGGAGGAGGACAATGTCTCGCAAGGTACATTTAATCTTAAGCATTATGCTCTTGAGCGCATTTGTTCTTTCCGCGTGCACTACCCCGACGGAAGAACCGGCTGCTCCTGTAGCAGAAGAGCCAGCGGAGCCCGTTGCGGAGGAGCCTGCCGAAGAACCAGCTGTGGAAGAGAAAGTCACGGTTACCTGGTGGCATATCTCGACTGCGGATGAACACAAAGCACTCTGGCAAAAGCTCGCGGATGAATATATGGCTGCTAATCCGGATGTCAACATTGAGATTACAGTCTTGGAAAACGAAGCATTTAAAACCAAGCTCACAACTGTTATGCAATCCGGTGAACCACCTGATATCTTCCAGAGTTGGGGTGGTGGTGTGATGAATGAGTATGCCAATGCCGGTTTACTCAAAGATATCACCACTGACCTCGATGCGGACGGCGGCGAGTGGCGCAATACTTTTGCGCCCGGCGCGTTGGGTGTGTATTCCTACAAGGGTCAGAACTATGGTGTGCCCTGGGATATGGGCATGATTGGTTTCTGGTACAACAAAGCACTCTTTACTCAGGCTGGCATCGATGCCCCTCCCACCACTTGGGCTGAATTGGTTGATGATGTGCAGAAGCTTAAAGCAGCTGGCATCACTCCGATCGCTCTGGGAGAAGGTGATAAGTGGCCTGGCATGCATATGTGGGCTTACCTCGTTACCCGCCTGGGTGGCAAAGCCAATTTTGAGGGTGCGCTGTTACGCACGGGTTCCTTCACGGATGAACCCTTTGTCCAAGCTGGCGCAATGATCCAGGAATTGGTTGCCCTCGAACCGTTCCAGGATGGTTTCCTCGGCGCAACCTATGGCGATGAAGCCACAGCCATGGGGAATGCAAAAGCCGCTATGGAATTGATGGGTCAGTGGGCTCCGGCTGTTCAAAAGGACAACAGCGAAGATAAAGAGGGCATCGGCGATGACCTCGGATGGTTCCCCTTCCCGGCAGTTGAAGGTGGAGCTGGTGATCCCAATGACGCGGTTGGTGGTGGTAACGGCTTTGCGATTGGTAAAAACGCCTCTCCTGAAGCTATCGACTTCGTCAAGTACCTAACTCGCGCGGAAGCACAGGTTCAATTGGCCGAGATCGGCGTGATTATCCCGGTAGTGAAAGGTGGAGAAGCTGGTATAGCTGATCCGCTGATGATCACCCTCCAAGAGCAGTTGGCCAAGGCGGAGTATTTCCAATTGTATTACGATCAGGCTTTGCCACCTGCCATGGGTTCCGTCATCAACGACGTCACCCAGGGTTTGTTTGCTGGCACGCTAACGCCTGAACAGGCTGCCCAAGAAATTGAAAACTCTGCCCAGCAGGAACTATAGTAAGCAAGCACCTTGACATTGCGGGGATCGGGATTTCAACAAGCCGATCCCCGCAGCATTTCATGGCTGTATTGGAGGCAATGAATGCAGAACCTTCCCACAATTCCGAACATTTTTAAATTGAAGCCGGGGACAGGTGGACGACAAAAGAATAAGGAAAGATTGGTTATTTTTTTGTTCCTGTTGCCAGCCATTGTACTTTTCTTCCTTTTTGTTATTTATCCTATTCTCCAATCGATTTATTACAGCCTCTTTAATTGGAAGGGATTCGGTCCCGCCGTTGACTTTGTGGGACTGGATAACTTTATAAACATCCTGAAGGACAGAGTCTTCTTAATCGCACTACGTAATGGTTTCTTCATTATTGCGTTCTCTCTCTTCCTCCAACTTCCACTTTCACTCATGCTGGCTGTACTGGTAGGACGTGACCTGCCAGGGCGTGTCTTTTTCCGTGTCATTTTCTTCATGCCCTATGTTCTCTCCGAAGTGATCGCCGCGCTTATGTGGTTGTTCATCCTTAATCCGGATCCCGAACGCGGCTTTATCAACGCTGTGATCGTCTTTCTGGGTGGCGAATCGCAAGCCTGGCTTGGTAACACAAGTCTTGTCATGCCTGCGATTTTCGCGGCGTTGACGTGGAAGTATTTTGGCTATCACATGTTGTTGTTCATGACCGGTCTACAAAATATTCCCTCTGAAATCGAAGAAGCGGGGCGCATCGATGGCGCCGGTAGATTCCAAAGTTTCTTTTACATCACATTGCCATTATTACGAAGTACCATTCGTACTTCAGTTTATCTTTCGGTTCTCGGTTCGATCCAGCAATTCATTCTGGTCTGGATCATGACCAAAGGCGGACCCGTCAATGCCAGCGAAACATTGGCAACGTATATGTATCGTTTCGGATTTGTGCGCTTCCAGCTGGGGTATGGATCAGCGGTGGCAATCTATATGTTTCTGCTCTGCTTAATGTTTTCCCTGATTTATCAACGCCTGACTCGCCAGCCTGACTACTTCAGTGGTCTTTAGAAAGGATGAATTCATGAGTAAAACTTATCGCCCGCACATAAGATGGCGAAGATTGGCAACAAGAGTCCTTCAGTATTTCATTCTTTCGATCATTGTCGTGATTGTATTTGTTCCAATAGTGATTCTGGTTTTTGGCGCCCTTAAAACTCGCGGCGAATATTTATCACATCCTTACGCTATACCTGTTCCAGTTCGCTGGGAAAATATTACGTTGATTTTACGAAATGCTTCATACTCCTTTTGGCCCATGTTGCGAAACAGCGTAGTTGTCATGCTGATTGTTACAGCGTTGGTGGTAATTGTATGTAGTCTCGCAGCCTTCGTATTTGCTCGTATGGAGTTTCGCGGCAAGGGGCTGACGTTTAATCTTTTCACTTTGGGACTCATGTTCCCTATCAATGTTGCTATTCTGCCGGTATATTTTGTATTGCGTCAAATAGATTTGATCGATAGTTTATGGGGTGTAATTGTTGTACAGACTGCATTTCTACTATCGGGGAACATTATGATTTTGCGCGGTTTCTTCACGGCCATCCCAGTAGAATTACAGGAAGCAGCCTATATTGATGGCTGTACAGCAATTGATTTCTTCTGGCGTATCTTGCTTCCGCTTGCACGCCCGGCATTGTCGACCGTCGCAGCGCTGACCATGATCATCAGTTGGAATGACCTGCTAGTTCCACTCGTTGTACTCAACAGCGACAAACTGTGGACGCTGCCTCTTGGCACCATGCAGTTCCAGGGGCAATACGGACAGGATTTATCGTTAGTATCTGCCTTTATCGCATTATCAGCCTTGCCTACGATCATCTTCTACATATTCGCTGAACGCCAGATCGTTTCCGGCCTCACCGCAGGCGCGATCAAGGGGTAGTTCCTAGATGACACGATACTTTCGTCCCCCGATTCTTTCAGGAAGTCACCCTGATCCTTCCATTTACCGGGTGGATGAAGATTATTGTCTTGTTGCATCCATATTCGAATATTTTTCGGGTTTGCCGATTTTTCATATTGAGACGGGTAACATCTATCATAAAAGCTATTTTTCGGATTAAAGCCTTGTTTACGCATCGACGTTTTCTCGCCACATTGCTTTTTTATACCTTTATCATTACCTCCTGCGGATTGCCCTCTACGCCGACAGTTGCCAATTTAACCCCAACCGAAACTCAGCCCATGCTTCTCTCCGCCAATTCCGCCTTCGAGACGGGAGTGTACCCCAACTTGTTCAGGGACTACCTCGGCAAGAGCGACGAAGAGATTCAGGCGAAGATCGACACTGCCTTCAACCAACTCTTCTACGGCGACGATGCCACTGAACGTGTTTACTATCCTGTTGGATCTGACATGGCATATATCTCTGACATCGCCAATGGAGACGTGCGCAGCGAAGGCGTGTCCTATGGCATGATGATCGCCGTACAGTTAAATAAGAAGGAAGAGTTCGACCGTCTCTGGAAGTGGGCAAAGACTTACATGTACCAAACCGAAGGTGGGTACAAAGGCTACTTTGCTTGGCACTGCAAAACAGACGGTACCCAACTCGCCGCCAACCCCGCCTCAGACGGTGAGGTCTGGTTCATCACCGCCTTATTCTTCGCCGACGGGCGTTGGGGCAGCGGCGAAGGGATTTACAACTACCGTGCTGAAGCGCAGGCCATTCTAGATACATCGTTACATGACGATGATCGCGGTAATCTAGCCACCGACCTGTTCGATCCTGAAACCAAACAGGTCGTCTTCGTTCCACAGTTGGGACAAAACTCTCAATTCACCGACCCGTCGTACCACACGCCGCACTACTACGAACTCTGGGCACTTTGGGCGGATAAAGACAACGCCTTCTGGGTGGATAGCGTAACTGCCAGTCGTGAGTATCTGAAAACAGCGGTCAATCAACAAACCGGCCTGGCCCCGAACTACTCCTACTTTGATGGCAAGCCATACGATGACGAGTATAACGGTAATTTCCGATATGATGCCTTCCGCGTGGGGGCAAATGTGGGTATAGATTATGTCTGGTTTGCGCCAAGTGCATGGCATGTAGAGCAATCGAATCGCTTGTTGCGTTTCTTTGCCTCGCAAGGCATGGAAGATTACAAAGCTGAGTATTTGTTGACAGGCGAACCACAAGTTGGTCATCGATCTTCAGGCTTGATAGCGACGAATGCCGTCGCAGCCCTCGCCGCTGACCGCGAGATCGGCGAACCTTTCGTGCAAGCCTTGTGGGATCAACCTATCCCTACAGGTCAATATCGATACTACGATGGTTTACTGATGATGCTTGGCTTGTTGCAGGTCAGTGGGAATTTCCGCATCTATGAGCCGGGTACGGCACCCGAAGGACAAGTCTTCCCAACTCCTAAGCCCGAAGTAAATGGCAGGTTCGTCCCGTCATCGGGTAAAGCCTTGTTGATTGTCGGACAGGACAAGGTAAGTGTCGATGCCTATTTTAATGCAACGGTCACTGCACCAGGCGGCGTCGCAGTGAATATCGATATTCAAATGAGAGGTATCGAAGATCTTGATTATTTAGCTGAAAAATATCCTAACAGCACGTCATCTGCTGGTCTGAGATTGAATGACTCACTCAACATAACAGATGAACAGATTGATACTCTGCTCGATACATTGATCGCCTACAGCCACCCTGTGTTTATCCAGCTAAGGTATGGATCGGATGATACGCCTGATATTTTTATTTCCGTCTGGGAAAGGTTTAGAGAGAGGATGCAGGCTAAGGATGGTATGAACGTTGCTTTCGTTTGGGAAGCGGCTTCTTGCGAAGAGTCCAATATCGCAGGTTTCTATCCTGGTGATGAGTCCGTAGATTGGATTGGAACAAATTACCAATGTGCAGACGAAGCTATCCAATTTGCCCGCGAGCATTTCAAGCCAGTGATGATCACAGCAAGTTCACAAGGAGCAGGCTGGGATGAATGGTTTCCGCCGTTCTTCCAATTTGTGGTTGATAACCACGATGTAATTCGCGCCGTGACCTATTACAACGAAGGAGAAAGCCGTCTATCGGGCGCTGACATCATCAAAAACTGGAAGACCGAAACCAAAGGCTCATTTTGGGTAAAGGCAAATCCCGATTTGTTTCGTTATTTAGGTTTTGAACAATGATCGCTGACTTAATCCCTCTCCCATCGAGTTATGGTTTAGGTGAAGGCGCGGTCTATAACGTTCACCAAGGAGTGGTCCATGCGCGTGGATAAAACGATAGAAAAAATTCCATACCTGGATCCTTCCCTTTCCTTTGCCGAACGGGTGAGTGACTTGATCGGACGTATGACGCTGGAAGAAAAGGTCGGCTTGATGAATCATCCAGCGCATGGCATTCCACGTTTGAACATCCCCGCTTACAACTACTGGAGTGAAGCCCTGCACGGTATCGCTCGCAACGGTCGAGCCACTGTCTTTCCGCAAGCAATTGCAATGGCGGCAACTTGGGATAAGGAATTGATCCATGATGTTGCAACAGCAATTAGCGACGAAGGACGTGCCAAGTATCATGCCGCGCTGCGCCGTAATGGCTACACCGACCAATATCAAGGTCTCACCTTTTGGTCACCGAACGTGAATATCTTCCGTGATCCGCGTTGGGGGCGAGGTCAGGAGACTTGGGGAGAAGATCCCTTCTTTACAGGCGAAATGGCATCTGCGTTCGTGCGTGGTCTGCAGGGTGACCATCCCAAATATCTCAAGACCGCGGCATGTGCTAAACATTATGCGGTTCATTCTGGACCTGAGAAAGACCGTCACTCGTTAAATGTTATTGTTGCTAAACGTGACCTCTATGATACCTATCTTCCTGCATTCAAAAAATTGGTGATAGATTCAAAAGTCGAATCGGTAATGGGCGCCTACAATCGCACACTTGATGAACCTTGTTGCGCCAGTAAACTGCTTATTGAAGATATCCTGCGGGAAGAGTGGGGGTTCCAAGGTCATTTTGTCTCGGATTGCATGGCGCTGGCAGATTTTCACCTAAGTCACAAAATCACGGATGACGCGGTTGAATCCGCTGCACTGGCGTTGAGTCACGGATGCGACCTCGCATGCGATCATGTCTATAGTGAAATCCCCGAAGCCATTCAGCGTGGCCTCATCGCTGAAACCGATGTAGACCGCGCTCTTGAGCGGACGCTCAGCACGCGTTTCAAACTTGGCATGTTCGATCCCGATGATGATGTCCCGTTCACAGACATATCTACTGATGTGATTGCTTGTGATGTCCATCGCCAACTCGCCTATCAGTCAGCCACCGAAGCAGTAGTTCTACTCAAGAACAAAGGCAACATCCTGCCGATCAATCCTTCCACCAAAAAGGTCTTTGTCACGGGTCCCACTGCCACAAGCCTGGAAGTTCTACTCGCCAATTATTATGGCTTCAACGATCAAATGGTCACGTTGCTCGAAGGTCTTACAGGGCGTGTCCCCGAAGGCATGGGCCTGGAATATCACCCTGGTGCGCTGTTGAAACATGTGCGCGAGATCAAGGAAAGCTGGGCGCCAGGCATGGCTCAATCTGCCGATCTCACCATCGTTTGCGCAGGCCTCAACTCATTCATCGAAGGGGAGGAGGGCGAGTCGCTTCTTTCTCCACAAAACGGCGACCGGGAAAGTATCTCGCTTCCACAAAGCCAGATAGATTACATCAAAGAACTATCCATTCATGGTGCGCGCATTATCCTCGTACTCACTGGCGGTAGCCCAATCGCGTTAGGCGAAGTCGAAGGCATGGTGGAGGCGATCATCTTCGTCTGGTATGCAGGTATGGAGGGTGGTCGCGCCGTTGCCGATGTGCTCTTTGGTGATGTATCACCATCGGGCAAACTCCCCATCACTTTCCCGAAATCGCTCGATCAACTACCTCCTTTTGATGATTACCGCATGGATGGACGCACTTATCGCTACATGACTGAAGAACCTCTTTATCCCTTCGGCTTCGGTCTGAGTTACAGTAAGTTTGATTATTCGAAATTACAACTCGATAAATCGACACTTACTCTCGGAGATTCTCTTAATGTGAGCCTGACCCTGACCAATCGTGGGGAATCAGACGCTGTCGAAGTTGCCCAGTTCTACCTGAGCGACCTTCATGCCTCGACTGTTGTTCCATTTCATCATCTCATTGGCTTCGAGCGGGTCGTGCTCAAGGCAGGTGAAAGTAAAAAACTCAAATTCACCATCACACCTGAGATGATGTCCTTCTACGATGACGATGGCAAACTTACTCTCGAACCCGGGCAATTCCGTCTCGAAGTCGGTGGCTGTTCGCCATCTAAACGTGGACAAGAATTGGGTGCGCCGAAGCCTGTCACAGCTTTATTCGATGTCACCTTAAGCGAAAAAAAAGCATTTCCTAGATAATCTCACAAAACTAACAAGTAGTATTCGATATCCTTGTATGCCCCCAGAGCCTGAACACAAATATACTTATAGGTGATAGATGGTGGGCAATACCGATCGAAACTTATTTGGTCTCTCTACGCGTGAACCAAAAGTGCCTGGCGAACGGTGTTTTCATGGCATAAGACTTTACCATTCGGGTCGTGATCCTGGTTATCCTGGATCTGATTGGGGATGAATTCGGTTTACGTTTGAGTTTTATCCTCAGTGCGTTTATTATGTTGATGGCAACACCGATCATTGCCCGCCTACTGGGTGGGAAGAGATCAGCCAGATCATCTGGCCTAGGGAAAAATTGATGATCCACAGAAGATACGTTCGGAACTTGGCGTGCGTTGCTGCCCTCGGTGGGGTTTTGGGCGTGCTCGTAATCGGGGTGGTGTTGGCGAGAATGCAGCTGGATGTGTTACTGGCGCCCAGCAACTCGCTGCCGCAGGAGACGCCGGCGGACTACGCGATGCCCTACATGGATGTAGAATTCGTCGCCGAGGATGGTATGCGTCTTGCGGCGTGGTTCGTCCCGGCGGACGATAGCCCTTCGGCGGCGGTGGTGATCGCGCATGGTCTGGGAGGAAATCGTGGCTCACACCTGCCAACAGCCGCCATGCTGCACGCTCATGGTTACGCTGTGCTGCTGCTCGATTTACGCGCCCATGGGGAAAGTGGGGGCGAATTCAAGTCCTACGGATATTACGAAGCGCTCGACGTACTTGCGGCGGTGGATTATCTCGTTACTGAGCAGGGGATCCCGGCGGCGAGTATCGGACTATTAGGGCATTCGCTGGGAGGTGCTGCGATTGTGCGCGCCGCCTCGCTGCGTCAGACGCCGCATGCGTTGGTCGTAGTCAGCACCTACCAGAGTTTAGATGCGGCCATCGATGACGCCTTCGATGATATCGCCCTGCTGCCCAGCTGGCCTTTCGCGCCCATTATGACATGGGCGGCGGAGCGCCGACTGGGATTGGATCGTGAATCGATGGACCTGACAGGGATCCTCGAGCGTATGTCGCCGCGTCCTGCGTTGCTGGTCCACGGAGCGGAGGACGACCTGCTGCCGCTGTACCATCACGAAGCACTCTGCCAGGCGGCAGCCTGGGCGACGTGCTGGGTTGTGCCGGGGATGGGGCACGAGAGTCCTGCCCGGTTCGTTCCTGACACCTACGAAGAGCGCCTGATCGGCTTTTTAAACCACGCGCTGTTGGGGGAGTAACATCACCCTGAGGCTTTCATTGACAGCGGCGGTCGATCGGGTAAAATTGGGGCGAATCGGAAAAATGGCCCGCTAGCTCAATTGGCAGAGCAGCTGACTCTTAATCAGTAGGTTCTAGGTTCGAGTCCTAGGCGGGTCATCCATAAAACCGCTCGACATCGTCGAGCGGTTTATTAATTGTAGTAGATTAACATTTCTGCAGATTCCATCAATCCTTCCTCAGATTGTGGAATATCTTCCCCAAACTCGACCTTTTCCCGTACATCAACATATACATCCGGAAGATCTTGATCGCTAGGTAGAGCCCACCGACGCTGGAAAGGTCCAGCACTGTGATGTTAATCGCGATCTCGGATCCACCATCATCGTCTCTTTGCTTGTCATCACCTTTGCCTTCATGTTTACTGAAGCAACGATAGATTTACCTGCTCCCGTCGCCGGATACTACAATCTATGGCATTTCTATGTCACAATATGATCGATTTCTTCGTTCTATTATTGAGAGGAGCACATTCCACGTTCCATCATTATTCGTGCATTGCCAGAGCAATCAGGACTTAGACGATATGAAAATACGGAAGAACAACCATAAACGCAACACCTGGAGGTAAATCATGTTCGAAAAGCATAAAGTCATTCTTGGAGCTGCTTCATTGATTGCTTGGGTACTTATTCTTTTGGGTTGTGGGGGGTGTTCTCCTCCACCTTGCTCGGCTGATTTTCTCATCGTTTCTATTAATGATGCCAACAGCAATGGACCTGGTACAGATACGATCGATCTCGATCCGGGATGCGTCTACGAACTGGGCGTTGTAGACAATACCATCGACGGCAACAACGGTACGCCATCCATCACCTCCTCCATTGTGATCAACGGCAATGAGGCCACAATTCGGCGCAGCACCGGTGCGCAAAAAGCTGCCATCCGTTTGTTTCACATTTCGCAAGGGGGAGAGTTGGTCCTGAATAACGTGACGCTTATGGATGGGCTGGCCATGGAGCCAACGAATGTCATGGACACGATCCGCAATTCGGGGGGAGCGATCTATAACAATGGGGTACTGACGGTTAACAACAGCATCATCACGGCAAATCGTGCCAAATTGAAGGGCGGCGGCATCTATAATGCCGGGACAATGACGATCAATGCCACGACCATCCAAAACAATGAGACCAACATCGGAAACGAGCCCAATGAATCCGGTGGGGGGATAATCAACGCCGGAACTGCTACAATCAACGACAGCACGATCGCCAATAATATTGCCAGCCAATCTGCTGGAGGTATTGGCAACAGCGGTGACTTAACGATCATCAACAGCACCATCTCCGGTAATTCCACCACCCTGTCCGAGATCATTAGCGGCGCGGCGATCATCAACGCCGGAAACGCAACGATCAGCTACACCACCATTGCAGACAATACCGGGATCACATCAGGAGCTGTTTTCTCTGTCCTCGATACCATCCAGATCAGCAATTCGATCATAGCCAACAACACAGGCGGGGATTGCAGCTATCCGGCCACAAGTCCAATCTCCGGCCCAAACCTGGACAGCGATGGCACCTGCATCGGTTTCACGATAACTGATGATCCGCAGCTCGGTCCGCTGGCCAATAACGGTGGCCCGACCCAGACTCACAGTATCGATCCCAGCAGCCCGGCCAAAGATGCTGCAGCCGGAAGCTGCCCTGCAACCGACCAACGCGGGGAACCAAGGCCGCACGGTTCTGCCTGCGATCTGGGCGCATTTGAACTCAGCGCAGGTGGATCTCCCGCCGGCGACTCGTCTTTAATCTCGGGTCTGGTGTTCGATGACGACAACGCCGACGGTGTCTATGATCCAGGTGAACCCGGTTTTGCCGGGGTAGAGCTGTTGCTCGAAAGCGGCCCCTGTCTTGCCCCCGTGAGTGCCGTCTCGGAGCTCACCGCTTCCGACGGCAGTTTCGAGTTCGAAATTATTCCGCCGACGGCGGGAATCTACTGCCTGAGCATAGACCCGCTCACGCCGCCTAACGATACCATCCTGATCCCGGGCGGCTTTACGGTGCCTCCCGGCGGCGAGATCGAGATTACCCTGACGGAAGGGGAGGACATCAGCGATCTGTTATTCGGCTGGGACTTCCAGTTTGCTGGATCGGATATTGCGCCCAACCCGGTTATCACCAACGTGGTGCTGAGCACCACCTCGCCTGCGGAAGGTGGATGGGTTGAAGTGGAAGTGACGATTGAGAACATAGGCGCGTACCCGGCTGAGGATTACGAGCTGGTTTTGATCCCCCATTACGGCTGGGGGCCGCCTAATCCTGCTGGTTACGTTCCGCTTCCGGATCTCATGCCTGGCGTACCGCACACCGAGGTCTTCTCTCCTGGTGTGCTCTACTCTACGGCAGGTACGTACACCCTGCGGGTGTTGGTGACGGATGATTGGTATGCGCTCGGCGATCCCGATTCAACCGGAACGAATGGAGATTATCAGGATTTCACCATCACAGTCATGGAAACCTACAGCTTGTGCAATCCTTTTGAGGGGATTGGTTATTCCTTCGTGATCCTTCCCATCCAGGAAGATATCATGATGCTGCCCGTTTACCTGCGGTTGGAAGACATTGTTGTCCCAGGGCTGGTTCCCCCGGATGAACTGGAGTCGGTGGAATATTATGCATTCCTGGGTGATATCGAATCCAATACTTGTGGGCTGCAGGGTGGTTATGATGACCGGCTGTACTGTACGTTTACACTGACCCCCGACATTCCGGGATCGGTGCTCAATTACTACCTTTACAAGAAAGGGTGTGATGATGCGGTGGTCACCCAACTCAACGTGCTCATTCCTGAACTCCCACTTCCCCCGTGCTCGGAGGATCTGGGTCCGGCGGACTGCGCTGCAGCCGGCGGCGAGATGAGTGATAGTGTGACCAGAGCTCCTTACTGCATCTGCCCCTGAGCCTGGCCCGTCCAGCGTGCTAAACCAAAACCATCCCGATGATCTTCGATCGGGATGGTTTTTTTATGTATGCGTGGTACAGAATGAATCTCGGACTGGTTTAAGTCATGAGAAGAACCGCTCGACAGCGTCGAGTGGTTTGTTCCAACCCGGGATTTGGCTCGTGTATCCCTCTTGTCGATCCTGGTACCGCCGATGACAATGGAATCGAATAGATAGGTGGCCGCCAACAGGATTCCCGAAGCCGGATGTGGTCATCTCCTGTGTGTATGCAAAATTCGGGTTCAAGATATAATTTAATTCCACCAACCATTTCTTCTCAAAAAGGAGTTTTCCTGGTGTTTAGCATTGACTTCCAACCCGTTGGCCGCCGCGGTCAATGTTCCTCTGAACAGTCTCTGATGGAGTGCGCACGACAATTGGGTGTGGATATTGTCAGCCTTTGTGGCGGTGTCGGCAGCTGTGATCGTTGCAGAGTCAAGATAATTGAAGGGGAGGTATCCCCACCCACCCAGGAAGAAGAATCCGCGCTTGCAACCAGCGACTTGGAACAGGGGTATCGCCTGGCTTGCCAGACTTATCCGCTCAGCGATGTCAAATTGTACGTCCCGCCTGAATCGTTATCTGCACCGCAACGCACCCAGGTGGAGGGCTTGGATGTTGATGTGGAACCCGACCCGGTTGTTGTCGGATTTGAAGCGCAGCTGACGCAGCCGACGATTGAATCGCCGCAGGCGGACGTGCAGAATCTCTGGCAAGCCCTTGCCGAACATGGGATTAAAGAGGGGATCATCGATTTCAGTGTTCAGCAAGCGATGTCGCAACAAATCCGCCAAAACAGTTGGCAGCTTCGCATCGCCCTGCGCGGCAATGAAGTTGTGGCTATCGGATCGCCGTCTACCCGCTGGTTAGGCCTGGCAGTAGATATCGGTACGACGAAAATCGCCGGTTACCTGCTCGACCTGGAGAGTGGGAAGATGTTGGCTTCAAAGGGTATGATGAACCCGCAGATCTGCTACGGTGAAGACGTGATTTCACGTATCGTGGCCGCTAGTAAATCTCCCGCCGACGCGGAGAAACTGCAGTCCCTGCTGGTTGAGGCGCTCAACCTACTGACCTCGGATCTGTGTCGCGAAACCAATTCCGATACGGAACAAATTGTGGAAGCTGTCGTCGTTGGAAACACTGCGATCCATCACCTTTTCCTGGGACTATCCGTCAAGCAGCTTGGTTTTTCCCCGTATGTGCCCGCCGAGGAAGCAGCGATGGATGTCAAGGCGCGAGAGATTGGGTTGAAAATCGCCGCCGGCGCCTACATCCATCTCCTTCCCATTATCGCCGGTTATGTTGGGGCAGATCATGTTGCCATGCTGCTCGCCACACAGCTGGCGGATTCAGATCGAACCACCCTGGCGATCGATATCGGCACCAACACGGAAATTTGCCTCAATCACGAGGGCAAAATGACCAGCGTTTCCTGTGCCTCGGGTCCGGCTTTCGAGGGCGCGCAGATCAAGTTTGGCATGCGCGCTGCACCCGGGGCAATTGAACACATGCGGTTGGAAGGGGATAAATTGGAAATCCAGACCATAGGCGGCGAGGCGCCGGCCGGGATCTGTGGTTCTGGGCTGCTGGACGTGGTCGCTCAACTGCGCGAAAACGATGTCATTGCGCGCGGCGGGAAGATTGCTGAGCATCCGCGGGTTCAATTGCGGGATGGCAGGCCGGAATTCATTCTGGCTGAACGCGCCGAACTCGAACCGATCACGATTTCCCAGAAGGACGTGCGCGAACTGCAGCTGGCAAAAGCAGCGATCCGGCTGGGCATTCAGGTGCTGGTTGATGCTGCCGGGCTGCAGGAGAACGATATCGAAAAGGTCATCATCTCCGGCGCCTTTGGCACGTACATCGAAGTGAAATCCGCCATAACGATCGGTATGCTGCCCGAACTGCCCTTGGAACGCTTCATCCAGGTCGGAAACGCCGCCGGGACGGGCGCTCGATTGGCGCTCATCTCGAAAAGCGAGCGAGAAAAAGCAAAACAGATCGCTCACCAAGCCGGCTATATCGAACTGGCCAAGGTGTCGGATTTTAGTCGTAAGTATGTTAATGCGACGTTCTTATAAAATTCCGCTGGCTTGACTCGAGGATTTCTCGATATTTCCATTTGATCTTGATATGAATGAGAATGGGATTATGTGCGTTTCTTAACCAACTGGCGAGCAGTGGGTTCATCGATGATCAATTCAGACATTAGATGTCCACGCAGCGCGGCGATAAGTCCATTCACTTTTGCCAGACCCGAAACAACACAAATGCCATGCTTTTGACGGAACATATCTAAAAATGGACCGCTTGCGCGTTGGTTCATCGGTATGTTGTCAAAGCTTCCGTCTTCTTTGAAAAACACGGTTGCAATATCCCCGGCGATCTTGTGCTGTTCCAGGGCCGCGTAGTCCGCATTGGTTAGATAGCCACCGCTGTAGACGTGGCTGGGGATTCCGGCGTTCACCGCCCCGATGCTGTAAAGCAGCAGATCGGCCTGGGATTGCAGGTCCAGAATCCGTTTGATGCTGCCCTCCCGCCACAACGCCTGTTTGGTTTCCGGATAATCAAAGAAGGTGGGAACGGGGAACAACTGCGCGCGGGCCCGATAGTTGTCCGAAAAACGCATGATGATCTGGCTTGCGTATCCGATCCCCATCGATTGGGTGTTACCTGCGCCGTTGAGCTGGACGATCTGGGCATTGTGGGTCGTCTTGCGCAGCAGGTGCCGGGAGACGGCGGTCAGGGTCGTACCCCAGGCGATCCCCAATACCATGTTCGAATCAAAGATGGTGTTCAGGTAGTTGGCGGTATATTGGGCAACCCTATTCAGCCATTCCGCTTCTCCGGCAATTTCAGGAACCGGAACCACATGTACGTTTTCGATCCCGAATTTTTGTATCAGGCTGTTAGCCAACTTGTCCGGCATTTCCGTCGGCTCGATGATCCGGATATCGACCAATCCCCTGGATCTGGCAAAGCTCAGCAATCGGGAAATCGTCGATCTGGAAACATCCATCTCCTTAGCGATCTTCCCGGTGGTCAAATTTTGATAATAATACATTCGAGCAGCCCGGATGGCGTTGGCTATCTTTTGATCGTTGAACATCTCGTTCCTTTTTCCACTTTATACCCTCAAAATGAACCTTCGTGCAAGCGAATTGAAAATATTTTCACGAGGTTCCGGTGCGGCTTGAGGAGGCGTTTGCACATTTGTGCAATATTGTTGACACAACGTGCGCGAACCATAGAATGAATAAGAGGCGCATCCGCATTATTTCCATCCACAATTTCATATTCATAATAGGAGGAGGAACGATGGAAGGAAATCCCCGCAAGAATTGGTTGATGTTGCTTGTCCTAGTAGTCATTATCGCTCTCTCGGCCGTCCTGGCCGATCAAATCGAGAGCGATTTTGGCAAGGTGGAAGTCTCGATCGTTGAAATCGAAAATCCTGAAGGATATACGATCGTAGCAAAATTGTTTGTCCCGGACGGAGCTTCCGCCAGCAATCCTCTGCCCGCCGTTGTAAACATGCATGGATACCAGAACGATAAAAATGTGCAAGACCCATTCTCCGTCGAGCTTGCGCGCCGTGGTTTCGTGGTGCTGGCTCCCGATTCGCTGGGACACGGAGACTCTGGAGGCGGCTTGAATGTGATGGCCTGGTTTGGAGATCCCACTTATGTGATGGGGAATGAGACCGCCCTGGCCTGGTTGATCGAGCAGCCCTACGTGGACGATGCAAACATTGGTGTGATGGGGCACTCGATGGGCGGTATGAACGCCATCAAGCTGCCGGGGTTGTTCCCGGACAATGTAAAGGGTGTTGTACAGCAAGCATCATCTCCGGGCAGCCCGGAACTTCCCAATCTGTTGATGCTTCAGGCCCGCTACGATGAGTTCGGCGGTTTCCGAGAGAACCAGTTTCGCACCGAGGAACTGACGTCCAGCGAGACGCGCCTGGCTGCGCTGGGGCTGGAAGCCGAAGGCTCGGTTGAATGGGACATCACCTACGGAAGCTTTGAAGACGGCACCGCGCGTCGGATGGCGTATATCAACATGGATCACCACTTGCTACCCTTGATGAATAAATCTGTGGCCGAAGCGGTAGACTGGATGCGCCTGGCCCTCAAGGGCGGCGACGGTGGCTCGATGTGGATCGACCCCACAAAGCAGATCTTCATGTTCAAGGAGATTTTTGGGTTCATCACCCTGCTTGGGACGATGGTCACCATGCTGCCAATCACCAACCTGCTGCTGAAAACCAAGTTCTTCGCACCGGTGGCGCAGCCGATGCCCAACCGCCATATCCCGGATAAGGGGACCTGGTGGAAATTGGCGACTATCAACGCGCTGATTGGCGGTATTCTGTATCCGCTCACCACACAATATGGTGGAATTGGGGGTAAGATCGAAGAGTGGTTCTCCTGGGCCAAGTTGGAGATGGGCAACGGTGTGGCTGCCTTCTTCGTGGCCAATGCCGTCGTGGCCGGGATTCTGTTCATCTTTTGGTACCGAAATGCGAAGAAAGACGGCGTCACCATGTATGACGTGGGCGTGTCTTTCGACGAAGAGAAGACCAAGATCGATTGGGGAATCCTCGGCAAGACGGTATTGCTTGGCGTGATCTTGTTCCTGTGGATGTATCTGTTCGAAGGCCTCTTCCAATGGATCATCGGGCAGGAGTTTCGCTTTGCATGGCCGTACATGCGACAGTTTTCCAGCGGCCAACGGGTCGGATTCTTCTTCATCTATCTGATCCCTGCACTGCTCTTTTTCTTGATCAACGGTGGGATATTCCTCTTCGGCCAGGCCCGGATGAAGGAATACGAAACGCCTGCCAAGACGCAGTGGATGTGGTGGCTGAAAGTTGTGTATGCCATGGTAGCTGGATTGTTCCTGATTTGGGCCTTCCAATACCTACCGTGGTTCTTCGGCGGCGAGGGGCCGGGATTTGAAACGATCACGTTCTTCCAGATCAATCTATCCCAGTTCACCTCGATGTGGCCGCTGATGCTTTTCGTCTACATTCCTGAGTTCATCATCCTGTTCTGGTTCCTGACCTGGTTCTTCCGCCGGACAGGTAAAATCTACCTCGGTGCATTGATGATCTCCGGCCTCGCGATCTGGTTCTTGGCTGCGGGATCAATCTACTTGATGTAGTCGACCAGAAGGAAGTACTGGAAAGCCCAGCGAGTAAACCATATCCGCTGGGCTTTTCCTTGGAAACAAAGATAATACTTTCAATGGAGGAGCCATGCCTACTTACATTGCTGCCATTGATCAGGGAACGACCAGCACCCGCTGCATGGTCTTCAACCACAAGGGCCAGCCGGTCGGTGTACATCAATTGGAACATGAGCAGTTCTACCCTAAGCCGGGCTGGGTCGAGCATGATCCCATGGAGATCTGGCACAACACCGAAGACGTCGTTCGAGATGGATTACGCAAGGCGGGTGCGGCCGCCAAAGATATCGCTGCTGTCGGAATTACAAATCAGCGTGAGACGACCGTAGTGTGGGACAGACGCACTGGCCAACCATTTCATAATGCCATCGTCTGGCAGGACACCCGCACCGACAGATTCATCAATCAGTTGGGGAAGGACGGCGGCAAGGATCGGTTCAGGAAAAAGGTTGGTCTACCCCTGGCGACGTATTTCTCCGGTCCCAAGATCCAGTGGTTGCTGGAAAACGTCGAAGGGCTGCGCCAGGCGGCAAGCGAGGGCCATGCCCTGTTCGGCTGCATCGACACCTGGCTGATTTGGAATCTGACCGGTGGCGTCGATGAGGGAAAACACATCACCGATGTCACCAACGCCAGCCGCACCATGCTGATGAACCTCGAAAGCTTGGACTGGGATGACGAGATTTGCGAGATTATGTCGATCCCCAAATCGATGCTGCCAAAAATCTGTTCCTCGTCAGAGATCTACGGCCACACCCTTGAAGCTGGTCCGTTCGAGGGAGTTGTACGCGTGGCCGGCGACTTGGGCGACCAGCACGCCGCCACCGTGGGCCAGACTTGCTTCGATCCCGGTGAGGCCAAGAACACCTACGGAACCGGATGTTTCATGCTGCTTAACACTGGTGAAGAAATCGTCCAATCCGAACATGGGCTGTTGACCACCCTGTGCTATCAATTTGGGAAGGAAAAGCCTGTTTATGCCTTAGAAGGCTCGATCGCCATCACCGGAGCATTGGTGCAGTGGCTGCGGGACAACCTGAAGATGATCGATTCCATCCCCGAAATTGAGAACCTGGCGAAGACTGTGGAGGATAATGGTGGGATCTACTTCGTCCCCGCGTTCTCCGGGTTGTTCGCACCCTACTGGCGCACTGACGCCAGGGGGGTCATTGTGGGTTTGACCCGCTACATCAACCGTGGGCACATCGCGAGAGCAGTGCTGGAAGCAACAGCTTTCCAGACCCGAGAGGTATTGGATGCGATGAACGCCGACTCCGGTGTAGCATTGAAGGCACTCAAGGTGGATGGGGGCATGGTTCAGAATGATTTGCTCATGCAGTTCCAGGCGGATGTTCTGGGCGTACCGGTCATTCGACCGATGGTACCGGAGACCACGGCTCTCGGGGCGGCGTACGCGGCTGGATACGCTATCGGATTCTGGGAGACTGTTGACGAAATGCGAGACAACTGGCAGGTCGATAAAAGCTGGCAGCCGGATCCGAAAAGCGAAGCAAAAACGAAACTCTATGCTCAATGGAAAAAGGCGGTTACGCGCACGTTTGATTGGGAGGACTGGAACAGTTAGCATGCAACCACGCGAAGATCGTATCCGCAAGATCAAGGATAATCCACGCCCCAGCGTTTTGATCGTTGGTGCGGGGATTAATGGGATTGGCACATTCAGGGACCTGGCGCTGCAAGGTGTGGATGTCGTCATGGTGGATCGTGGAGATTACTGCAGCGGCGCCAGCGCTGCTTCATCTCATATGGTGCACGGTGGAATTCGCTACTTGGAAAATGGGGAATTCCGTTTGGTGCGGGAAGCGGTTGAAGAGCGCAATCGCTTGATTGCCAACGCGCCCCACCTGGTGAAACCACTGGCAACGACCTTCCCGATTTTTAAACGCTTTTCCGGGTTGATGAACGCGCCGCTCAAGTTCCTCGGGCTCCTTGATCGACCAGCCGAGCGAGGGGCTGTGGTCATTAAAATCGGCATGACGCTTTATGATTTCTACACTCGTAAACAAAAAACCGTACCCCGACACGTGTTTCGTAACCGAGAAGAATCGCTATCCCTTTTTCCGGCGCTCAATCCGGATGTCCTCTACACGGGCACGTACTACGACGCTGCCATGCCGTCGCCGGAGAGGATCGCGATTGAGTTAATCCGGGATGCAGTGCGGGAGAACGACCGGGCGATTCCTTTGAATTACGTCCGTCTGGTATCTGCGAATGGCGATACAGTAACACTGCGGGACCAGGAGCGTGGCGATTGCTTCGATTTGAAGCCTGCGATTATTGTCAATGCCGCCGGGCCGTGGATCGATTTGGTCAATCAATCAATCGGTTATCCGACGCAATTTATGGGCGGGACGAAAGGTTCGCACCTGGTTCTGCATCATCCTCAACTACGGCAGGCGGTACGCGATAACGAGTTCTTTTTTGAAAACAACGACGGCCGTATAGTCTTGATTTTCCCGCTGCTGGATAAAGTTATGATCGGGACTTCCGATATACGCATCGACGATCCCGATAACGTTGCCATCACTGAGGAGGAAATCGATTATTTTTTCGAAATGGTCGAACGCGTCTTCCCAGCTATCCAAGTCGATCGATCCCAGATCGTATTTACTTTTTCTGGAGTTCGGCCGCTGCAGTACTCAACCGCAGGATCGACTGGCCAGATCAGCCGGGAACATAAAGTTGAGATCATCGAACCCAACAACGGTTTGGATGTTCCCGTATTGTCGCTTGTCGGTGGGAAGTGGACTTCTTTCCGAGCTTTATCGGAGCAAGTTGTTGACCTGGTCCTAAACCGATTGAATCTTGAGCGGATAGTATCCACCAGAGATCTTCAAATCGGAGGTAGTAAGGGGCTTCCGACCGGCACACCGGAAAGAGATACATACTTCGGGAATCTCACAGAGAGCTACTCGATCGAACGGGAACGGCTTTTACAACTTGTCGATGCTTATGGCACAAACGTGGAAGGATTGCTGCAGGAATACGGTTCCGAACTATCGACCATGCTGCAGACGGTCCCCGAGATTAGTGTGGCTGAAATACGATATTTCTTTCTTGAGGAAGATGTTATCCATCTGGATGATATGATTCTCCGCCGGACGATGTTGGGAAAACTTGGAAGTATTACACCTGAAAGTTTGCAGGAAATCTCGATGATTTGTGCAGAGATTCTTGGCTGGTCTGCCGAAAAGACTAAAAGCGAGGTGGATCGATTTCTCGATCTTCTGAGACGTAATCATAAAATGAATTTTTATTCGTATATTGGAGAGTAGATAACGCAAGTGTACCTTGGTGTTAATACATAATTATTGGGAAGAGTGGTTCGAGTTTCATCCGGTTCGGGTCGTCAAAGAAAACTGCTCGTTAACATCGAGTGGTTTTTTTGTCTTTTAGGAATAGATATTGGGTTTTTAGGACATCCATGGGCTATAAGGCATAATAACTTTGAATCTTCGCTTTATCATACGAAACATTAACCATAATGGCTTTTAGACTCTAAAGAAATTAATCGCATAAGTGTTGGATATCTGTTTGGTTCGATGTGATTGGCATAATTACAATCACTCTACAATGGTTTGATAGCACATAGATTTTCATATTTAATTGAATATACAAAAGACTTCATGCACTCCTCCAGCCGAGCCTAATGAATGAGTGATGTTAAGGATTTCATGATGACGAATCTAAATGGCGCCTCAAGGGAAGTCGATGAATATATCGCTAGCTTACCTGATGACGTTCAAGAGGTAATTAAAAACCTGAGAAAGACAATCAAAGAGGCAGCACCCGATGCGCAGGAAACATTACTCTGCCGACTGCCTACTTTCAAGCTGAATGGACATATGGCCCAGTTTGCCGTAGAAAAAGAACACATCATATTCTATCCATCTTCATCGAGTATCGAGAGATTCAAGGATGAATTGTCGAAATACGAGGGCGCAAGTGAAGCAGTAATTTTCCCGTTGAAAAAAACGATCCCGTTCGACGTCATCAAGAAGATCGTCACTGATAAATTGAGATAAGGCGAAAGAGACATCATCGCCGAAAGACCAAAACTTTCCATTTCACTTGAGGACCAGACTGAAGCTGCTGGCAAGAGCTAGGTGTCGGTTCTATTGTGGTACAGAATAGAAATTATTCCGTTTCCTGCTCTATATTGAAAGTCCTGCTGCATTCAATAACGCGTTACATACGGTAACTTTTCTCCTGAATATAAATATTGAACAAGGTATTGATCCCCGTGAAACCGCTTGAAGATGGTAATTGGTTTCTATTATCGGTTGGCTTAGAACCCCGTTTCCAGATTATTCCGTGTAGGCCTGATATTATCATCATTCTCGTCCCGATCGGTGTTACTATTAACCCACACGGATTGTTTTCCAATGATGCAGAAGGAGGACCGATGAATCAGGGCTTCTTGCGAGTCAAAGGCCAAGATTTTCATTTTGATGGAGAAAAAATCATATTGCGCGGTTATGGTCTGGGACCGCTGCTGAATATCGAACATTTCATGCTCGGGATGCCTGGCACTGATGCGCAAATCCGCTCAGCCATCGTCCAGGCCTACGGCGAGGACAAAGCAGAACAATTCTGGAAGGCATATTACCGGGCGATGATCGATGAAGCCGATTTCGCATTTCTCAAGCAGCTGGGTGTTAATTCCTTGCGTGTTTCATTCAATTACAGACTCTTCGAAGATGATCAGAATCCATATGTCTACCGTCAAGATGGATTCGAGGAAATCGATCGCATCCTGAGGCTGTGTGAAGAATATGAGATCTTTGCCATCCTGGATTTACATGCCACTCCCGGAGGACAAAATCCGGATTGGCATTCGGATAACGCGAGCGGCGAAAGTTTGCTTTGGGAACACGCCGATTTTCGTAAACGAACGATCGCACTGTGGAAGCACATCGCCACGCACTACGCCTCCAAACGCTGGATCGGGGCTTACGATCTGCTCAACGAGCCTGTCTTGATGATCGCGGATAAGCGGGTGTTGAATCAATTCTATCTGGACTTGATCCGAGAAATTCGCAGCGTCGATTCCGACCATATGATCTTCGTCGAAGGTGATTTTTACGCCACACGTTTCGAAATGTTGGATCCGTTCGAAGACCCAAACGTGGCGCTGAGCTTTCATTTTTATCCCTTCCTGCATCAAGACAGTTCGGATAAAGCCTCGCAAAAAGAGCGGGTAGAGGAAGAGTTATTGCTCAGCGTTCCATTGGAAGATATAAAAGCACGGTTTAATCGTCCGCTCTGGTGCGGGGAAACAGGTGCACGGTTTGGGCATCCAGGCCGGGAAAAAATCTCAAGCATGCTCGCCGATGTCCTGGACATATTCGAAGAAAGAGGGATTTCCTGGTCCATCTGGGCCTACAAAGACGCCCGCAGTATGGGAAGCGTACACCCGAAAGCCGATTCGGATTGGATGCGTTTTTCCAAACAGACGAGCGAAGGCTGGAATTTCTGGCGGGAATTCCCTGCACGCTATGAACGTGCCGATGAAGTATTGAAGGCATTCGATTACGATATCCCGGAAATGGAAAAACACAAATTAGCTTTTCGACTATTGGCCAACAATATGTTGATCCAGAAAGAACGCTATCCCGGAATCTATGAGAACATCCCTTTTGAATCACTTCTGGGTTACGTGGACTCATTGCGTTTCGAACAATGCGAGGTCTGGCAGGCGGTCATTGACCTGGTGAAAAAACATACAGGTAAGAGGTAAGGGGGAATGTTTTTCTTCTACAAGGCTGGGTGTGCGTTGAGTAGTGATGCGCACCGTAGCTGAGTCCGGGTTTCAATCCTTTTCGCGCAGGGTGATTGTGACCATAGACAGGCACAGCAATCCATATAGCGGAAGTCGCAGAAGGGGGAGTAGATTGTCCGCCAATGTTTCACCCTTGATCAATTCTTGTAAAACTTCGTTGGCGTAATACAGCGGTGTCAGGTAGCTGAGGATTTGCGACCAGTCGGGGAGCTTTTCAATGGGGATGATGATCCCTGAGAGGATCACGGAAAGTACGATGAGGGGGATGAAGGGGAAGACCTGGCCTTCGTTGCGGGCGAAATTGGAAACCAGCATGCCAATCGCCATGCTGAGTACCGATAAAAACCATATCACAAAGTACATTTGCGCCATGGCTGCAAATGAATAACCGAGTTCAAAGAGCAGGTTGAGTTCGATCAAGACCATCAAACTTTGCGCGGTTGCCAGTACAGTATAGGCAAGTAGGTAGCCGCCGATGATCTCGATTTGCTTATAGCCACTGACGAACATACGCGCCAGCGTACCGGCCGTTCGTTCGCGTACCAATACGATGGCAGTAAGCACAAAGGTGATGAAATGCACGATGAAAGCCGCATAGGGGATGACGTACACAGTGACATCAAAAAAGGGGGAAGCAAGGGCATCAATGACCACTTTGATGAAATAGATGATCGCCAACGGGAAGAGGATCGATATCGCCACGAAGCGGTGGTCATGTCGTAATTGCTTCAACACTCTTCCTGTAATTGCTGTCAGGCGGTTAATGGCGGGTTTCATCTTCGAGTTCCTTTGTGCTGATCTCGCCGATCATATTGAGAATGACGGTTTCGAGAGAATCTTCCTCGATTTCGATGCGCTGAATTTGTGGATCAAGACCTTCTTGATGCAGTAATTTGGGCAGCGCTTCGGGGTAATTTGTCACCATTTGCTCGCTCATTTTCGAACCGCGCCACAGCTTGATTTTCGCCTGGTTCTTCCATAACAGCTTACGCGGCGTATCGTCGGCGAGTAAGGTTCCTTGATGTAAAATGGCCAACTTATCGCAGTACATTGCCTCGTCCATCTGGTGGGTGCTGATGATGATGGTCACTTCGTTGGAGGTCAAATCACGGAAATGATCCCAAAACGCCGATCGAAGTTTGGGATCGATCCCCGAAGTCGGTTCATCCAGGAATATCATTTTGGGTTGGTGCACCAACGCACACGCCAGGGATACGCGTTGTTTCATGCCGCCGGAGAATTTATAGATGGGATCATCGGCGCGCTGACGCAGTCCGACGAAATCCAGGACCTCTTCAACGCGTTGGGCGAGATTGCTACAATGATGAGCGCGACCGAAGAAGCGTATGTTATCCTTCGCAGACAGATCATCGTAAAGGGCGGCCGTTTGCGGCATGTAGCCGATTTTCTGGCGCAGGGCATCCTTCTGTTTGATGGTATCCAGGGACAGCACGGAAATCTCACCCGATGTGGGCTTGATTGCTCCGATCAACAGCCGGATGAGCGTCGTTTTACCGGCACCGTTGGGCCCCAGTAAACCGTAGATCTGACCGCCGTTAACATCCAGAGATATGTCCTTCAGCGCCTGGACATCTCCGAAATCCTTGTGTAAGTTCTTTATCTTTATCGACGCAGGATTTACCACGAGTTTCTCCGCCCGAATTTGTCATTTCGACATATATTTTGTTTGGATCAGGATTATTCGTGCGGATATTCTATGTGAAATACGAGGATAATGAAACTTCGCAAAAATGCACAGGGTAATTCTCATTCAAGATGGAGTAGGTTGCCAATATAAGGACAATCATTGCAGATTTCCCTGGGGGATCGTTAGCGTATTTCTAGCATGACGTGCAATGTACACAATCGACCTGATTGGGAATACGCGGATTTTTGGGAGTCCATTGAGAGTGTTTTCCTCTTGTCCACGCGGTCAATCTTGCGAGAGTTGGAAGCCTGGTTGTAAATCTACGAACTACATCATCTCCTTCCTCTTCCCATGGCACAGGATTTTCAACTTGCATACGAGTCACATTGGCTTCAATACCGAGTTGACCAAAAGCGCGGGCGACAGATATACGGTGATGACCATCCTGAACGTAATATCGGTCACCAACCTGGACGAGATCGATGGGGGGTAGATTGCGACCTTCCAGATGTAGTCTGGCGATGCTCTACCAACGATGGCGCGTGTGTGTCTGGATGGGATTGAAATCAAGGTCGATATCCGTCGCAGGAGATCGATGATCCGCCGGATTGAAAGCGATTATCTGATTTGCATCGATTTACTTTGATGGGTGGACCATTGATCGGTACAGATCGAGGTATTGTTCCCCGGTGTTTGCCCAGGTGTATGCTTCAGCTCTCGCTTTGCCTTTCGCAGCCAGTTCGTTCCCAAACGTCTTATCGCTAAGGAGACGGGCCATCGCCTGGGCGATGTCTTCCATATCATGGGGATCCACCAGTAGAGCAGCCTCACCGCCAACCTCGGGCATGGCGGTAACTTTGGATGTGATTACCGGTGTGCCCACACGCATGGCTTCCAGCACGGGGATGCCGAAGCCTTCGTAAAAAGAGGGGTAAATAAAGAACTGAGCCTCTGCCATGAGATTGTCGAGCTCTTCGTCGGTCACGAATCCGGTGAAGACAACCCGATGCAGTAAATTCGTCTCGAGAACGGCTCGATCGCAAAGCCGTTTCATCTTCTCTTTGTAGGCGCTGCCTGAAACGCTCCCTGTGATGAGCAACTTTCCGGTGAAATTGGATATATCGATCAAGCGGCGGAAGGCCGAGATCAAACCGACCACGTTCTTCCTTTCATGAACGCCACCGGCGTACAAGATGAAACCATTTTCAAGCCCGAATCGTTTAAGCAAATCGGATTTGACACTTTCTCGGGGTGGGTGTAGTTTGCGGAGGCCATTGGGAATGACGCAAATCTTCTCCGGCGATATGCCGATTTTTGCAGCGATGTCTCGCTTTGAAAATTCGGATACGGTGGCGATCTTATCGTTCAGGCGGCAGGCCGTACGCATGCCCGCTTTATACAGCAGGCGGTTTTGCCACAAGCTCATCGCTTCACGGAAAGTGAGTGGGATGACGTCGTGGATAGTGATCAGACAGGGCGCGCGTTTGCGGAAGGGGAAACTCCAGTTGTAGGGAAAGTGGATCAGATCCACATTTTCTTGTACGGCCAAATCCTGGATGGTTTTTGAATCGATATAGACATTTCGGAGGGACATGACGTGAGTCGGCACAGGGAGTGGGATGAGCTTCAGGTTCGGCGTGTCGTGAAAGATCTCTTTGATTTCTTCCAATCGACTCGATTTAGGTAACAATACGACGGTATGATTGTTCTCCGTGATGTATTTGGTAATCTGGATCACGCCCTGTTCCACACCGCCGATGACTCCGTCGTATTTGCGAAAATCCATTAAAATCTTCATCGGTTTTGATCCTCTGCAGTGATCGCTAAAATGAGCCCAACAAGGTATCCAGATCGGTGATCGCTACGGCGACTGATTCGTCAGAAGCTCCATAATAAATGAAGATCTGACTGTCTTTTTCGACGATGCCGTTGGAGAAGACGACGTTCGGGAAAAATCCCTGGGTCTCGTATGCTTCCGTTGGCGTAAGCAAGGGTTCTTCAGCCCGTTTGATTACTATGGACGGATCGTCGAGATCCAGCAGCAGACAAAACAGGGAATAGAGGCTGTTATCGCCTTTGCCATGGTAGATGATCAACCAGCCCTGTTGTGTTTTGAGAGGTGGTGACCCGCCGCCGATTTTCATCGATTCCCATTGATTTTCTCTTGGACGGACGATGCATTGATGGTTGCCCCAATGGATCAGATCGGGGGATTCGCTGTACCAGATGGAAGCCTTGCCAAATCCCGAATTATTCGGTCGATGCAGGGCGATGTATTTACCGCCGACCTTCTCGGGGAAGATGGCGACGTCCTTGTTCTCGGGATGGAAGATCAACCCCATGCGATCGATCGATTTGAAATCTTCCGTCACGGCAAGCGCCGTCGCCCAGGAATCCCGCGAAACGGCGGTGTAATTGATGTAGTACGCACCGTCGATCTCGGTCACTCTGGCGTCTTCCACACCGTAGGATTCGTTATCCATCACGGGGTAGATAAAGGGCTTGTCTTCCACGTTGAAATGGATGCCGTCCTTGCTGCGCGCCAGGCGGATGTTACTGATCGTGGAGAGATATTCCTTGCCGCGGTAGGTCACGCCGCGTGAGTCCTTCAAGGCCACTTGCGAGTCGTCCTGATCGAACTCCAGGATGTCCGCGTATGAGGTACCACCTTCGAAGCGATATACCGGGACTCGGATCTTGCCTTCTTTTGGTTCACAGGTCTCTGCTACGCGCAGCAGCAGGAGGATTTCATCGCGGAAGCGTGTGGCGCCGGGGTTGAATGCTCCCAGAACGCGAAATCCCTCAGTGGATGGTTTCACGTCTGCCGGTGTGATCAACGGATTTTCTTTGGCTTTCACGATCATGGAGAACCTCGTCCGTACGGTTGATGGAAGCGAACGGGTTGGCATTTGGAGTATATACTGAATCGTTCTGGTTGCGAAATGAGAAACGAACCGGTGCTTTGCGAACATCTTTTGCATTAAAAGAAGTCCCGGAATCGAAGCACTCAGGTGCAACAAGCTGGCTATTTAGCATCTTGCCGTGAAGATCGATAATTTGCTAGAGTTACTTGAGACTCCAAACGAATGTCGCCCGCCTACTGCTTTATCCGCAACGGTGGGCAAATCGGCTGTTCATTAACCACACTTGAGTGAGGGAAACCAATGGATGGAATTCAGAATTCGCCGATACCCAAGACTCGCTTGAGAAGCTGGGTATATTTCTGTGTAACCATAATTCTGCCAATCGCTTCATTTGTTATCTACTTCACCGAGTCAATCGGGCCAGATTGGCAGAGTGGTCAGCTTAGCGATTATACAGCGATCATGCTAAATGGAGAGGTTAGCTGGATTTTTTATCCATTTCTTATTTATGCAATGATTTCTTATACATTAATGCTGTATTCCTTTCCGCGGTTCTCTCGTTATTCCGTAATCCGGTTTGGGATCTATTCAGGTACCGTGCTGTCTCTGCAATATACAATTTTCCTGATCGTCCCATTTATCGAGGATGGCGATATGTATTCTTTCCTTTTCATTTTTGTCATCCCTGTGTTATCTGCCATGGTCTATTCAAGGTCGATTGGTAAATTTGGCTTGAAACGAACCAATATCCTAACCGCTTTGTTACTAGTGATCCTCGTCGTCTTGATATTCAATTCCGAGGAACCGCAACTTCTATTGTTGGCGGTTTTGGCCTGGATATTTATCTCAGGCCCTTTCTGGAACCTAATCCTATTTACTCAGGCGACCATTTCCCTGCTGCGTCGTTTTGAACTATCTCAGACCTTTGATATTAAGCAGGGCTTCGGCGCGCTCGTTTGGCTGAGTGCATATATAGCTGCCTGGCGATTCGCGGTTCTCAAGACACTCGAGATTTACGCATCCTTGCCCACCTCACCACCAAATTGTTACATCGCAACGGCGGCGGCGAATGGGCATCCAGGAATCGTCAAATCCGAACCGATCGTTATGCATGGATCGATTGCCCGGATCAATCCCCAATTGCGGTATTTCAAGTGTGCCGAACTGACTTTGAAGGTCCTATTCCCTTGCGTACACAGAGCATGTCGGGTGGTGTATGATCGCATTGGAGCCCGGCTCGCTGGTTTCATTTCGTGTGCATTTGTAGCAGATGTGGTTTACATCTCTCTGAAGCCAATGGAATGGTTCTTCAGGCTGATGTTGATTTCACTCATCCCGAATCTTGTTGAAGTCGCTGATCAGATTTATACCGGGGGGAATGAGTGGTCGAAAATTTGCATTCCATGTGGTACATTTAATTTCCATCATCGCCTATCTCTTAGAATAAGGGCAAGGGTTGAAAATTATTTTACAAAGCATGATGAAAACCATACTCATACTGTTTCTTATACTCGTTATCATTCCGACGATTATCCTAGCTGACCTGGGTCGACTTCCGGGTTTCCTGGCCGTGATCTACGCATTTCCGGACGGGGATAAGTTGGGTCATTTTGGGTTGTATGGCATCCTTGCCTTTTTACTTGTTGCTGTGGTGCCTGTCGCCTCCGAGCAGAAACCCTGGAGAAATGCGCTCCTGAGTTGTCTAATTCTTATTGCGGTCATCGGAATCGAAGAAGTTTCACAGATCCTCCTGGCCAACCGCAGTGCAGATCCCGTCGATTTCATCTGCAGTGTGCTGGGCGTTGGAGTATTTGGTTGCGCAGCCTGGTTGGTTAAACGAAAGAAGGTATCTTCCCAACCATAAGAACCAAAAAATGATCTGGATAATGAGATACCTTCGGAAATATCGTTAATTCTGAATGAACTGAGTCTCGGTAATCTCGCCTCGAGAAGAGACCTCGCCTTCCCAGCGCAGCACTTCGCTTAAGTTATCGATGATCAGTTGATAGCTGGGCACGATCGGTGCCGCGGGGGCAAACAGGACTTCGACTACCCACGCTTCTGATGTATACAGCTTCCGTGTGAAGCCTGGAACGTCTTGTTCAACTTGCTGCTCGATCCACGTCTGTGGTGCAGTCAGTGCGTATGTATTGACCAGATACGCAACTGCCGCATCCCGGGCCTGGTCGGCGGTTAAGATCGTAGCTGGCGGAATGTAGCTTGTTTCGTGGATTTCGCCGTTTGCATCGATCGTTCCTTCCCAATGAAAGCCGGAAATCTGACCTATTTCCACGGTGTAGGACGGAGAATCAATCGCGCTTTCATCGGGCGTCAATGCGATGATCCAGGGCCCGGAAATAAAGCGAACGGTCGAGGACTCATCTGGAGAACCATCGAATTCTTCCCACTCGTCAACGATTTCAATGGCGTAATACTCGATAAGGTATGTGACGATTGCCTGGCGAGCGCTGGTGGGATCAACGATCTCGGTTGTGAGCTCGCCAACGTCTTCGAGGGGTTGATCTCCTGTGGAATCACCCGGTTGACATTCCTCACGAAAATAAGCCCACTCCTCACACTCGCTGCCGTCGGCGAAAATACAGACACCATATTGACCGCCATCCGCGTCTGTGCGCAGCTCGAGCGTTCCGCCCTGTTCCTCGCAATAAACCGAGGCCGGATTGGGTAAACCAACTGGCTCTTCGGTTGGTATTTGTTCCGTCGAGGTTTTATTACAACTGGACAGAAGCAAGAATAAACCCACCGTCACCGGGATTGCTTTACGTATATTGCTCATGCCATTATTCTCCGAAAGATAGATTTTATTCGTGATTTCTATCACAAATGACGCCATTAAGTGGGATAAAGTTCCCTGCAAATCGATTTAGTCTGGCATCATTCCACCTTGATCGGTATTATACTGCTGGTTCATGCGGCTATCATGAAGGAAAACCATGGCGGCTGGAATGATTTCCTGCGAGATTCAACATTCATCGAGTACAATCTAGGTTCGATCTTTTCATAATGAACGATTAATCAAGTATTGGATTCGCGGTTGTAACTGAAGTTTGTGCCGGGAGGTTTCGTGTCCACCAAGGAATTGAACAAGAAGGCGAAAGGCTATCTGCAACGACTATGTGTCGATATTCCCAATCGTCGTGTTGGAAGTGACGGTAATCGGCAGGCTACGGATTATTTCGGTGGGTTGATGAGTTCGATGGGATACGATGTTGCCTATCCGGAATTCGATTGCATCGATTGGACCGATGAGGGCGTACGGCTGAGTGTCGAGGGAAAAACGTTCCAGGCAAACGTGAGTCCCTACTCATTGGGATGTCTATTGAGTGCGCCTATGGTCGTAGTGTCCACTGCCGATGAACTTGAAGCTTCAGAAATCGAAGGCCAGGTCGTTCTACTTCACGGGAAGATCGCCAAAGAACAGCTTATGCCGAAATCTTTCCCCTTCTACAATCCGGCGGAACACAAGTACATCATTCAATTGTTAGAGGTAAAATCACCGGCGGCGATAATCGCTGCAACCACAGAAGATCCCTTTCTGGCGGGCGGCCTCTCCCCGTTTCCATTGATTGAAGATGGCGATTTCCACATTCCTTCGGTTTACATGACCGCGGAGGAAGGAGACCGCCTGCGAAAACATATTGGCGAAACCGTATCTCTGGATGTCGGCTCCACGCGAATCCCTTCCAGTGGATGCAACGCAATCGCTCGCACATCCTGGTTAGGGGATCGGCGTATCGTATTCACCGCGCATATCGACAGTAAAATTAACACACCGGGGGCGTTGGATAATGCAACAGGTGTAGCGATCCTGCTGCTCACAGCCGAACTGCTTGCCGATTGGCGTGGCCGTGATCGGTTGGAGTTCGTTGCCATCAACGGTGAAGATTATTATGCGGCATCTGGGGAAGTGCTTTACCTCGAGCAGAATAAAGATTCTCTGGAGGAGATTTTACTCAATATCAACATGGATGGCGTTGGCTTCCGCAAAGGGAAAACGGCGTATTCATTCTACGAAAGCCCGGATGAAATCAATAAACAGGTGCGCAAGACATTTACTGCGCATAATTCGCTGGTCGAAGGCGATGTCTGGTATTCCGGCGACCACATGATTTTTGCATTGAATAGTGTTCCTGCATTGGCGCTCACATCTGAGCGTGGGATGGAAGGGCTGGCACAAGTCTCGCACACCCCGAAGGACAAGCCGGCACTCGTTGACACGGCGAAATTGATAGAAGTAGCTTATGCGTTACGTCATCTGATCATCGATCTCGATCTGGCTCGGGAACCATCACTTTAGCATCCACCAGGGCGACGTTCAGCGTTCAAACGTTCAAGCAGGACCAATTGGATTCCCCCCATAAAAAAGCAGGGCTGTCTGATTATCTGGATCGACAGCCCTGTTTATCTCTTTGTCGGAATGTGAAGGTTAATTGATTTCGACTTCGAGAGTTTCCTCGAGGAAATCCTGAATCGAAACCAATGGATTTGGATCGTAGGAAGGTGAGATCAACTGCATACCGTGGTCAGTGCCTGCGTATAGGAACGACTTGTAATGATCTCCGGAGGCGGACTCGCAGGCCATCTGGGATGGGACGTCTCCTTCGGCAGCGAAGCACCAGACCGGCACGGCAGGAGGAATTTCCGAGCCATCTAGATCTTTTACCACGCCAGCGTATTCCATGCCCAGGTAGCTTCCCGGAGACAAGGATAACGCACCAAGACAGGTGTCGCTGTCCTGATTGTGGAGTAAGCAGCCATCCGGTGCGCCGTCGGCGCCGATACTTGCGCCGATGGCGACGATGCGGTTGGGGTCGGTGGTGTCCATGAGAATCACTTCTGCGAAAGACGCTTTGGCATCCAGTTTTTTGTCATCTTGATTTCCGCTGAACGGCTTGCTTTCACAGTGCCCGCGGAAATCGAAGATGAAGACATTGAAAGAAATATCCTCCGGCATGGGAGGGAACCATGATGGATCAAGCCACGGTCCTTCCTTCTGTGGTTCACAATCCAGGCCGATGGTCATTTCCCAGCCCTCTGCTTCGGCGAGTTCATCCTGGCGATTCTGCAGCCAGGGCGCGATCGCAAGCCAATCACGCTGGTCACCAGGATACCAATGCATGAGGATCACAGTCGGTGCAGGGTTGCTTGCCGCGGCAAAAAAATGCCCGACCAGTTCTTGCCCATCCTCGGCGGTAAATTGGATACGCATGGGAGGCGCTGCGAGCGGCGGAGCTTCCGGGTCAGGAATCTCAACTTCTTCTTCAATATCGGGTTCACTGACTTGTTCATCCTCCACGCTTGAATAACCCGTTTCATCTTCTGCGGAGGGAGCGGTTGTTGTTGGGCGGTTGCATCCAGTTAAGAGAACGATACTTAGTACGACGAAAATCCCAATCAATATCTTCCATTTACGAGATTGTTTTAGCATCTTTCCTCCTGCGAACACAAATTTCCATTCGAATGGATTCCAAAAGATACAGTGGCTATGTTCGTTTGTAATCCAAGGGCATCTCAACGGTCGCGGCCAAGAGTAGCATAAGTTTCGTTGTGACAACAGCGCTGATGATTTTCGGTATTCCACGTGTCGTTCGATGAATTATCATGTTTCCAGAGATTATATAATAAATAGCCCGATCATTGTATCGGGCTGATATTTACAACGATGGGGATATTTTCTTCTTGCTTAACGATGTACCGAAGGGCAGGCAATGACTCTGGTTTAAACTATAGAGAGTAGCTGCCCGGCATTGTGTTGAATTCCTCCAAACACAATTGAACCACGCGTTTACAGCCATCCGCTCCGTTTTCTCTGGGCCAGAGAAGTTTGACAGCTGCTTGCATCAGGGCAATTTGACTCGGGTATTCATGATGATTCTGTGTGATAAATTTGCGGATATCATCATCTGTCACTGTTTTTACCATCTTTTCCTCACAACGAACTGTGATAATTGTTGCTTCCTGGATGGGTTTTCACTCCTGGTATCATCCTAACTACGATAACAGATTGTGACCACTCGATCGCTTTCGATTCCCTTACAATGGATTTCCTTGACAAAAGTGTCGCTTGGATGAAAATGGTGTTGTCAGTTTGAGGAGATGTCGATGAAAAATCCGGAGACTCGAAAAGATAAAACAGCTTCGTTCGATTGGGATGCTCATCTTGCTGCGAGGGCCAAGGGGATCAATCCCTCAATAATTCGGGAAATTCTCAAGCTCACCGTCCAACCAGATGTGATTTCGTTTGCCGGGGGTCTGCCTGCACCCGAATTATTCCCTATCCGGGAATTCGATGAAGCCTGTCATGAGATTCTAGAGGAGGAAGGCCAAGTCGCTTTGCAATACAGTCTCAGTGAGGGCTATGGGCCCTTGCGACAATTCCTGGCCGACAGCATGTCAGCGTACATGACGAAGATCGAAGCGGAGAACATCATCGTCGTCAACGGGTCGCAGCAGGGACTGGAGCTGATTGGAAAGATTTTTGTCGATCCGGGAACCAAGATTATTTGCAGCCGTCCGACGTATCTGGGAGCGTTACAAGCTTGGACGTCTTATCAAGCGCAATACCTCAGCGTGCCGCTGGATGAGAACGGTATGTGTGTCGATGAAATTCCCGCGATTATCCAACAATCTGAAGATCGTCCGCGGATTGTCTACGTGCTGCCGAATTTTCACAATCCGGCAGGGACCACATTGCCATTGGAACGACGTGAACGACTCGTCGAGATTGCCCGGGAGTACGATTTAATCATTGTGGAAGATGATCCTTACCGTGAATTACGCTATGAAGGCGAGGATATAACACCGGTCTTCCACCTCGCTCCTGAACGAACAATCTACCTAAGCACATTTTCGAAGACCCTGGCGCCTGGCATTCGGTTGGCCTGGATCGTCGCAGCAAAACCGGCATTCGCCAAACTGCTCGAGGCGAAACAGGCTGCTGATCTTCACACGGGGACTTTCGTACAGATGGTTGCGAACAAAATCTGCCAGAGTGGAACATTACGGAAACACGTCACACGTTTGGTTGAAGTCTATCGCAATCGTCGCAATATTATGCTTGAATCATTGGAGGAGAATTGGCCGGGTGAAGCGTCCTGGACCTCGCCTCAAGGTGGTTTGTTTTTGTGGGCACAAGCTCCGGAATCGATCAACACGAGGGAATTCCTGGAGACAGCCGTTGCGGCAAAGGTGGCCTACGTTCCGGGTTTCGCCTTCTACCCATACGAACAGGGCGGGGAGCATACCATGCGGCTGAACTTCTCGAATGCAACCGAGGAGATGATCAACGAGGGGGTTTTTAGATTGGGCCGCGCCATGAAGGAACAGATCACGCGTAAATAGAATCCCTTTCTTCAACCGAATACGCAGCAAGAATCTGCAAGAATATAAGCTTCGGGGTTGATTACGGTATTTACAAGCGGTACACTTGCAAGATTATGTTTATTTAATTGAGGTTGCAGCGTTGAATTCTCAATCCATTCCCTTCGTTTTTCTCCAGGCCATTCTCCTCGGAACGAATATGCTTTTTTCGAGATATGCCCTGGAACAATTTCATCCACTCAACTTCGTTGGTTTGCGATTTCTGGTGGCGGGGCTATTGACCGTTTTTGTCTATGTGGTAGTTGGTAGAAGAAACCGACCCTGGCCCAAAGATCGGCGTCTTTGGATGCATGCAACGATATTCGGAATTTTGGGTTCTGTCGTTCCCATGACGCTGGTTGTGTGGTCTTTGCAGTATCAATCCAGCGGCGTTTCGTCGGTGTTGGCTACGGTTGTTCCCGCGCTGACCGTTGTACTGGCACACTTTTTCCTGCCCGAAGAATCCCTAAACCGCAGGAAAGCACTCGGAGTCATTCTGGCATTTGCTGGTGCCCTGGTATTAACTTTACGCGGGGAGACCGGTCTTGTTGACGTAACGCAAGCCGATCCGTTGGGTTATGCGTTGGTTTTTATCGCCGTGTTTGCTGCTAGCTGTATGATCATCTACGCGCGTCGCTATATTCGGGGATATGATACGTTTGAGGTTACCAGCATTCAGATTATCGCCTCAATGTTTTTTATTCTGCCCTTGATGGTTTTAACCGTCGGGTTGGACCTTCACCAGGTCAATACCGGCGGCGTGATTGCGCTCTTGATTTCAGCGTCTACGGGCACGTTAGGCGTTGTATTTGTTGGGTACTACATCATCGATCGATTCAGCGCCACGGCAGCTTCCATGTCGTCGTATGTGGTACCGATCATCGTGGCGATTGGTGGGGTGCTCTTCCTGGAAGAGCAAATTACAGACGGGATTCTGGCTGGATTCGTTTGCATCATCGTAGGCCTATGGTTGATCAACGAATTCAATTCTGACAGAGATCCGGCGAAAAGTGCATAATCTCGCTGTTGGTGCTGTCGGAAACCCACAGGCCACAATCTTCATCGAAGACGATACCGGATAGATCCCCGAAAAATACGTTCCCACTGATCGATGACTCCCAGCCAGTCAGGAATTCACCTTCGATATCGAAACAGAGAACCCGTGCGCCTTCGGGATCGGTGAGGCAGTTCGTCGATTCCGGTCCGACGGCAATGAAGGGTTTGTTCTCCAACGATTGACCGTACCAACCAGCGATCGGCCATTCTTTCACCGCCTGGAAGTAGCCCTCTCCGATTTCCTCGAAGACCTGCACTCTCTGGTTCCATGTATCCACGACGAGGACGGTACCATCGTCTTCTACAGCGATTCCCACGGGTTCATCGAGGTAACCCAAATCGAGGCCGAACGAGCCGAATTGGGTGATGTAATTTCCCTGGCGATCGAAGATGACAACGCGTTTATTCCCGGTATCGACAACAAAAACCCGATTTTGGGAGTCAATGGCGACGTCCCGCGGTCCCCAGAATTTTGTCGGCTCGTCTCCCTGGCCGAAGGAGCCGAACATGTCGAGGAATTCCCCTTCCGCCGTGAAATATTGAATGCGGTGATTCCAAGTATCTGCAACATAGACGGTTCCGTCTGGCGCCACACCGACGCCAAAAGGTTTGTTGAACGTACCTTCTTCGTGGGTGTTCAGTTCAATGTCTCCATAACTTCCCCAGGTCGAGATCACTTCGCCATCGGGGCTGAGATGTTGGATGCGGTGGTTGTCCGTGTCGGCGACGTAGAGACTGCCGTCCGGGGCGAGTGCGAGGCCGTGCGGGTTTAAGAATTCACCCGGCTGCGAACCTGTCCTTCCAAACGTGAGATCCGGCGAGAGTATCGTCATGTTCTCTTCGTATGGCGCGGCGATGGCTTGAATGTCCTCGATCGGTGCGGCAACGCCATAATCCCAGACCTTGGCGGCGGTATCGATGCGGATATAGAGACGAATTTTCTCGGAGGGATTCCAATTGGTAAGCGAAAAATCCTTGTTGGTCAATTCACCATAGGCGCTGTAATCTTTGTTGAACCAGATGTCCCACGCTGCTTGTCGATGGGCGGGATCGAAAAGGTAAGGTTTGAGTTTCAACCACAGCCGTCGGAAGTACTCGAAGTAGTTCATGCAGGCTTCTGGGTCGTCATTTCCCTCTGCAATCTGTTCGCTGCGCCACTCCGATTCGATGTTGGATTTCTTCAAGTTGTAGTAATCCATATTCGGCCACCAGATGCGTGTGTACTCGAAGGTATAGAACGCATCTCCCAGAACGGGTTCCAACTTCGACCAATTCGAATCGCCGGCAATGATGATGGGATAATCAATCAAATCCCGGCTGGGGCTGCCGCCGAAGTAGGTGGCTTGATCGTAATTTCGCAGGTACCACCAGAATGGATAGGTGGATTCATCGTCATAAGCAATTTTGAAATCCGGGTCGTTGCCCATCCGCTCCGCCAGATCCTCGATCTGCTCGAGCATGGTCTTGGGTCCCCTCCCCATGTGCGCATAGACGAGATACTCGGTTGGATAGTCATAATTCACATAGGCGGCCCGGGCAGATGTGCGCACAGTCACCATCGTCAGCAAGCCGATAATAATGAGCACGATCATTTTGCCCACGCTGGTGAAGGACCAATCGCGCGCCACGAAAGGAATGGCCAGTCCAGTACCTGCCGCGAAAACCAGGGCGGCCAAGAAACTCGTGGTAACACTTAGTTGTTCGATCCCGTTGCCCTGGAATGGTGGGATCTCTCCCAATGAGACCGTGAGTGCGCGTATAACGGAGAGCACAAACAGCAATACGAGCCCCGTAAGAAGCAAACCGCGTTTTTCTACAAACTGCCGCCAATCCATTCGATCCAGGAATACGCCGATTCCCCATCCTGCGAGCAGGATGAAGGGCAGGGCGATGTGCACGGTGATCCAGGGCATTTTCTCACCGGCGTACGAGTAGAGGGCCAGCGAAGAAACACCCCAATACGCCAGGAAGAACAGCATCAAGGGTGAGCGTGCCAAATCGCCGATCTTCCCTTCCGAATCGGATTCTTCCGCCTCGTTCGGTTCGATTTTCGCCAACTTGCTTTTTATCCACTTCGCGAAACCAGCCAGCATCACCACAGGTGCGATGAGGATGGGCAGGAATTCGTACATGGGGAGCTGAATCAGGGCGTAGTAATACATTGGTTGGCTGCCGCGCTCGACCCCTTGCTGAACGAGCCAGTAACCCAGGGATCCCACCAGTCCCGTGGCGATTCCTCTTCCGTTGGTTAGAAATGTCGAATAGAAAAGGAAGTAAGGAATGGCGAACACACCGGCAGCGATGAGCCACTTACGCCAATTCCACAAGAGCCCGATTGCCAGGCTTAAGACGACGAGCACAGCTACAACGGTCCCGGTGCGCAGCATGAGTGCAGTATCGTTGTAATTAAGTGGGTCCCAATCATAGATCGTAGCCAGGATCGCAGCAAGCTGGGGCAGGACTATGGTGATGAAGAGTACCAGTAGATCGAGATCGGGGAAATCAGTCTGCAGCCTTTTACCGAATGCAGAAATTAAGCTGATAAGAATCAAGGCCAAACCAAATATTGCAGTGATCGCCGCAATATTGATGTTCAATCTGTCGTTGGATCCCTGGCTTTGTTCATCCGGGATGATTTCATCCTGCAGGGGTTGTTCTGCCAATTCCGCCTCGGCGGGAGAGACCTCGTACATTTGGAAGTGGAAATACGTATACATGCCAAGTCCCGCACCAACCACGGAGAAAATCAGGCCGATTATAAATAGCCACTGCAGCGTTGTATTAAAACGCAACTTGCCGATGAATCTCCAGGCGAAGTACAACACCATGAACACAAGCACCTGGGCGGTGAAAATGAAAGCGGTTTCCTTGGTGGCAAAATGCAGCGCCCCAACGAAAGCGAGCATGTAAAAATAACGCACCTGGTGTGTTTCCAGGTAGCTGAATATACCCCAGACTGTGAGGAGCATAAGCGGCACGGTGAGGGCTTCGTTACGGACATACCTCGAATAATAGAGCATGAATGGCGAGATTAAAATCAAGGCGGCCGTGACGAGTGCACCTGACTTGCCGAACCAACGTCGAAACAGCCAGATAAATCCCACGGCGAGAATACCGAAGATGGCGGCGGGGATACGTGCTGCTGCATCGTTATCGCCAAAGAGGAAGTAAGAAAGCGCCAGGAGATGGAATTGAAACGGTCCGTGAGAGAGTGGATCGTGCTGGTATCCTTTGCCTTCCGAAAGCAGCCACGAGAAATAGACGTGGGTGGTTTCATCGTGACTCATTACACGTTCGCCGAGATTGTAGAATCGACTAAACACGGCCAATACGATCAGAAGAATCAAGATGAGTGTGTATTTATTGAGTTTGATGTCGAGAAATGAAAGGGATTTTTGGTCGGGAGTTACTGGATTGGCTGGATGTGCTTCAGTCATTCGTGTCTCCGGTTGCTCACAGGATGGATGATAAACCATTCGATCACTTCGGGATCAAACCATCGTTAATTCGATGCTTAATATACCCGTTTTATGGTTTCCTTGGTAGATGTATCCGATCTATCAAGCTACACTGGGATTGTAAATACGTGTCCCAGAAAGCAATTATCCATCACACTTTGCCGATGGCGAGGATGCTTGACGAGAACGGGTGTGTCCTGGGGTATTGGGGTAGGCGATGTTTTCCTTCATTATTGTCAATGCGCAGTACAATGGGGATATCCAACTCTGACACCATATCATCATGATGGAGAGTGTATGCCCGACGTAGACGTCTATCCGCAAAGCGATCTTCCGGAATCACTTAAGTGGCAAGCGCTGGCTTTTATCAAGACCGAGTGGCCGTTTGTCTTCTCCGGAGAAGATCAATTTCTAACCGAACCTTGTCCGCCCGATCAAGATCCGGTTCATTTTGTCGCCGCCGAGGGTGACTCACTCATCGGCTATGCTTCGATCTTTCGGTTGAATATCGATCATGCTGGAACAAGATACGGAATTTACGCCTTTGGGAACATGTTTACATTCCCTCCCTATCGGAAGCAGGGTTATGGAAAACAAATTCTGAAGTTGGCGACGGATTTCATCAAGAACAGCGATGTGGATGCGGGGATCTTGTTTTGCGAATCGAATGTCGAAGCATTTTACACGGCTCATGGTTGGGAGACTGCTCGTGCGACAGCCCGAAAAGGGACGGCAGACGATTACGAAGAGCACGAACAAATCCTAACCATGATCCTATATGTCTCGGAGAAGGGGCAAGAAGGAAAATCAAAATTCGACGAACAGCCCTTGTACGTCAAGTGGCTTTGGTAAAAATGGGGATTGCCCTTCATCCAAGGTGGATTATCCCAACGAAAATACTGTGGTTTCGCTTACATCATTGATGCATGCACTAGGAGAACCAAAATGCAGTATACACACATGGGTCGGACGGGAGTCGTGGTCAGCAGGCTTTGCCTGGGCACGATGAACTTTGGCTGCTTTACATCCGAAGCGGATAGCATAACGATCATGGACCAAGCCGTCGAGCTGGGGATAAATTTCTTCGACACGGCAAATTCCTATGGTTGGCTGGGATGGATCCCCGATAAAGGGCGGCTGGGGCTTTCAGAGGAGATCATCGGCCGCTGGCTGGCGAAGGAAAAATCCCGTAGGGAGAAGATCGTTCTGGCAACCAAAGTCTATACCCCAATGAGCCACGAGATCAACGACCGCGGCTTGTCCGCGTATCACATTCGACAGGCGTGTGAAGACAGCCTACGCAGGCTGCAGACGGATCATATCGATATCTACATCATGCATCACATCGATCGCGGTGAACATCCACCTTCTATCTATAAAGATTGGTTGGACTTACCAGATCGAGATCTCTATCGCCCACCACATTTAAAGCGTGAAACGCCCTGGGAAGAGATTTGGCAGGCGATGGAAGTATTGGTTCAGCAGGGCAAAGTGCTCTACGTCGGCAGCAGCAATTTCGCGGCCTGGAATATCGCCCAGGCGTGTGAAAAGGCACGTGCCAGAAATTTCCTCGGGTTGATCTGCGAACAGAGTCCCTATAACCTGACCAATCGCATGATTGAGTTGGAGGTCATTCCGGCTTGTCGGGAATATGGTCTGGGATTGGTCCCTTACAGCCCGTTGGCAGGAGGTTGGTTGGCGGGCATTCTGCAAAAAGCGGGCACAGGTGAGGGACGAAGGGGGGGAACCGTTAAACCGGAAGATATTGAGAATCGAGATCAGCTCGAAGAATTCGAGTCTGTCTGCCAAGGCTTGGGTGAGAAGCCGGCAAGTGTAGCGCTTGCTTGGGTACTTAAAAACCCTGTTGTTACGGCACCGATCATCGGGCCACGCAGGCTCGAGCAGCTTACCGGCAGTCTACGTGCGCTGGAAATCGATCTGGACGACGAGACATGCATGCGGTTGAACCAGATCTGGCCTGGGCCAGGGGGTGAAGCGCCGGAAGCATATACTGGATAGGCCATTGATGCCCTACAGCAGCCTGGGAGTGCTACTTACGTACGAACACCGATTGGCAACCTTGCTGCGTACATTTTGCAGTTCTCGTCTGAATCTCATACAATGCAGACTGGATGGAGTATTTGTTGGTGATTATGCAGATGATTAGATGGAGAATGTAGCCATTGCCTTTTTACGTGATGTTTTTTGTTGTGCTTAAATTACTTCTGGGTCCGCCGCTGGATGTGTTGATCGACTTGGAGCATGACCTTCCACCCAGTTATGATCCAGGACTGAATGCAGCGGCCTCAATCGCCATGGAAGAGCTGCAGGCAGCTGCCCTGGAGGATGGCGTAAACGTCCAGGTGTTCTCAGATTACCGCAGTTACACGTACCAGGAAGAAGTATTTGCGCGAGAGAGCGCCGCCGGCAATTCCAGCCCAGAATATTTTTCCGCACCTGCAGGTTACAGCGAGCATCAATTGGGCACAGCTTTCGATGTCGTCTGGCCAGGCGTTGTGATGGGCGCTAACGATCCCCGCAACGATTTGTTGTACGCCTGGCTGGAGGACAATGCCCATCGATTTGGATTCGTGCTCAGCTATCCATTAAAACAAAGCGAATCGTGGCCATACTCCAACCGTTTCATGCCGCTGGTTACGGCGTATATTTACGAGCCGTGGCATCTTCGCTTTGTGGGTGTCGAACTGGCTACAACCATTTTCGATGCAGGATATACCGATCCGAAAAGCCCGGTTCTCCCTCAAGATTTCTACCAAACGTGGCCGTGAATCGTTTCAACAACTGGTAGAAAAACTTAGAATACAATAATTAAGGGGCGAATGAACACGATCCTGTCAGCAAGCT
>Ga0307430_1000325_pt1 | contig 43483 bp, 36 predicted proteins | sample SalMarWE160130MG_FD_202159 | JGI IMG/M metagenome (GOLD analysis project Ga0307430, IMG submission 202159) | Salt marsh sediment microbial communities from the Plum Island Ecosystem LTER, Massachusetts, United States - WE1603-130 | ecosystem: Environmental > Aquatic > Marine > Intertidal zone >...
AACAACAGCAACTCCTTCAACTCCGTGCCGAGCTGGGCTTATCACAACCAACTCGTTCCGGAGAAGTTGTGAAGAAGGTCGCATGACTCATGTCGCTGTTTTTACAGCAAATCCAGGACTTGACCTGTGGTCACCGGATAACCGGTGGTATTCCTTGCATCGCTTCAATATATAATCGGTAGTGTCCGAAGTATGTCTTCTCGTACCAACATTTTTTTATAAGGAACGACATGAAAAATCACAAAGCGCATACGCACCTGTTCCTTTGCCTAGTTGTTCTCACGAGTTTTCTTGTCGGTTGCAGCTCTGGTAACAGATTGCCCTGTCCGGCGCGAGGCGAAGAAGCAGCCTATACAAGTCCTGGGGAAGAGCTTGTCGCCTTAACGATTCAAAACGACACCTGCATGAGCATATGTGTTCTGCTTGTCTCTCCAGACCACTGTGAATATATGGGGGGAGAGAATTGGGTCAAGGACCACCCGCTCCGCAGCCAAGAGTCGGTTACGATGTACGTTCCCCCAGCGAAATATGCAGTTTGGGTGGAATTATGCACCGAAGAGTTACGCGCCGATGAACACTTGAAGGTTTACTCCGATTACGAACATTCCATCATCGATCCTGCTTTCGGGAGTACACCTCCGTGTGACACCTCACTGACTATCGTCAACAATACTGCCGCTCCCATCTGCAACTTATGGATCGGCAACTCCGAGAGTGTTTACACCGGCTGGAATTGGGTTGGCGTCGAACATATCCAACCTGGCGAGTCGCTGGATCTCACGCTTAGACCCGATACCTATTTCATCCGAGCCGAGGCTTGCGATGGCACCTGGTTACGCTCCGAAGTGGATGTCTCAATATCCGGCCACCAGACCTGGACTGTGCCGTAGAAGAATCCATAAATTCGTGTAGATCAATAAATGTGCCCTGTTCATTCTCGATCAATGTCACACGCAAAGCCAATATCCATCCTCATACTTATTAGCCAGGGGATGGTTAACTACGCTATACTGTAATCAGGTTCATCAAGCTTATTCGACCGTGGATGCTGCTTGATGGCACATGCATCCCTGACACATAAAGGCAGGGTTTCATGACTTCCTTTACAACAATCGACTACCACGTCACCTCGCGCTGCAACCAGGAATGTCGCTACTGCCGGGGACCCCAGGGCATCGAAGACGAAGCCGACACCGCAACTGCAGTCGAAATCGTACGTAAGATCCATTCATTTGGCACCCAGCGTATTGTCTTTACCGGCGGCGATCCACTCCTGCGGACGGATATCGGCCTGCTAATTCGCCTCGCCAAAGAACTTGGTTTAGAAGTCGCACTCTCCACCACAGGTGATGAATTGAGCTATGGCCTGTTGCGAGGTTACGGCCGCTGGATCGACTTGATTTCGCTCCCCATCGACGGCCCCTCCGAAGAGATCTCCAGTCGCACAAAGAAACCTGGCCACTTTGAAGATATCCTGGGCGATCTTGACATGCTGAAGGAATTTACAGCGATCGATGTAAAAATGGCAACCCCCGTCACCCGACACAATATCGACTCCGTTCCGGCGATCGTTAAACTACTGGATGAACGCGCCAGTCGAATGGATAACCGTTTCTTCTACAATGTCTTCCAGGCATATCCACGCGCTATGTCTGAATGCGATTGGGACGATCTCATTGTAAGTGACGAAGCTTTTGCCGAATTACGCAAGAACGTAGAAGCCAATTCGCATGAAATCAAGATCAACTGGCTCGACCACAACACACTCGACCGCCTGTACGTCATGATCTTTCCCGACGGAACGCTTTGTGTGCCCTCCGGATCAGAATATCTGAATTATGGCCCGATTTTAGAAATCGATGACCTCGAAGCGCTGCTCGGTCAGACGGATTTCGATTCCCCCAAACATCAGCAGCACTCGCGCGTTTGGCAGAAGACCACGTCCGAATCAAAGAAATAGGCAGTAAGAGCTACCGGTTTTATAAATAGTCCCCTGCGCTTAGGGTAGCGATAACACTGCTTTGTCGTGTAACAGGTTTTTGATCGTAGATCGGCATTAATCCTCAAAGCATTGGATTATACGCGCTACGGCGAAGCACCCAGATATTCGAGTGCGTACTGTGCATCGAAGTAATATGGATTCACGACGAGCGCGGCTCGAAAATCCTCGATAGCACCATTCACATCCCCAAGTTGATGGCGTGCCCAGCCGCGCCAGAGCATGGATTCTTCCGCCTTGTTCGTGCGCCTCAATGTCGCATCCGCCAGGTCGATTACATCCTGATAACGGCCTTGATTGAAATAGGCGATGTAAGGTCCGAACTGATAGCGTGTAAATCGCCAGGGCAAACCCAGCGCCAGCGCCGTATCGTACGCATGCGCTGCCTCACTATAGCGATCGAAATAAAGCAGATTGGTCCCCAGGTTGAACCAGGCGTACGGATCTTCAGCATCACGCTCGACCTCTGCGCGGGCGGTTTCCAGCGCCTGCTCCCGATTGGTGTCTTCATCCTGGTCTTCCCCGAACAACCCTTCGATGATCGGCCGCTGCTCAACTGGATAGATAATCATAAATACACGGTTAAATGCCTTCCACCCTTCGTCCAGGTCCGAGTAATTCACCTCTCGATCTGGACCTTCGAAGCTATCTTGGGAGACAAAAACTTGGCGTCCATCATCGTATCCGGTCAGCAAAAGATAGTGCCCCGCCCATCCCGCATCCGGCCCGTCACTTACAATGACGTACCCCTTTTCAACGATCACGGGATAGCCGGCCGCGATGAAACGCTTCAATGTTTCTATCGTTCCATCGACGCGATATTCAGCGCCCATCCATCCTGCACGCGTTCGTACGTAGTAGGCCAATTCATCGATGTTCACGTTGCGGTCGCCGCGATCCGGTTTGATCAGATCTGAGATCGAGAACTGATCCCCCTCCCATCCAAAATACCGCAATCCCAGGGCTAACGTTGTGGGGCCACAATTGTTCCAATCCTGTTTTTCCCATTCAGGGGAAGTGAGTAAAACGGCATCCGGTATGGGCGTTGGCGTCAAAGTCGGTGTAGGAGATGCATCCTCTGCAGTTGCCAACGCAGTGTTTGTCGCGGTCGGATAGGGAGTCACGACAGCCGTAACCGCGCTCGATGGGACTGGCAACGTATCCCCAGGATACAACCACCCCCGGATGATTCCCGAAGCGGCATCCAATCGCCATTCCAGTTGTTCTTTTAAAGGTGTAAACTGGTAAATACACCAGAGCAAACCTGCCGAGATGATAACTCCCGACAGGAACCACAAGATTTTTGAACGCATGCGTGCATTATACCGCTCGGGAAAGGTTCAGAGCCCCACCGATCATCCTGTGGAAGGAATACGAATTCGATACGATGGAGCACTCACCTTTCATCCTAACCCTTCAATCCAGCCGGGAATGCGTTAAAATACACCCCAGCTTCACAACACCGGAGCGAATTTAAGTCTGATCGGAGAGGGCAGAAAGATATATCTAAGAATACGAGATAGGTTGATGGTTTGTAAAGCTACGGATACTTATCATCCCATCTATGCTGAAGCCCATACCTCCCAGGTGAACCGTGAGTTGCTACATGAACCTTGAAAGCACTTTACTCATCGTTCCACCTCGACCTGTTCAATCATTCGCATTCCCGATTCGGGAGACCCATGATGCGGAATCATTCAACCGCGTTCCCGCGCACATCACCTTGCTATACCCGTTTGTCCCACCGGATCAAGTTGAAGAAGCAGAGAAAGTGCTGGCCAAGATCTGCAAAAAATGTACGCCGTTTATGCTAACCCTGGATCGATACGGACAATTCGAAGATGCACTCTTTCTCGAGCCTTCGCAACCTGAGAAGATCATAGAGCTGTTCACGAAAATCTCGGAGGCCTTCCCGGATTATCCCCCCTACGAAGGCGAACGTGGCAAGGGATTCCACCCACACTTGACATTGGCTAAGTTAGACAAACCTGCCCAAGCCAAGAAGATCAAGCTGCCTCCGGAACCGGAATTTACTTTCGAAGTAAAGCAAATTCACATATATCTTGGCGCCCCGGACGATGATACACCTTTCATTCCGCGTGCGGTAATTCCCCTGGGGGAATAACATGGTTATATGGAATGGAGACCAGCGGAAGCGAAGCATCCGCCAGATGTTCGCACGCCTAGCCCCACGATATGACTTGATCAATCGCATCATATCCCTGGGCCAGGACCGACGCTGGCGCAGGGAGACCATCAAGCACCTTGAGCTCGATGGACATAGCCGCGCACTCGACGTAGGGACCGGCACCGGCGAACTCGCCTTCCAGATCCTTCGTCGTGCCCCCCAAACGAAAGTCATCGCCGTTGACTTCACGCCCCAGATGATCCGTCTTGGGCAAGAACGCGATCACCACGCCGATGTCGCCTGGGTCATTGCCGATGTCAGCCAACTTCCCTTTGTCAATGAAAGTTTTAATGCTGTTGTATCTGGATTCGTGCTCCGCAATGTCATCGATATCGAACGCATGTTGGAAGAACAAAACCGAATCCTCAAACCCCGAGGACGCATCGCCTGCTTGGAGACTTCACCACCGACAAAAAATATCATCAGCCTGCTTATCGGTGCCTACATGCGCTACATCATGCCCATTCTTGGTTCTTTCATTAGCGGTGATAAAAAAGCCTATCACTATCTCGAACGTTCCACGCACGCTTTTCTTTCCATGGATACGTTATCCCGACGTATCCGTGACGCACATTTCGATGCGGTCCAATTCTCACACCACATGTTCGGCAATGTAGCCATTCATTGGGCCAGAAAAAACCATCAAGGAAGTTGATGCCGTTATGGAATTCATCGTTGAAATCGTCAAAGAATACCTCCTGCCCGGATCACTGTCCTTACTTCTCTTGGGATTACTCATCGGTGTGATCCTTCTTTTCAGCGGCGAGAAATGTAAACAGCGGGGAAAACGCTGGCTTTTTTTACTGTTATTGACCTATTGGATATTGAGTATGCCGCTCTTCGCCCGCGGCATTGAATCATTACTCGGCCGAGGATTCGAACCCCTGAACGACCAGGATATCCCGGAAGACGTTAACACCATCGTCATTCTTGGCGGCGGGAGTAACACTTTCCGCTATGGTGATTTAGAGATCAACGTACTGAGTGAAGCGGGGATCCTGAGAGCAATGGAGGGCGCGCGTCTATACTTCCGTATGGATGAGCCATTAGTGATTGTCTCCGGTGGAACGAACGAGCGCTCGGGCGTTTTGACACCAGAAAGTGAACCGCTGCACGATGCTCTGGTCGAATTTGGTGTTCCCGCCGCACAGATTATCCTCGAATCTGCGTCGGGCGACACCTACGAACAAGCGCTCAACCTTGAATCGCTGCTTGCATCACGTGGAATCGACGATTTCATCATGGTCACCTCTCCAACCCACATGCGGCGCGCCATGAACACATTCGAAGCACAAGGTCTTCAACCCATCCCGGTCATCGCCGCGCAGCATGGTGCGGGTTTCCTGGAGCACAGTGTCGCTTTCTTGCCCAGCACCGACGCGCTGCATGCCAGTCGGATGGCGATGCGGGAGATCTTCGCAACGCTGTACTATGCACTGGCGGGACGGTTCTGATCGGATGGACACAACTACACCAACCGGTTCGGGACAAGCCGTTTATAATGAACCACTGAATCGAAAACACAAGAGTTGAAGCGCGATCAAATTCTAATGACAAGGCTCACGAAATGCCCGAATTGGAACCCTGGCGAACCCTGAATCGGAACTTGCTGCTCGACCGTACTCCCTGGTTGCGAGTTTACGCTGACGATGTCGAATTGCCCGATGGACGCATCGTCGAAGGATATCTGCGTCTCGAATCACCGAGTTACGTCATGATCGTGCCAGTCGATCGGAAAAACAGAATTGGCCTCGTCCGTTCCTACAAACGCGGTGTTGATGCGATCGACATGCAACCCCCGGCGGGAATCATCGAAGCTGATGAACCGCCGTTGGAAGCAGCGAGACGCGAGCTTCTCGAGGAACTTGGCTGTACGGCAGACGAATGGCACAACCTCGGGGCGTATGTGCTCGGCGGCAACTTCGGTGGAGGGCCGGCGCACATCTTTCTGGCCACAGGCTGTGAACAAATCCAGGCACCGGATGCCGGAGATCTGGAAGAACAAGAAGTACTCTGGTTTTCGCATACCGAAGTTGAACAACACTGGATGGCGGGCAAATTCCAACAACTGGGTTCGGTTGCCGCTTTGGGTTTGGGTTTTGCGCATCTCGGACACATCTCAGCCGGCGCAAACGCCCCTTCGATGGAGGACGAATAATAATGGTACGCGACTTGCAGAAAGCCGCGCTGCGGGGCGAACCATCCTACGTTTGGCGCGAGGGGCAGGAACGACGCCTGCGCATGATCCTCGATCACGCACAAGAGCATCTGCAAGGGGATTTATTGGATAACGGCTGCGGCGTGGGAGTCTATTTAGAACACCTTGCGCAAACCGCGAAATCCGCAGTCGGAGTCGAATACGATCTCCAGCGGGCTTTACAAGCTTTGCAGCGTGGCCTGCACGTCATCTGCGCTGCCGGAGAGCAGCTGCCCTTCCCAGAAGGCAGCTACGATCTTATTCTCTCGCATGAAGTGCTTGAACACGTGATTGACGATCGCGCTGCGCTGGAGGAAATCGTGCGCACCCTGCGCACTCCCGATCCTGGAACGAACACGCCCGGTGGGCGCTTGTTCCTCTTCATTCCCAATCGCGGCTACCCCTTTGAAACGCACGGTATATACTGGCGCGGCCGCTATCGATTCGGCAACATTCCTTTCGTGAATTATCTTCCGCGCAAGATACGCAATCGCCTGGCGCCCCACGTGCGAGCGTATTCCCACAGAGACATGAAACGCCTCGTCCATGGGCTTCCATTACGGATCATCCACCGGACGGTCATTTTTGGCGCATATGACAACATCATCACCCGTCGGCCGAGATTTGGTCGGCTGCTGCGGGCGATAATGCATTTCCTCGAACGAACCCCGCTCAGGTTTTTCGGTTTATCGCATTTCTGGGTTCTGGAACGGACACAATCGGGCAACTTGCAAGATACGTAGCTCAATATCCAAAAATCTTCAGATGTGAATCGCATGCCCCTCAGCGGCATGTGCGGCTTCCATGAGTGCTTCACTCAGCGTCGGATGCGCATGTACGTTGCGGCCAATTTCGCCTGTCGTGAGCTCCATCATCTGCGCCAAAGTCAATTCGGGCAGCAGTTCCGTCACTTCCGGCCCGATCATGTGCGCGCCAAGAATCTCACCATACCGCGCATCAACGATCAATTTTACCCACCCGGCGTAATCATGCAGACCTAGCGCCTTGCCATTGGCCTGGAAAGGAAAGCGCCCGACTTTTACTTCGAATCCCTGATCCTGTGCCTGCTGCTCGGTTAACCCAAATGAGGCAACCTGGGGTTGGGAATAGGTCGCACGCGGCATCATTTGATAATTCAATGTGGTCGTCTCCACACCAGCAATGTTCTCGGCGCAGATGATGCCCATCGCGGAGGCAACGTGGGCGAGCATGAGCTTGCCGGTTACATCACCGATTGCCCATACGCCAGCAATATTGGTGGCCATACGCTCATCGACTTCAATGGCACCGTTCTTGGTCAGCGACACTCCGATCTCCTCCAGATCGAGGCCCGCGCTGTTGGGTTTGAAGCCGATCGCCATGAGCACCTGCGCCGCTTCAAGCGTTTCTTCCCCGTTAGGCGCCGAAACTGCCACCTTAACCTTGGTCTTCAATCGCTTGATGCTCTCCACCTTCGTCCCGTTCATTACATTAATGCCGCGCTTGGTGAGTGCTTTCGTTAATTCTGCACTGACCTCTTCATCCTCCAGGGGCGCGATGTTAGGCAGCATTTCGACCAGCGTTACGTCAACACCATAAGAATTCCATATCGTAGCAAACTCAAGCCCGATCGCACCACCGCCAACAATGATGACACTCTTGGGAAGCTCATCCTGTAAGATCGCCTCCCGGTAGCTCAACACCTGCGCGCCGTCGATTTCGACACCCGGGATGTTCATCACCGAGGCGCCGGTGGCGATGACGATGTCCTTGGCTTTCAACGTTCGAGTCGACCCATCCTCACCAGTGACGAGCAGGGTGTCCGATGTTTCGAATTTCGCTGTACCCATATGCACGTCGATTTCGTTCTTCTTCATCAAGAATCCGACGCCCTTCGTCAACCGATTTGACACTTGGCGACTCCGCTTTAAAGCAGCAGCGTAGTCAAGTTGAAGACCTTCAATTTTGAAGCCGAAATCCTTGCCGCCCTCGCGCAGCAGATGGGCGACTTCGGCGTTTTTCAATAACGATTTCGAGGGAATACAGCCGATATTCAAGCAAACACCCCCAAGAAATTCTTTTTCGACAATCGCCGTCTTTTTCCCCAACTGCGCCGCCCGAATGGCGCTCACATAACCACCGGGACCGGCACCGATCACGATCACATCATAGTCAGACATGGGAAATCCTCCACCTGATCAACTTCTTTACATTCTATCGCATCCTCTCGGCAGACGTGCGATCTTTCGAGGTTGAATACGAGGAATTTACCCCCGCGAATTCCTTTTACCAATGTCCTTCAACCAATTCAATTCTTCCTGAGCGTTAAGCCGTTCATCGATTTGCAGGCGATCCGTCCCCAAAAAACGAAGGAAGCGTTTGAAGCAGCGGGTCAATTCCAGACCCATCGTTTTCGAAGGCGATACCCCCGTTTCCCACCACCAATTCTTGATCACCAATGCTCCACTGTCTTTATTCCGACCCGGTTCGAATCGGGCGATGAACCGATCCCCATACATAACAGGCAGCACATAATACCCATAACGCCTTTCCGCCGCCGGCTTGTACACCTCCCAGACGTAATCAAATCCAAACAACGTCTTGATAAAACGTCTATCCCAGAGCAGGTTGTCCAGCGGCGCCAGGATCACCGCTCGCTTGCGTCGGGATTGTAGAGTCACTATGGCCTCGAGCAAGCCCCGATCTTCATGCCGGATGTAGAGCGGCGAATCAATTTTCTCCACCTGAACTTCGATGAGTTTACCCGCCGCCAGCAATCGCCCGAAAGCTGCCTGCCGCTGTGGGCTTTTTATCCCCAGCATCCCCAGCCATGCATCGCTTGCCCGATTCCAGAGTAAACCCACAGCACCAACGCGACGATAGACATACCAATCGTGATAGGCTTCATCGCTTTGGTTGGGATCTCCAGATTCCAGTAAATCTGACGGAAGATGACGACTGGCAAAATCGTACACCTTGCGGGTGTGTACCCGGTGATGAACCACCAATTCCCCCCAGGAATACATACTTTCCAAGGCCGCGCGGGCAATTCGCGTCGGTGCCCACGACCAATCCACGTTTCGATCGAAATCCAGATCGATCGACGACAAGGGTCCGCGTTGTTCAATCGCCGCGCGCACCTGCGGCATGATCTGCGTGGCCGGGCGATCATCGCCGCCGAAGCGGTGGTACGCATGATCCCGATTACGTTGAAAGTAGGGCCAATCCCCCACGGAATAGATGGACATATTCTTATCCCATCCATTGAGTAGTTTTCGATCCTCATACAGCAATTCCTGCAGCATCAACGGCTTGAAATCCATCACACGAGCTTGCAGCACCAACTCCGGATTGTTGCCGACGATGTTCAAGGGATCAAACTGGATGCAGCCCACGCGGCGGATGTAGTCGAGGATTCCTGATTTTCCATTAAATACGTATCCGCACCCCAATCCATGGTAAGCGAGGATAAAACGACGCGCCTGCCTATTCGTTAATTTAACTTTTCCCCGCATACCGTACGGCACTCCTCATCGTTGGATGATCGAGCGACCCAACCAGGGTTCACATGGATATGGCTGTCAACACGACTCAAGAGTAGCACTTCCCTACATCCCCTCATCGCCAACATATTCGAACCAATCGAAGTCGGCTACATTCTCGCTGGGTTTGCCGCTGCTGCTGGCATACATACCCACATAGGCGCCGATAAATCCACCCGCGACAGGGGTGCTTAAGATACGTCCATCCACACCGGACGCAAACGACTCCCAGTTTTCCGCCACGTTCGAGTAGGAGAAACGGTAATCCTGCCCTCGGGCTGAAACCATCAGATAAACCCGCTCCCCTTCGATGGGGTTCTCCGCCAATATGGTCTCGTCGCCGTCCCGTCGCTGGATCAAGCGCAAGAGATTGCCCTTCTTCACGTCCTGTGAAACAACGAAACGATAGTGGAAGTTATTATTCTGCAGTAAGACCACACCGGCGGATTCGTTTGGACTGCCTGGCGAAAAAACCATGCAGGTGCGCACGGTGAAGTTGAAGTGTCGCTGCCTTCGACCGATGAAGCTGGGATTGGCCAACTCCGAAAGCCGCTCCGGCCGCAAACGCAGTCGTAGAAAGCCAGGGCGATCACATAAACTCCAGAACGCTTCGCGCGGCGTACGCAGAAAATTCCAATCACACCCCAAAGACTCTGCTTCGAAATGATCGCAGGTCGGCCGAGAAGGCCAACGCCGTTCAGGCAAATTGGGGAATGTATGCGAGTACTCCACTCTGCCGATTCCCGGGCTGACGATCGGCCAACCCTCCTCCCAGATGACCGGGACCAGAAAAGACTCGCGGCCCAGATTATAGAAATAGCCACCATACGGACGCATCGCCAATAACACCATCCACCACTCGCCATTCTGGGTCTGGACCAGGTCAGCATGACCGGTTCCCACGATAGGATAATCGAGACCCAGATGTCGGTGCGTGAGGATGGGATTGCGTGGGTTGTTCTCATACGGGCCGCTGATCTTTTCGCTGCGGGCGATCGTTACTGCGTGGTTGTGACCGGTTCCAGCCTCCGCCACCATGAGGTAATACAATCCCTCGATCTTGTAAAGATGCGGCGCCTCGGCGTGTACAGCGCCTTTGACGGCACCGTCCCAGAGGGCGTACTTCTTCCCCTTTAACTGCATCTTCTTCAAGTCCAATTCCTGGAGCCAAATCTCACGCTGGCCGGTGTAGCCTTCCCCCTGCGGCGGAATACGGTTGCCGGTGTACCATGCCCGACCGTCATCGTCGAAAAACAGGGAAGGATCGATTCCCGGCGCGTCATCCAACCAGTATGGCTCTGACCATGGCCCTGCGGGATCAGTCGCTGTGACGATATAGTTACCCGATTCCTTCAGCCCGCGAACGAGCGTGTTGATAACGTAGAAAGTGCCTTCATGATAGCGAATAGTGGGTGCGTACAAACCGGCGGAGGGTTCGATGCCATCCAGCGGCAGCTGCGATGGTCGATCGAGGACATGTCCAATCTGCTGCCAGTGTACGAGATCACGGCTGTGAAATACGGGCAAACCCGGGAAGAACTCGAAGGTCGATGTGACCAAATAGTAGTCTTCACCGACCCGACAAATCGAAGGATCGGGATAAAACCCCGGCAAGATAGGATTGCGATACATTTTTTGAATAGCCCACCTCCGATTTATCATGCGTTTTCTTCACTCGATGGAAAAGCGAGATTAACAACATAGTATAACGGAAGTTGTTAGAGCTTTGGTTGATTGGCGATTTTATCCCGGGTGGAATTAAGGATCCACTTCACGTCACGGAGAATGTGGATACTTACTATAGATTACTCGGTTTGAACCAATCGTACGAGCACCAGGTCATTCCCCCCTAAAATCGTATTGCGTTCCGTTTTGAAATTCATGATTTCCTCATAACTAAAACTTCCGTCCAAGGCCTGGCGGAACACAACCAGATATTCGGGCTGGTATTCATCGATCAGTTCACTCATCGGGCGTCCGATACATTGCCAGCAGTTTAAACCGGGAAAATCGATCACCTTATTTACCGGATCGCTAAAAAATCGTACTGCCCCTGCGTCGGTGAGACCGATAATCGTCTCACCTTGTAGATTTTCCCCCAACCAGCGACCCATGGCGACGTCGACTTCCTCGATATTGCGCGCGTTCCAGCTACATTGTTCGATGAAGTACTCATTCAGACGCACCACATTTACCACACCCACCGCCAAACACAGCACTACGATAACCGGCGCGGCGATCACCAACCAGCGTTCCCGCCGTTTGCGCATTTCCTTCCACAAAAAATCCGCACCGAGAACCATAAGGATCACAATCATCGGCAACAGATAGTCCAGATAACGACGAGTGAAGTACGTCCATGGATCGTCTACTGCCTGGACCTTGATGTTAATCGAGAAAGCATAAACCTGTACCAGCGGGATCAATAGCAGAGGCAGCAGCTTAAGCGTTGTTCGATTGCGATAGATTGCCCACCCGGCACCGACCAGGAGGATTACACTAAAAAGGAACAAGAACCCCTGGAACATGGCCAGATGATGGAAATACCCCCGCAGTACGTTCCACAAATTCGTAAGGTTGATAATCCCGAGCCCAAAGTAGTGCTTGACATAGTAGCTGTTCGGCAGCCATTGGCCGCTGATGCTGTAATTGTAGATCGCCCAGGCACCGCCGAGAATCAAGGGGGGAAGGAAGAGACGTGTGGCGATGCGTCTTTCACGCTTGGTGATTATCGAAACGCGCTTGCGTCGTAAATAAAGCGGCACCAGCATCCCTGCCCCGATTAACAGGGCGTTTAAAACCCCTTCTCCTCGTGTGATAACCAGCAATCCGAGCAACACACCTGTGAGGATCTCCTTTTTACGCCAACTGGATAACAACGCACCCAAGGTGAGCAGACTGAACAAAGGAACTTCCATACCGGCGACGGAACCGTAGGCCAGATTGGGCTCACAGGCGACGAGCAATCCGGCAATCCAGGCCAATCTCGATCGCAGGCGCAGGGCCAAAACGAGGTGGTAAACCACAATGGGCACACCCAATGTGAAGAACAAACTGAGCCCTTTGGCACACCACTGAGGGGAAACGCCGAGAAAGGTTCCGATCTTATAAACAAGAGCCAGTAACACAACCCACAAAGGGCTCGACATCCCGGCTTCTGCCACACCCGGGTTGTAGTAAAACCATCCATTCTCTGCGAGAGATCGAGCGTAAACCAAGTGGATCCAATTATCATCGAGTGGCAATCCCTTCCATGCCCAATCAGATCCAGCCGCATCGCCAGTTAGATACAAAGCGGAGACGACAAGTGATACCAGAGTCGCAACGATATAAAATCGCACGTGCTCCCACGGTAGAGCTTGTCGCCAACGTTCCCACTTAGTTTTTGTCTCAAGCATACCGGTCAACCCTCTCATCCGATACACAAGATAATACTGAACTGTGTTGAAACGCGCAAAAGCAAACGATGCTTGTGGCTCAAGAAATTATTTTCCCTAAATATCGCCCGAAGTTGGGATGATCATTATCGCCTGAGATACTAAAGTAAAAGACGGCGCCGTAGAACGATCGCCGTCTTTTCGAGCCCATGCGTGCACAGAAACACCTTATCATCCTGACCCCTGGACAAACCCGGATGATTACATCTGTTGGCCTCCCCGAGAACTATCTATTGCCAGTATTTACATTTTGGCAATATTTATTGCACAAAGGCGGTTTCGAGATTCAGTTCTCCGACTGCAAAGCCATGCGTGCGTATCACACGCCTACAGCAGACTTTGCAGTCCTAAACACAAACTCACTTATAAATACGCAGACTCCGGACGATGGATTGAAAGTCATCCGCATGTTGATCGAAATCATCCATTCCATCCAGGCAGGTACATGTCACTGTCCACGCATTACTGCCAGCCATGGTCATCAATATGAGGGCATGAACGGACCCTAAGCCGGGAAAAGTTGCCTCGTATTCAAGAATGTATGCATCTCTTCCGCCAACCTTCACCTTTTCGCGTGCGATTTCATGGAAGTCCTCAGCGAATGATTTAAGCCCGGTAACCTGTCCATTTACTACACCTCGAATGGTCCGTATACTTCCCGGCAAGGGTTCAATGACGATATTGACATTCGGGTGGTAGCCAGAGCCTTCCGGGATCCCCGCAAGGAAGAGTAATGAAGTCTGGTCTACGGGAATCTCTTCATCGATTTCCTTCATATATTCGCCAATGTAACTTTCTAATTGACTTATGATCTCTAGATTCGCCCGCCAATTCGAGGGGTACGAGATACTGAAAAACCCTGAATCGTCCTCAAACGTATTGAAATCTTCTGGAATAACCCAGTCGGCTTCAGGCGTACACGCTGTAGCCAGGATAGCTACGATACAAAGTAAGACGAAAAAAACCAGACGTGATTTCATGATGTACTCCTTGGGATGTTTATTGGCCCCGAAGAACCCGCTAAATTATACGTCGGTGGCTTCAGGAATCAGTTGTTAGCCTTGTCGATTGCGTACTCTAGATACTTTTCGATGGAATATCTCCAAGATTACGTAAAAAGAGATTCTCGTATATTGTATGGACATATTCAACCAAATGCCAGTGCACTAATAATACCCTCACGACACAGATCGTGTTCCGCCTTTTACGATCAGCGTGACACCATGTTCACTCTACAGCCTTTATATACGAAATGCGATTAATAGCTCCGGCATGTGGGTTGACGGTGCTATAATTCATTCGTCACCATCCGACAATAACTGACTGAGGGGGTTTCTACGGCGTTTTCCCCCGATACGCCATTCGTGATGTATCGCCCACCCCTTGGGCATATAATGTACGAACCATTGGAGCCAAAGGAGTCGACAAGCACCATGATCGCTGCCATCTTCGATCTCGATGGAACGCTCTACACCGGCCATCTCACCTATGCCATTTCCGAACACCACCGGACACACCGAATGCAACGCGTCCCACTTTATGCATTTATGGCCTTGCATTGGCCCATGTGGGGATTCGTGAAGGCCGGCATTCTTTCGGAATCATCCGGTCGTGCCATCTGGGCACGAAATCTGAGTTGGACGTTGCGAGGCATGAAGATCGAAAATGCGGCAGCCGCATTCCGTTGGATCGCCGAAGAGTACGTCCGCCCTCGTGTACGAGAGCACATGATTGCACGGCTGCGGGAACACCAAGACGCCGGTCATCGGGTGATCCTGCTTTCGGGAACCTTTGTTCCCCTCCTGTCAGAAATCGGACAACTCTGGGGTGTGACCGAAGTTGTAGGGACGCCCCTGATCACCCAAAATGGCAGGTACACGGGCGGCAGCAAACGTCCTGCCTGCCAGGGGCAGCACAAGGTCACCTGGCTAAAACGACATCTTGCGGACGATTCGAAGATCAATCTAGGGAAAAGCTTCGCCTATGCCGACAGCATCACCGATCTGGCCGTCCTCGAAAGTGTCGGCCATCCGGTTGCTGTGCATCCCGACCCACTCCTGGAAGACGTTGCCCAAGAAAAGGGGTGGGAGATCATCGCCCGATCATAGTCGGTGACCAACACCCTTAACACCATATTATTCCAGGCAGCCCGTCAATCCTGTTGCGCAGCAACGTCCTCTATCATTCTAGGGGATGCCTGCGAAAATCGCTTGGGGAGCATAGGCAACGCCGATCATACTTGGACCTGTATGCGCACCGAGTACCAGAGACATCGGACCGACCGGCAACCACGAACAGTCGAAACGCTGATTTATCTGCTCCTGCAGCATGGCCGCGCCTTCAGGGTTGTGCGAATGCAGCACCTGGGTTCGCAAACTGCTTCCCGGCGCATGCTGCTTGGAGATCAAATTCACAAGTCCTGCGATTGCTTTCGTAAACGATCTCGCCTGTCCACGCTGAACGTAAGTCCCACCTTCCTTCTCCACACCGATCAGGGGCAAAATGTGCAACAAGGAAGCGATCAAGCCTTTCATGTGACTAATACGTCCACCGTGAATCAGATACTTCAATTCTCGCAAGGTATACAAGCTGTCGCTGGCGTCACTGATACGCTTCATGAGCGTTAGAATCTGTTCCTTCGACCAACCGACCTTCGCTCCCCGAGCTGCCGCCTGCACCTGCCAACCTGCAGCTGCGGATAGGGTTTTTGCATCGACGACGGTAACATTGGCCTCTGGAACAAGCTCAGCTCCCGTACGTGCCGCGTTGTATGTGCCGCTCAAACCCGAGGAGATGTGAATCGAGAGTATTTCGGGGTCTCTCTCGGCCAGACGGCGATATGTGTCCGCGAAATCGCCGGATGAAGGTTGAGATGTTGAGGGCATGCTCTCCGTTTCTGCGAGCAAACGATAGAATTCATCCTTTTTGATATCCACGCCCTCACGATATGTTTTGTCGCCAAGAGTCACGTTTAGCGGAACAATGTGGATATCCAATCCTTCCAGTTCTTCCGCGGGCAGATACAGGTCAGCACCACTATCTGTCACGATTTGCATATGTTATTCTCCATTCTACATGTTCTATCTCTAATTTTATAGAAAATATCTGCTTAAAACAACGAATTCGAATGCGACCCGTAGATCAGATCCATATCCGACTTCTCCGTGGCATAGTAATGAACCCAAACGTAGGCATGCTCGAATATCGCCAGAATCAAGGCGGCTGCGGAATTGGCGAACAATGCAATCGACCAAAGGCCCAAGAATACAAAGGCATACATTGCATTCCGGCTCCAGCGGAATGCGCTCCGGGGCACGAGCGGCATAGCACGATATTTCAACCGAAAGTGATCACCTCCGAGCGCCCGGGCCACACTAAAATATCTACCCGCCGACCGGAAGTTGTACAGCGTGAGCAGCAGCAAGCTACAGCCGATTACCCGACCCACGCTTGTGTCGAGACCGAGATCGCCAATCCCAACAAGATGATTGACCGCACAATCAACAGCGGAAGAAAAACCGAGTAGAGTTTGCGCCATCGATTACGACGTCATCCACTGAAATTTCTACATCTCCCTTATCCGAACCAAAAATAAATATGCCGATCGCTGCACACTACAATTTTACAGAACAGAAATATGCCACATGCCATTAAATCATCATTGAAAGCATATCCCGGCATCTTGTCTCACATCGCATTTGCTCTGGAAACACAAAAAGCGCCAAAAGGCGCCCTTTGTGTTCGTGGATCATGATTCGCATTAAGCGGCTTTTGCTGCCGGGGTTTGTTGTACACCCTTGCCGGGTTCCATCTCTAAATGTGCGATCACGTCATCCAAAGCTACATTGTAACAATGGATCAAATCCTCATCGGGCGGTTTATGCCTGCGCAGTGTCTGATGCGTGCAAGCCAGACAACCTCGCATCGCTCGATAGGAGTCCGTCTCGCACTTGAGACAGCCATTCAAGCGGATCATCATCAATTGAAAGGCGAGATTCTCCGGATCGTCCTGCGGCAGTCGGGAAACCCGATCGACCAAATCTCGCCATGGCTCACCCCGCGCAGTGCGCAGTCGCGGGATTACGCTGGGTGGAAAGAGTAATTCATTCTCTGCATACATGATAGCGCCGACCCCCTCTGACTAGGATAAAAGAGTTCCAATTTGACTACATTTTAGAGATTCAACCTTATCTACAGCAGAGTACTTTAGTACCAAATTCACTTTTCGACCTTAAATCAAGTTTCCTTTAATATTTTACATTATAGTTTTAAGATTCGCCTAGACGCCGCCAGACCCATACGCATTCGGATCGGTCGGTGTCTCGCCGGATGGATCGAATATGTGCACCCACGTTCCCACTTGTGCCCAATTGTATATCCAGTGGGAATCCGGCAAAGAGAGATTAACACAGCCGTGCGAACGCGGATAGCCAAACCCGTTGTGCCAGTATGCACCATGCAGCGCGCGCGATTCGTCGAAATACAGGATCCAGGGCACGTCCTCCAGGTAGTAATAATCGGAACGGTCGGCTTCAAAGGCACCTCCCATGAAATCGCGTTCCAATTTCTTGTATACCTGGAAATCCCCGGGTTGTGTCCACCATCCTTGTAAACCTGTTGAGACCAACGTGGCATAGATCATCTCACCCGATTCGTAAACCATCATGGTCTGTTCATACAAATTGATCGAAATCCAGTGATCGTCCGGGACACCCTCCGGTTGGTCGGTATCGGGGAAAACGATAGCCAGCAAACGCTGCTCAATCCAATCCTGCGGTCCGATCTTGTACCAATCCAATCCTCCCACATTCTCGACATCGAAAATCCAAACCATGTTGTAGCGGTACTTCCACCGTCCCGTATTGGCTTGATCAGAACCTGGGCCGACACGAGTTTCCACGTTTGTCATCACCCAACCAAAAGGTTGGACAGGCGTATGCGTCAACGTCACACCGCGGAAGTTAGGGATCGATACACGACTCACCCCATCGCCACGGATATAGACACCCGGGGCAATCATGTAGGCCACCTTGCCATTTTGCTCGATGCGATCAATCCAGGAAAAATAGACGAAACCTGACTCGATCGTGCGGTAAGCATCACGACCTTTAATCACCGAATCGAGACTGTTGTAGAGCGGCGTTCCATCCTTACGGCCGGAACGCAAATAGGTAAAATCCACCTGACCCAACGACAAGTCCACTTCACCAACCGGAATAGGATGCTCCGGATAGAGACCTTCGTTGGCCAGGGCGGTTAAGGAACTCCGCGCGGTACCGTTGGCACATCGTTGTGGATGGCGTAATTGCAGCCGGTTGGTACAGACTGCAGATCCATTATCGATGGCTATAGATGGCATCCCTTCTGCCATCGCCATAGAGAAGGCCAGGAAAGCCAACAGCAATCCGACACTCAACCCCAGAAAACGTTTCAGCATCTGTTCTATTTCATCCCATCTTTTCCCAAGATGATCTATATTATATCCGCAACATATGCGCAGCTCCAAAAGCTGAAGCACTCAATTTGCCCCATCCATATCCGCAGCGTCCTTCTCCTGGCAAGTTTGCCGAATGACTTTCACCATCCAAAATATTCGGTACAAATAAGCGGGGCCGCACTGAGCGCGTCCCCGCTTATTTGAACGTTGCTTTCTTCGTTCCCGGTATCAAACACCCGCTTGAATATCATCCTGTATTTTTGAGAGCAGGTCTTCGATCGGCATGGCACCCAAATCCTCTTCGCTGCGCAATCGCACCGCGGCTGCCCCGGCCTCCGCTTCACGATCTCCCACGACGAGCATGTAGGGTATCTTTTGAAGCTGTGCATCGCGAATCTTGGCGTTCATACGTTCGCTTCGCGAATCGACTTCCACACGATACCCGGCACCGCGAAGTTTCTCAGCAACCTCATCAGCGTAGTCAATGTGACGGTCGGCGATGGGGATCACGATCGCCTGTACCGGCGACAACCACACCGGAAAAGCTCCGGCGTGATGTTCGATCAGGACTCCCATGAAGCGTTCCATCGAACCCACCAGGGCGCGATGGATCACGTACGGCCGGTGTTCCTGGCCATCCTCTCCCACGTATGCCAAATCGAATCGCTCAGGCAGCGTGAAGTCGAATTGAATCGTCGTAAGCTGCCACTCACGGCCCAGACTGTCGCACAACTTCAAGTCGATCTTCGGGCCGTAAAACGTGGCTTCGCCTTCATCGACCTGGTAGGGCACCTTCGCTCGTTCGAGCGCCTGACGCAGCGCTTCTGTGGGTGCTTCCCACGCCTCGGGTGATCCCGCGGCTTTCTCCGGATTGCGCGTGGAGAGATAGGCCTGGAAATTCTCGAAACCGAAGGCACGCAGTATCTCCAGGCTGAACTCCAGTACACGGTCGATTTCTTCGGGCATCTGATCCGGTCGACAGAAAAGATGCGCGTCGTCTTGCGTAAAGCCGCGCACACGCATCAAACCGTGCAGCACACCGCTGCGTTCATAGCGATAGACTGTGCCCCACTCGGCGTAACGCATTGGCAAATCGCGGTAAGAACGCGTGCGGCTTTTATAGATATGCATGTGGAAGGGACAGTTCATCGGCTTCAGGTAGTATTGTTGACCCTCGATTTCCAATGGGGCGTACATGTTTTCCTTATACCAATCCAGATGTCCACTCGTCTCCCAGAGATTGGCCTTGCCGATGTGCGGCGAGTAAACAAATTCATAACCACCGCGCTCGTGCTCGTCACGAAGAAAATCCTCCGCAAGCTTGCGTACCATGCCGCCCTTGGGATGCCAGAGAATCAAGCCCGCCCCGACCTCTTCGTTGATGCTGTACAAATCAAGTTCACGCCCGAGTTTGCGATGATCGCGCTTGCGCGCTTCTTCCAACTTCCAGAGATATTCTTCCAATTCGTCGGCGGACGTCCAGGCTGTGCCATAGATTCGCTGCAGCATGGGACGACTTTCATCGCCACGCCAGTAGGCGCCGGCGACGTTGAGTAATTTGATGGCGTCCGGGTTGATTTCGCTCGTACGGTCAACATGCGGCCCCCGACACAAATCGACGAAGGTATCCTGGGTGTAGATGGAAATCTCCGGCTTTTCCTTGATCGGTTCGCCGTATTCATCCAGGCCACCTTCTTCGAGCCCGTCAATCAATTCGATCTTGTACTGCTGATCCCTGAAAATCTCCCGCGCTTCGTCCGCCGAGAGCACCCGCCGTTCGAAGGTAAAATCACCCTTGATGATCTCGCGCATTCGTTGTTCGATCTTCTCCAGATCCTCCGGTGTCAAAGCACGCGGCAGATCAAAATCGTAGTAGAAACCGTCATCGATCGGCGGCCCGATGGCGACCTTTGCCTCGCCAGCCGGAAACATCTCTGTTACCGCTTGTGCCATCACGTGCGCAGCAGAATGACGCACACGATACAATTTTGATTCCTCGTATTCGGCCTTCTTTCTTGCAGCCATACACTTCCTCCTAACACCATTAACGTAAAAAACTCTCGCTTCTGGGGCGAGAGTTTACACTCACACGGTTCCACCCAGATTGATCGCATTAAACGACCATCTCGGACAGCCGATAACGGGGCTGAACCGTTCACCATAATCACCCTTCATCTACATGCAGGGCTTTCCGGATCAGGCTCGCGGGGGGTTTTCACCAGCTCGACTCCGCAGGGGACTCTCAATCCACGATCCCCTTTCCCTGTCGGGTCAGCTGCCGGTTACTCGTCCCGGTCATCACCTATCGTATTCGTTTGATGGCTACATTATAGCGGACGAAAGGTCGTTGTCAACACAAACGATAAAATACTAAAGCCGTCGGAACTCGACGGCTTGTGGGCGGTATTGGATTTGAACCAACGACCTCATGCATGTCAAGCATGCGCTCTAACCAACTGAGCTAACCGCCCTTGTGTGAGCATTATAATGGTCAGTGAGTGAAACTGCAATATGAGACAACTTACCCGTCACCCCCATGGTTCTTTTCCGATCAAGGCAGCCCCCACAGGATAATGCCTCCCCCCTCCAATCCGGAAACGAGTAAACTCCCATCCGCCGAAAAATCCAGGCTGGTCACGATTTCTCCATCACCCTCGAGATAACGAAACAATGTACCGCTCTCGACCTCCCAGAGTCCAATCCTGCCATCACGCGAAGCCGATGCGATGATCTCGCCGTTGGGTGAAAACTCGAGATCGTTCACGCGCAGCCTGTGTCCTTCCAGAGTGCGCTGTGGCTCATCCCCCTCCATGTCCAACAGCCAGAAGGAAGGGCTGCCCACCAGCGCTACGGCCAATGTCTCTCCATCCGGTGAGATCGCCACGTCGCGGATCACCAGATCGTAGCCGCGGATTAACGTCGGTTCGACCGATTCCTCCACCTGCCAGCGCTGCAGCGAACCGCCACAGCATGGTCGCCCTTCGCCGGTGATGATCTGTGAACCGTCTGCGCTGAATGCCAGCCCCCAATAATCAACCTGCCCTTCTCCCGTTACGCTGCAGAATGGCTGGGCCAGCGTGCGCCGCAGCGTTCCGGACCACGTCGAGCGCAGTTCCACAATGCAGCGATGACCGCCCATAGCGATCAGATTGCCATCTGGTGAGAAGGCAACCTTCATAACCCGTCCCAATAATTCATTGCGCACGCTGCGGACGAGCGTGCCATCCGCTACACGCCAAAGCCCTACCGTGCGATCGTCGGAACCGGACACGATCAGCGATCCATCCGCTGAAATATCGACGCTGTGCACTACATCCGAGTGCCCCGATAGCTCCTGGATTAACTTCCCGTCGGCGATTCGCCAGACACGCAGCGTACCGTCCCGGGAAGCGGAGACAAGAAGCCCACCATCCGCCGAAAGCGCCACATCGGTCACGTCTGCGTCGTGGCCCATCAAAGTTCGCAGTGGAGAAAGTAAGGCAACGTTGCCGGTTGAAATGCGAATCGGAGTCGCTGTCGGTACGGGTCCGGAAGTATCAGATGGCGTTTCTACTGCCGTCGGAGGCAGACGCGTTTCGGGCGTGACGACGCTTATGTTCAAAGTCGACGTCGGTTGCTTTGTTGCATCCGGAGAGCCGATCACACCGCACCCGGAAACGACAAACACAAACAGCAGTACGAACAACAATCTGTTGCAGCTCATACTTAACTCATGCTGCATAGGGCAACTCCACAATCTCCAGGTTTTCGAGGTCGCTGCGGCCCAGACCCATCTCCACACCGGCGTTGATATAGCCCAATTCGTTGGGCTGCATGCCAAACAAGCCAGCAGCATAACTGTCCGCGGCCACAATGTCGGGGCTGGCGATCACGGTGTCCAATTTCTGCACGTCATCCAGATTCCCGCCTGTGGGACCATGCGTTTTGAGTATACGCACCGCATCCACGACGGTCAGCGCGGGTTGGATGCGGCTTACCAGATCGGCCAGGCGCTGGCCCAAGTTGATGTGCATGGGCGGACGATCGCGAATGGTGCCCATCAAATTCTTCATCCCCAGTGTCAGTCGCGCCAGGCTGTGATGTTTGGCGATGGGCACATTGATCACGGTATCTGCCTGGAGTATATCGTCATAAATCCAACATGTGCGTAAGTCCTGACCCTGGGGGATCTCTGTCTCGACGAATTTGATGCTCGAGATGGTCTCCATGATACCCCCGGCAGCCTGAACCTGCTCCGCAATGCCACTGCGTGCGTAGGCTTGTTCGCAGGTGCCCCCGAAGGGATAATCCATCACGCGCACTCGCGCTGCGCCAGCTTCGAAACAAAGTTTAACCAAAGTCGCAACCACCCAGGGATTGGCCGTTGCGGCGTATTTGAAGGTGTGATACGAGACGCAGATATTGGGCTTGACGATCACGTCGTCTCCCGGGTGAACGAAACGTCCCATGCCGCCCAGCGCCGCCAGCGCGCTGCGTACCAGCGCCTCGGGCTCTCCGCCTCGAGCAACCGTCAGGTGCGGATACACCTCTGGTGTTTCCGTCGCTTTCACAGATTGGATATCTTGCAGAGCACCATCATCTGAGGATGGGGCAGCGATGGTTTCCGTAGGAGAACTTCCCGGCACTCCATCTCGAACCTCTGTTGAAGACGCTCCCTCCCCGCAGGCAGCCAAAATATGGGCTCCGGTCAAAGCGGCAATTTGAAGGGAGATCCAACGTAAGACTTCTCTTCGACTCAGCTTCTGCATACCGACATCCTCCTCAACGTGAGACTTTTATACCGTCAGTGGATTCACAAAACAATAACCAAATCACCTCAAGACTGGCATTCATTGTATATGGGCATAAACGGATCTTCCATCTGCAACTCGTACCTTATCATTGAGGACATTCGTATGGGAACGATGACCCGATGGAGGATGTTATTCATGCCGATTCACGTCCTGTCGGATATTTCGCCTCCCATGCGCCGAGAAACGCAAATGCCTCGATCTCACGTCGCGTACGTGGTGTCGATTCCTTCGACTGGACATCTTCCGATAGATCATCAATCCTTCCCTGAAAACCGACAGCGATCATTACCATAGGATGGTATTCATCAGGAATGTCAAATGATTTGCGAGCGCACTCGCGGTCGAATCCTCCCATCGGACGACAATGCAATCCCATGCTGATTGCTTGCAGTAACAAATTTTCATTGGCTAAACCCAGATCGTGAGTGGCCGTCGAAAGGATCTTGCCATTAGGGAGCATTGTCTTTGCCGCGGCAAGCAGAAGGACAGGAGCCCGGTTGGCCCACTCCTGGTTTCCAGGATCAAGACAAGCCCGCGCTTGCGCCAGGGCACCTTCGTTGCGCTCGTCGAAGACAATGTAACGCCAGGGCTGTCGATTACGACCGGAGGGCGCCCAGCGGGCTGCTTCGAGCAGCCGGTCGATCATCTCCGCTGGAACCGACCTTTCAGGATCATAATTTCGCGAAGACCAGCGATCCCGGATCAATTGGTTTATCTCATTACGCAATTCGCTCACCACGATCACTCCTACGGAGTAAAGCCCACTGCAGCGTTAATCTCGATTCGAAGAACGGTCAGCTTTCGATCTTCTCGATCTTGAAATAGACCGGCCGGGTGCCGTCGGAGCAGCAGGCGATGATCGTGTTTGGATTTTCGTACCACATGCCGAAGTTGCCGTCCGCAGCGAAACCGACCAGCGCCTTATAAATATCGTCCCACGCCCACGGGCAGAAGCCCTGCGGAATTCCCGACCACACGTCTGTGACGAATTCCTGTCCCTCTTCGAACACCTCACACGGGCCCAGGGTCTTCTTCCGTTCTGACTCGACATATTCATCTACCAGATCCTGGTTAAAAGAAGTCTTCAGCACGGTGATTTTACAGGTGATCATCTCGGGCCGTCTCCTCTTCTGCGATCACCGCGCCCTGTGAGTGGGGATCGCCTCAGATATTCTTAATTGTACTCCACTGCACCACACAGCCCTGACGAGTAACGGCTTCCCCCGCAGGACACCAATCGAGAAAGTTTATTGAGTTCGATAAGCCTTCGGAATTGAAAAACGCTTCCTGATTTCACGCACCTGCTTCTCCCAATCCATCGCGGGTATCGCAGCAGAGAGATGCCCATTCGTATTCAGATTTTCGGACAAGCAAGATTATGGCAGATTGGGTATGGTCGAGATGGAAAGCTTCGTGTACAATAATACCGATATTCCCACGTCACTACATATTGTTCCAAAACCTGAAGTTGATCGTAACTTGCCTTGCAAGTCAGGATTTTGGGGAGCAAGCAGCGAAACCGACGGTATCCGGTTTCGCTTCATATTAAATCGTGGATAACAACGATGAGGAATGCCGTTCGTGCAATCGTATGCGCCAGTGTGTTAATCCTCTCCTTTATCTTCCCTCCACCAAAAACAGCTTATGCAGTAACCGTCCCGGCCGAAATTAACAAGAGTTTCGATCCGATTGCCATCGTCTCGGGAGGAACTTCCACATTGCGGGTTACCGTATACAACCTCAATCAAAACCCGCTCACAGACGCCAGCTGGACGGATGATCTGCTCAGCATCCAGCCGGGACTTTCGATCGCCAGCTCAACTATCGTGAACACCTGCGGCGGTACAGTCACCGATGGGGGAGGAGGAGCACTTGGCCCCGGGGACACTTCGGTCATGTTAACCGGCGGCACGGTCCCCGGAGAATCGGGTGGCCTCCCCGGCCAATGCTCGGTGGAAGTTACCGTCACCTCCACCACTCCTGGAAACCTGATCAATACCATTCCTACCGGTGCATTGTCCTCATACACCATTGACCCGGAGGATACAGGCATCCCACCCACACCGGTTTTTATTTCGAACACCACGCCAGCGAGCGCTACGCTGAACGTGATCGAGGTAGATGAGCCTTCCCTCTTCAAGAGTTTTGCCCCCAACACGATCTTTGCCGGAGGGACCAGCACACTGACGATCACTATTCAGAACAGCGACCCCAACAATCCGCTGACAGAAACTACGCTCACCGATACGCTGCCCACAAGTGGAAATGGCGATATTCAACTGGCTGACCCGGTCAACGCCAGCCTCAGCGGCTGCGGTGCAGGAACCCTCAGCGACGGCGGTGGGGGTTCGTTGGATCCCGGCGACACTTCCATCAGATTGAATGACGGCACGATTGCCCCAAGTTCCAACTGCGACATAACCGTGGATGTCACTTCCGCAGTCCAAGGCGCCTATATCAATACCATACCCGCTGGCCCTGGCGGACCCGGCTCCATTCAGACTCGCGAAGGGGTGACCAATACCGATTCAGCAAGTGCTCCTCTCAATGTCCAGGCCTTCACGCTGAATAAAGCATTTGGGACTTCTCCGATCGCAGCCGGTGATACCAGCCCGGTGACCATCACCATCCAGAATCATGCGTCTTTCGACTACACCGGCGCCGCGCTGGATGACGTCTTGCCGGCCGGATTGGAATATGTCATCGGCACCGAATTGACGACCTGCAATGGCGGGGCGACAGTGTCGATCGTTACCACGACGAACACCAATGATACCCTCCGCTTGACAGGCGGCACGCTCCTCGCCAACTCAACCTGTACCATCACAGCCTTTGCAAGAGCGTTGATTAGTACGGCGGAAGGCACCTATACGAATACAATCCTGGCCGGCGCATTGAATACCGACCAGGGAGCGACCAATCACTCCTCGACTTCCGACAGCGTGGATGTCGAATCGCTCTCGATTACCAAACTCTTCTCCCCAGACACGTTTGCCGCGGGACAAACGACCACCCTGACAATTACGATCAGCAATCCATCACCCTATGCATTTACCGGCGCCAACCTCTCGGATACACTGCCGATCGCTCCCAACAACAACCTGGAATTCGTTCCCGGAAGCGCAGGGACTACCTGCGGCGGTGCAGTGAACTTGACGGGTGGACCTCCTCCACGGACGGTGGAATTGACAGGCGGCACCATCCCGGGTGGATCGATCGCCGCTCCCAGCACCTGCACCATCAGCGCCACGGTGACCACCGATCCGGGCAACCCGGCAGCCAGCGACTACACCAACACCATACTGCACGGTACTCTCACTACAACCCAGGGGGGAACGAACGCATCTCCAGCCAGCGACACGGTAAATGTATCTACCATCAGCGTAGCGAAAAGCTTCTCTCCCCTCACGGTGTCTTATCCGGATGCCAGTCTATTGAGTATCACGATCAGTAACCCCGCCACGGGCGGCCCGCTTACCGGAATCACGCTTACCGACAACCTTCCGGCGGGAATCGAAGTTGCGCCCCATGCTGTCGAACTTCCCCCAGGACCATCACCAGCCCCATCCACGACATGCAGCGGCGGCTCGATCACCGACGGGGGAGGTGGCTCCCTCGAGTCGGGCGACACGTCAATTCGACTCACAGGCGGTACGCTTCCGGCTGGGCCGTCATCATGTACGATCGACGTGTACGTCCGGCCGACTCAAAGCACCTCAAGCGGCACATACACGAACATACTGGGACCCGGATCTGTGACGACCACCGAGGGCCCAACGAACAGCAATACCGGCAGCCGGAGCCTGCTCGTCAATGCTGTCAGCGTCAGCAAAGCTTTTCAGTATTCCGCTTTTCAGGCGGGGGATACCAACCTCCTGACCATCACCCTGACGAACTCGACCGACTCAGATTACACAAACGTGGCAGTGAGTGATACCCTGCCGATCGCTCCCAACAACAACCTGGTGTTCACGGGCACCCCCAGCACCCCCAGCACCACCTGCCCCGGGGGATCGGTTGCTCTTTCTGGGGCGCCCACTACCCGAACTGTAACCCTGACGGGCGGCACCATCCCAGCCAACAGCACCTGTGTCATTACCGCCACAGTGACAACAGCGCCGGGTGCGCTCTCGGCTTCCTATACCAATACCATCCCCGTCGGCGGCCTGACGACGGCAGAAGGCCCCAGCAACACCACAGCGGCGTCCGCCCCTGTGAGTGTATACACCCTTACCACCGGCGTGGCTACTACAAAGACTTTCACACCAAGCACAATCGACATAGGCGATGATTCGACTCTACAGTTGACTTTCACCGCTCCTGCGGATACCAATCTTACCAATTTCACATTTTCGGATACCCTGCCCACCGGGGGAGATGGAGACGTATATGTCAGCAATTCCACACCTCCATCAGCTTCCCTCGAATGCGGCCCGCTGGGCGGCGCCTGGCCCCCGGCGAATGGGGCAACCACGATTGCGGGCAGCGGCGGTTCTATTCTGGCAGGGGAGACCTGCACGGTGGAGGTGTATGTAACCAGCGACACCGGCACCGGACCGGGCATCGTCTACAACAACACCATCCTACCCGGTAATGTTACCAATAACGAGAACAGAAACCCTCCGGGCGATGTCAGCGCTGAGCTCACGGTACACACCCCCAGCACCTTGACCATCAGCAAGGCGTTCTACCCCGATATCGTCAATCCAGATGGGCTTTCGACCCTGACGATCACCTTGGAGAATTCGAATCCGGCCAACCTGGTGGATGCGACACTCTCGGATACGCTCCCGGGGACCACCACAAATGGTGTGGTGGTTGCACCAATCCCCAATACCAGCACAACTTGCGGCAGTGCTGTGATCACTGCCACTCCCGGTTCTCAGACAATATCCATGACGAACGGCACGATCCCAGCTCAAGTGGGTGGTATCAACGGCATTTGCACCATTAATGTGGACGTTCAGGGCAAATCCACCAACGGGGCAGTTCCAGCTACACACACCAACACCATCCCCCCCACGAATGTGGTGGCACGCATCGAGGAATCACCCTCAACAATGAATTCCGATGCGCCTGCAAGCGCTCCGCTGACCGTTCGCAACCTGGATCTCGAGGTCGTGAAAGGCTTCAATCCGCAGCTGGTCTATGGTGGTGCAAACTCACAGATGAGTATTATTCTGCGAAATCCAAATACAGGAGCGGAATTAATCGACATTTCGTTTACCGATAACATGTGGCTCGATCCTCCCGATCCGGACGCTTATCCTCCCGGCGAGATGATCCTCGTCGATCCTCCCAATTTCGATGCCTCAGATTGTGGCCCGGAGGCAACTTTGACAGGCACAGCCGGTTCGAGTACGTTTTCGTTCAGCGGTGGCTACCTGGCGCCGGGCGATGAATGTACTCTCACGCTGGATGTGACTATGGTGGTCAACGGGAACCGTACCAACACAATTCCCGCCCTGGCCGTCACCTCCTTCAACGGGGCCCAGAATCAGACCCCCACTGCCGCCACACTGACCAACTTGGCAGGCGCCAGCATCAGCAAGAGTTTTGCACCCAACCCGATTTCCGCAGGCTTGAGCAGCTATTCCATTCTGACAATCACCATTCGCACCACTGCTACTGTGGCAATAACCGACGTAGGCCTGGTTGACACGTTGCCCGCCGGATTGCAGGTCGCGGGTGGTGCGGCGCCTGCACCGACCAATGGCTGCGGGGGCACGCTTTCGGCATCCCCAAGCGATACCACGATCCAGCTTTCCGGTGGTTCCCTGCCGATAGGATTCGACAACTGCCAACTTACTATTCCTGTTACGGGTGCGAATCCTGGCATCTATACGAATACAATCCCGCCAGGCAGCCTGACGAACGAACAGAATGTGACCAACATCCAGCCGGCGACAGACACGCTGACCCTAACCCCATACAGCCTGGGCAACCGGGTCTGGTTCGACACGGACAACAACGGCATCCTGGATGTAGGTGAGATCGGAATTAGTGGTGTACGTGTAGAGCTATATCTGGATGACGGAACCACACCGGGCGTCTTTGACGCGGGTGACACATCCATCGGTTTTCTCAACACCATTGGTAATGGATACTACCGCTTCGATGATTTGGGCGCAGACGACTATATCGTGGTCATCCCCGCTGACAACTTCCGCGATGTTGGGACGGGCGATACGAACCCGAGCGATCCGTTGGCTGGTTACCTGAGCAGCGGTACGAGCATCGCCGCGGGTGGAACAACCACGGACAGCATCGGTCCCGATCCGGATAACAACACAGACAGCGACGATAACGGGGTGACCCAATTCACAGGGAATACGGTCAACTACGTTTCGGCGCAGACCGTCACGCTCGGACCAAGTGGCGTCGAGCCGACCGGCGAGATCGACCCAACGACCAATCCCCAAGCAGGCGAAGCAGTGGATGAGCAAAGCAATCGCACGGTAGATTTTGGTTTCTACCGCCAGGAATTGGGCAACCTGATATTCCAGGACCTCGACGAAAGCGGTGCTTTCGACGGCAGCGACTCACCGCTGCCAGGCGCGACTGTACAATTATTTACCGGCAACGGCACAACTGAACTCAACGTCGGCCCGGACGGAATCTTAGGAAGCGCGGATGATGCCCCGGGTGGAATGCTCTCCAACGGGAGTGGGGAATACCGCTTCAGCGGGCTCCCCGCAGGGAGTTATGTTGTCAGAGTCTTACCCACCGGTTCTCCCAGTACCGTAGATACCGCCAATCCTGCTGACACCGCCAACCCGAATAGCAATATAGACAATAACGACAACGGCGTTGGGACGGGCAGTGGTGTCATCTCCAGCAATCTCGTCACCCTGACGCCCGGCAGCTCCGGCGCTGCATCGAACAACGTGGTCACGAATGTCACCGGAACGACGTACAACCCTACGGTTGACTTCGGGTTTGTCACAAATCTGTCGAAGACGATTGTCTCTACCGATGCCAGCCATACGACCGACCCCAACGTAACCATCGGAGAGATCATCACCTACGAAATCGGCATGACCATCCCCGCCGGAGCGAGTTTGGACGCTGTCCAGCTGGTGGATACGCCACAAGCCGGTCTCGCCTTCACGGATTGTATCTCCATCACCATGCCCGCCAACGTCAGCAGCAGCACCTTCGGAACAGGTGTCGTTGCCTGTGGTACGCTGGACGGAACAACTCCCGGGAGCAATCCGTTGATCGAAAATTCCGGCGAGCTGATTACCTTCGATTTCGGTACCATCACAAGTACATCGGCATCAGCCCAGGTTGTGAGAGTTCGATACACGCTGATTGTTTTGGATATCCTGGCCAACCAGGACGGCGACAGCCTGTCCAACGACGTAACCTGGACCTGGCTAGGTGGAACGAGATCAACCAACGCGCCGCCCGTACAGATTATCGAGCCAGAGTTGGTAATAGATAAAGACGCCGCACCGACTTCGGTTTCGATTGGCGAATCCGTCACGTTCACGATCGATCTCACCCACGATGCCGCCAGTACCGCGGATGCCTTCGACGTGGTTGTTCGAGATCAGATCCCCACCGGCTTGACCTTCCTTCCGGCTACCCTGGTAATCGGGGGCACAGCTACGGTCAATCCAGAGCCACCGCCCTACTACGATGCTGCCACCAATACACTCACGATTACTTGGGACGTGATCCGTCTCACTGAGACCGCAAGCGTAACCTTCCAGGCGACCTATCTCGGACCACCTCCGGTTGTCAATTCTTCAAGCGCGGAATGGACGAGTCTGGAGATCGATCCTACCACTCCTGGACCGCCGCCAGTCCCGGTGCAGAGATCACCATACAATCCAAACTCAACGGAACGTTGGTATGATCCCACTGCGCCTGCCGGTGTCAACAGTTATGGAATCAGCGATTCGGTAACGATCGGGACCTCGAGTCCGGTGGAGGAAATACCCGAAACTGGCTTTGCACCCGGGCAAGTAACCGTATTGCCTGCACAACCGCCAGAAGTTGTCTATACGCCTCTCGGTGGTATCTGGCTGGAAATCCCAAGCCTGGGTGTGAATACAACTATCATCGGCATTCCCCGATCGGGCACAGGCTGGGACGTAACCTGGTTGTGGGATCAGGCCGGTTACCTTCAGGGCACCGCCTTTCCCACCTGGTCGGGTAATTCAGCCATCACAGCCCACGTCTATCTGGCGGACGGATCTCCTGGTCCATTTGTCAACCTGCACAAGTTACGCTCGGGCGACCAGGTGATCATCCACGCCTTTGGCCAACGATATATTTATGAGGTACGCTCCTGTCGAAACGTCACGCCCGATACGAACGTCTTCGAACATGAGGAGTATCCATGGATAACGTTGATCACTTGCCAGGGCTACGATGAAGCCAGTGATTCATATCGCTATCGCCTCATCGTGCGAGCCATTCAGGTAAAGATCGAACCGGAATAGCGACTAACGTACACGTTCTCAGGCGAATTTTCAGATTCAACAATGGACTGCCCATGAAGGGCAGTCCCTTTGTATTCGATGCACTCATCTCCCAGATTCAAGAGAACTTCGCCGCGTTCTGGGGATCGGAGAAGAACGCGGCGGCGTCTTCCATGGACTCCGGAAAACCATCCAGCCACTCGGGGTATTGCGCGTCCATCGCCCGATCCGACATGGGCAGGTAGGGCTTGATATCCAACAGGGGTGTACCATCGAAGGCATCGATCCATGCAAGATCAACCGTTCCCGCATCTTCGTCTACATTCAACAGAAAGCACGTGGTGATGGCGATGGGATTCGGCCGCGCCTCGGACCGGTTGGCGAACACACCGCTTTTCACGCCCGGGGCGTAGGGCAGTTCGACCACCAGATCCCCCTCATCAACTTGATCGGCCCACCAGATTACGATAGCGTGCGTGCAGCTGCCCAGTCCCTGCAGTGCAGGGCGATAGGCTTCCTCGATCTGCAGTTGGAAAGGCCCCTGGCCATCCGCGGTTTCCACCCTGCCGATCGGCTTCAGTTCGATTCTTATTTCATCCATTTCATTCATCTCCCGGGTTTTCATTCGTCTTTCGCTCTATCCTGGGATTCGCCGGCCATCTCCTCCAGGCGGGTGATCAGGTCCGCCAGGAAAGTCAGTTCGGCTTCCCCCAGCACAAAACCGTATTGAAAAAGAACATCGAGTGGAAAAACGGGCTCGCCAAGTTTTTCCAGTTCCTCCCGCTGGCGTTGAAGATCACTGGCCAACCAATCCCGATACGTACGCACAGCCTGCAGCGCATCCTCGACCGGAATGCCCCACAGGTTGTGCAGCCCCATGAGGAAATTGGTGTAGGTGATCTTGGGCTGTGTTAACGCCTGCAGCGTGGACCCATGCCACTGCTTTCTACCAGCGGGCGTGATGCGATAGACTTTACGCGGCACGCCCGCAGTATGCGTTTGATCCTGGCTGCGTTCGATGAAGCCCTTTTCCTCCAATCGCTGCAAGATGTAGTAGATCGAAGACGTGGAAAGATCGGTCCACGTGCGCATGTTGCGTTGGGTGATCTCCTGCTCGAGCTGGTAGCCGTGCATGGGCTGCTCGCTAATCAGGCTGAGAATCACCAATTCAGCATCGGTCAGGGCTTCTTCTGTCATAGATACTCCAGCTCTGGAATACTCCAGCTCTGGAATTTTATGGGAAATCACAAAATCTGTCAATACCTAAATCCGCAGCCAGCCCCTGGCGATCGGGAAACCCTGTACATGTCATCGAATGGGTTCTTCCCGCGGTACACTCGTGATAAAGATTGTGGAGGTAGAAAAATGGAAGCGCGCATCATGACCCGGCACCCCGAACATGGAAAACAGGGCGTGAACATCAGCCAGCAGAAGTACGATCTCACGCATGAAGCGATTGTCACTTCTCTTCGCGAACGCGGAGAACTCACTTTTAGAAACCTTACCGAAGAGGTCAAACAAAAACTACGCGGAAAATTAGATGGTTCTATACCCTGGTATGTGACTACAGTGAAATTGGATCTCGAAGCGCGGGGCATCATCAAGCGCATCCCCGGCAGCCGGCCGCAGTTGCTGCGATTGGCTGGGGACTAATCCTCTACAGGAGCATACTCATGGACACAGATCTCGTATTTCGAATGCTGGTCCTGATCGTTTTAATGCTCACCCTTTCGATCTCGGCTTACTATCGGCGTCAGGCACGAGAGACCGGGGAGGTGATTGCTCGGCGGGAAGAAGGCACGCTCGTCCTGGCCGCTCGCATGGCTTTCGGCCTGACCTTCCTCTCCGTGTTGATGTTGAACATATTCTTCCCCAGCACCCTGACCTGGTCTAAATTCGAACTGCCCATCGTAGTGTGCATCCTCGCCGCAGTTCTTGCGCTGTTTTACGTACCCTTCATTCGCTGGGTTTTTCTCAGCATCGGGCGCAATATTTCTGAGACGGTGCTGACCAAGGGCGATCACGCTCTGGTCACGCACGGCGCTTATGCGAGGATTCGCCATCCGCTATACAGCGCATCACTGCTGATACTCATCTCGGTAAGCCTGATGCTTGGCGACTGGATCATTCTCGCCTTCTGCCTGGCGGGGACGCTCGTTTTTCGTTTGCTGGTGATCCCTGCCGAGGAGAAGAAGTTGATCGCCGCATTTGGGGAGCAGTACGTGGAATACATGCGTCATTCAGGCGCAATGATCCCCAAACTGTTTTAAACACCATCCGAACGGTACATATTTCTTTCACGATCCAACGGGCCTGATCAACTGTCGGTCGAATGTTTCTGTAAGCCCATCTAGAACTGGCGAATCTCCTCTTCTTCAATTTGATCTTCACCTTCTGTCACAATCTGCACAACGAATCCGTTCTAGAGGGTAGAGGCGCAAATACTGACCTCATACGATCGATCCGCTCTTGACTTGAAGAAGAGCCAGGGGATTACACACTTCACCATTCAAACCTCCAAATGCCCATCTGAAAGCGGAGCAGGATCAAGACTACGTATCACGATAAATATTTCGTAGTACACTCACAAGCAGGGAGATCAAAAATGCATACCAAATTATTATTTACCATCTGTATTCTGCTTGCCTTATGCGCTTGCGAATTCCCGGTGATCGAGACCATCGGCTGCGATGTGACCGAATTGATCGACGCCATCAACGACGCCAACGCAACACCGACAACCGGGGACAATATCGCGCTGGCCGCGGACTGTATCTACGAGCTCACAGCCGTAGACAACAGCGACACACTTGGCAACAACGGCTTGCCGGTGATCACTTCGCCGATCGCCATTATCGGCAACGGCGCTTCGATCCAACGCGCTAGCGCCGCAGGAACGCCCCAGTTTCGGCTGTTCAAAGTCGCTCAGACGGGCGAACTTCTCGTCTCGGACATCACATTGGCGAACGGCGCCGCAAGCCCGGCGGACGATACGGGAATCATCATCGGCGGCGCGATCTCGAATCAGGGTGAATTGACAGTCGCCAGCAGTACATTCTTAAACAACCAGGCCGATCTTGGAGGCGCCATCCGCAATTTTCTCGGCACGGTGACAATCACGAGCAGCACCTTCACGGACAACGTCGCCAATCAGAGTGGAGGCGCCGTCTACAATCAGGGCGGCGATCTTACGGTGAGCAATTCACAGTTCAGCGACAATATCGCCTCCACCGGCAGAGGCGGCGCCATCAACAACAGCCATCAGGATACAGGCACGATGGCGACGATTATGGGCAGCACCTTCACCGGAAACGTGGCTTTCACCGGCGGCGCCATTGGCAACAGACAAAACGGCCACATGGACGTCGACGATAGTTCGTTCTTCAACAACCAGGCCTCGCGCGGCGGCGCGTTCATCAACTACGCAGCGTTGGACATCCGCGGCAGCACGATTGCCAACAACACGGCTAACTCAGGCGGCGGAATCCAGAATATCGGGGATCTATGGCTGGTCAACTGTACATTATCCGGAAACTCGCTCACCAGCGCCCCAGGGCCAGAAAACCAAGGCTCTGCAATCATCCATGATGTCGGACGTTTGATGATCAGCTTCACGACGATCACGGGCAATTCGGGATCCGGGGACAGACCCGCCGTCGATATTAATAGCGGATTCGGCGTAGCGTTTAATAACTTGATCATCGCTATGAACACCGGAGGCGATTGCGATTTTTCTGCTCCCTCAACAGCATTCAATATCACGGGGAACAACCTGGACTCCGACAGCAGCTGCACCGGCTTCAGCCTAACCGGAAACCCCTTTCTGGGACCGCTCGCCGATAACGGCGGCCCAACGCAGACCCACGCCCTGCTGACCGGCAGCCCGGCCATCGACGGCTCGGCGCCATATGACAGCCTGCCTATCGATCAGCGCGGCGTCTTCCGGCCGCAAGGTGCGGAGTGCGATCTGGGCGCGTACGAACTGGAAGTGCTGACACCTGTGGTTGAAATCTCGCCCGTCGTCACCCTGCAGCCCCTGCAGCCCCTGCTGCCGACTGCGACTCCGACGGAAGGTCCCCCGAGCTTCCACCTCGACACGAATGGCTTCTGCCGGCTTGGTCCCGATACGCGATACCAAGACGTGACGGCTTTCACTGCCGGAACCGTGCTCAACGTCGATGGGCGCAACGAGGACAACACTTGGTGGTGGATCGGGGAATTCAACTGCTGGATCTCTGATTCAGTAGGACAGTTCCATGGCGATGCCGAATCCCTGTCGGTCATCATACCGCCTGAATTGCCGGAGCCCGAGCCGGAGCTGACCTGCAGCGCGGATCTCAACGAGGAGTTGTGCATCGAGGCAGGAGGGACCTGGGTCGAAAGCGTTAACAGGTCACCGTACTGCGCATGTCCGGATGAGGATTAATCCTCGTCGTTCCTCAATGAGGAATCAAAAAGACCTGAAAGGTTTCTAGAAACCTTTCAGGTCCTTCAAGCAGATAATATTCGATCTCATCTGCTTCAGGATTCGCCTGTATTCCGATCGCAAGTCAACGCGACTTGATAGACAATCTCTTCCAAGGTCAGCGTTTCGAGGCATGCATCCAGCGATTCGGCGTCCGAGCAGAGCGCGTCATCCGCCGGTTCAACTTTCACGACGAACCCGCATCTCGCCGTATCCTTGGTAAAACACAGGTTGATCGTGCCCTGCCCGAAACCTTTGATATCCTGACAGGAGCTGCCATTTCCATCTGCAGTCCAACCGTCCCCGGTCAACGCCTCACGCATGGTCGTTTCGATGCAGGCGGTGTCAGTAAAATCGAGCCCGGTTGCATTCATCGTCGCCTGACAGACGCTTCCCAGCTCCCCCCCAAAATCGTACGAAGCATAGGCTTGCCCCACCGAAAGCGAAAACGCTTCCTTTACAACAGCGACCAACGCATCGCATTCTTCAGAACTGAAAGGCTGTAGATCTTCTGCAGATACATCGGCCGGCATTTCCCTGTCTCCCTCTCCAGCGGTGACTGGCGTCTCGGCCATGTCGCTGGCATTGGTATCATCTTCCATTGAGGGTGTTGCCGGAACCGAATCACATGCAGCGAGTAGAAATGCGATTAACAAGAGAACAGATATGTGTCTTACTCGAATTTTTATTTTCATTGCATCCTCCTATCGGCATTTCTATACAACACAAATGATTTTTGATGAGGAAATGAAACTGACGAAATCCAGAGAACACTAGAGAAGTCCGGTTCGCCATCCGTTCTGACAATACCAGTCGAATCATTCAGACCCTGAGGGGTTTCAACCTTCAGGGTCTGTATCCACATCTGAATCGTCTACGGAATCGAATTCAGGATCGCCGCGTTGGCCAGGGCGACTACGTCTTCGAGCTGCCCCCCTTTGAGCCCCATCATGTATTCGTATCCTCCGTAGACCCAGCGTACGCGGCTGTCGTCGCAACTGGCGCCGCATTCTCCCTGAATGAAATATCCTGTGAGACCGTAGGCAAGTTCGACGGGCTGTGCCTCGTCGATATCGAATTGAAAAGTGCTCGTCCCAACGGGAACCGTGGAAGCCGCCTTTTTGCCATACGCAGTGCCGTAATGGCAGGCACCCGCCCCATGACAATCCGTTCCATATTCCAACCCAAGTTCGTAGAGATCGCCCAGGGTAAGCAGGTCCGCCACGATCGCGAGTTGACCTTCTTCCACAGGGAATTCCGCCGGCAGCATGGGCGGTATGCCGGTAATCACGATGGCCTGCATCTCGCCGAAGGGGAAGGGCTCTACTTTGGGAAACACTTCCCCAGCGCCCTCGGGCGGCGGGATGATAACTTCCAGAATGTAGGAGACCGTCTCCGCGCTGATCGATTTCACGTCGATGGTGTATTCCTGCGTGAAGGGCAGTTGCCCAGCCCAGGTGAGGGCATCGGCGTGGTCCGAGATTAGCACGGTACCGTCAGCGCCCCAGATGACCAGCACGGCTGTGTCATAGGCGATCTGTGCCCCACTTGGATCGAGCAGGTTCACCGTCATCTCCTGGCCTTCCATGGCCGTCAGAACATACCGGTCGATTCCACCGGCGGGCACATCGCCAGGCACACGCAGGCTGTCGTTCCCCGGCGCGAAGTAAATGTCGATCGGCTCCGGATCGACGATCTCATCCTCGGCATCCGCGGGACCGATCGTAGTATCTTCGGCACAGGTGAGGTCGATGGAATAGACAATCTGCTCGGGATCCAATTCGGAAAAACAAACCGAGATCGGTTCGTCGTTCGAGCAGAGCGCCGGGTCGGCCGGATCGATGTGCACGAACACTGCGCAGTAATTATTCGCGCGGGAGTAGCAGGTGACGTCGGCGCCCGGCCCCCAGCCCCCGATTCCCAGGCAGGCCTCAACGCTTTGATACTCCGCCCAGCCGCGCACTTCCAGCAGGCCGCGCATTGCCGCTTCGACGCTGGGCATGTCTGCGAAATCGACGCCCGTTCCCACCGCTGTGGCCTGGCATCCGTCACCGGACTTGCCCTCGAAATCGACGGCGACGTTGGCCTGGGCCACCGATACAGCCAGCGTCCCGGCCAGCGCATCCGCCAACGCATCACATTCGGCCGCATCCAGCGGCTGTAGATCGCCTTCGACCGCCGCGCCCGTATCCTCTACATCTCCGGCGGCTGCGGTTTCGGCCGCCGCGGCCGCCTGTGTCTCAGCCACGCTGGTGGAGATGGCGTCCTCGTCGAATTCGAGTGTGGCTTCATCCGTGCCGCAGGCGGTGAGTAGGGAAGCTGTAATCAATATCAAGACAAATATGTTGGATTGTCGAAAAAGATTCATAGGCTCCTCCTCATGATGCGCTCTTACTATACACCGATTATGCGATGAGGTGACGAGTAAATAACAAAATTGCAGGCTTAAAGGATTTCCTTGTCCACCCTGAGGAAATCATCAACTGCATCGATCCAATACGATCCAACACAATAGCATTAATCTCAATCCGCGCTTGACATATCATAATCTTAGCTTATAATGTTAGCAAGCACTTACATACATTGAGTTAATACATGTCTCCAAACCCGATCAAACCCACCGACACCCGCCAGCGCCTCATTCAAGCCGCAGCCGAGCTCTTCTCCACCCTAGGTTACGCCCGAACGACCACGCGCAAGATCGCCGCCGATGCCGGGGTCAGTGAGGTGACCCTCTTCCGACACTTCGGGTCCAAGAAGAATCTCTTCGCCGCCGTGCTGGAAGAATATGCCGGTACGCCGGATATGCGCTCAACACTCGCCGGTGAATTCAGCGGCGATTATCACCAGGACATGCTCACCCTCGGCCGCCACTTCATGCGCGTGCTCATCGAGCGGCGCGAAGCCATGCGCATGATGCTCTGCGAGGCAGGGCACTTCGAGGAAGTCAGCGAAGTGTTGGGACAGATGCCGCGCGGGCTGCGCGACGGACTGGCCGCCTACCTGCGCCGCCAGATCGCCGCCGGGAACGTCCAGGATATGGATCCCGAAGTGATGGCGCAGGCCTTCTTCGGTATGTTTTTCTCCTACAACGTCGCCCAGGCCATCTTCGGCGAAAGCATGGCGCTGGAAACGACAATCGACCATTTGATCCAGCAATTTGTAGATATTTTCGTCAACGGAACGATTCGGAGCGGAGATTGACACTCCGGTCTTTGGAGGAACCGATGGAATCCACACAACCCGCCGTACAGGTAAACTCGGTCACACGCCGCTTTGGTTCACTGACCGCGGTCAATGAACTCTCTTTCACCGCCCAGGAGGGCGAGATCTTCGGACTGCTGGGACCCAACGGGGCCGGTAAAACAACGGCCATCAACCTGATCACCGGCTTGCTCAAGCGCCACGACGGTGCGATCCGGATCCTGGGTTTCGACCCCCAAACCCAGGCCCGCGAGGTGCGGCGCCGCATCGGTCTCGTACCGCAGGACACCAACGTTTACACCGACTTGAGCGGCACCGACAACCTGCTGCACCACGCCGCGCTGTACTGCGCTGATCTCTCCGGCATTGAGAAGCACATTGAAACCATGCTGCGCTTGATGAATCTCTGGGAGCGGCACTCCGATCCCGTTCGTACGTACTCCGGCGGCATGAAACGCCGTCTCGCCCTGGCGCGCGCTTTGCTGCATGACCCCCTGGTGATCCTCTTCGACGAACCCACCCTGGGCGTAGACGTGCAGGGCAAACACGTCCTCTGGGAACACATTAAAAAGCAGCAGGCACAAGGCAAGACCTTCATCGTCTCCACCAACAACATGGAGGAAGCCGATACCCTCTGCGACCGTCTGGTAATTATCGATCACGGCAAGGCCATCGCCATGGATACCCCCGAGCGCCTCAAAGCTGCGCTGGCGCGCGACGTGATCATGCTGCGAACGACACCCGTCATCGAAGACCCGGAAGACTTGTTCCGCGGATTGGGGGTGCAGGCCGCCACTTACTCCCAGGCCGATCAACTCCGTCTGGAAGTAACCAATGCGGAGTCGATTGTGGGCGAGTTGGTCGCCCGCGCCACCACCAGCCACAGCCTCGATTCCGTCCGTATCACCCGACCCACGTTGGACGACGTCTTCCTACATCACACCGGTCGAGCACTGCGGGAGTAATGCGATGAGACGCTTACTACTGCTGATCCTGAACGAATTAAAGATGGTCCGTACGGCGCTGCCGATTCACCTCATCGCTGTATTCCAGCCGGCATTGATGTACCTGATCATGGCCAGCGTGCTCGTACACCCGACGTTCGAGGTTAATATCACCGAGCCCACCGATGATGCCGGGAAGCGCTTACTGGAGGCCATGTACGACGTCGGTTCACCGGACGGTGTGCCCTACATCAACCCCGTGTTCCTGGACGATAACGATCCCATCGGCGCGGGGATTGTCACGGTCGAAGAAATTGGCGATCAGCCTACCGCCATCTACCGCTACGGATTGATCGACAGCAATATCGTAAAAAACCTGCGTAACCGATTGACCGCGGCGGCATTACGCGTGTGGGACGACTCACTCGACGGGCGTGCGGTGACCATCATCGAACGCCCCTGGCTGCCGCATGATCCTACGTACAACTTGTACTTCGGAATGGCCATGCTGCCCATGACCACCTTCCTGGCCGCGTCGCTGATCGGCGGTTTCCTCACCGCCCAAGAGTTCGAATTCGACACGATCCTCGAATACCGCCTCTCCCCCGTTTCACCGGCAGTAGTGTTGACCGCACGACTCGTCCGTTTGGTTCTAATAAGCTGGCTTTCGGCGGGAATTCTACTCACCGTCATCGGCCTGCTCAACGACGTTTGGCCGGCCTCCATCCTGGCCGTCACCCTGATCCTCATCCCTATCGCTCTCGTCGGTGGAGGGATCGGCATCAGCGCCGGTTTGCTGCTGCGCAGCAGCTTGCCGGCATTCGTAATCGGCTTGGGTTCAGCATTCGCTTGCTGGATCCTGGGCGCCGCCTTTGGACTGCCCGCCGGTTTTAGCGGGGCGTACGAATTCGTCAGCCGGTTCGTCCCCAATTCCTACGCCGTGGAACTGCTCTTCCCTCTTTACTACGACACCACCATTGGCGACAGCATTCGCCCGATCCTCGCCCTGACGATTTTCAGCGCCGTGGCTTTGGGTTTGGCTGCGCTTGCCTACCGTCGCCGAGTACTGACTTGTCAGGAGTAACAAAGATGAAACGCTTCCGCATCCTGCTCAGCACGGAGTTCAAAGCCTGGCGGCGCGACCCGATCACCGCTCTGGGCGGCTTCATTCCCCCCACCTTGATCCTGATCGCTTTCGGTCTGCTTCTGGGTGGCCGCCTGAATTTCAAGCTAGCCGTGATCAACCACGATGCGGGATCCTACGGCGAAGTACTTCGTGAGACACTCGCTGAAGTGGAGTCGCCCTTCGGCGTCCCTTACTACGGCGTCCTCGAACTCTCCGAAGAAGAAGCCTGGGAAACCTACCGCGCCTACCGCATCGACGGAATGTGGATTATCCCGGAAGACTTCTCGGCAAAACTGGAAGCCGGGAATAACCCCGAGATTGAAATGTATTTCATCAACTACAACAACGACCGTGCCAAGAACCACCGCATCTACTCGGCCGAAATCCTGTGGCATTTCTATGAGAAGATCGGCCAGCCTGCGCCGACGATCGAGCTGGCCGAGGAATATCCCCGTTCGGAAATGGTGCACTGGTTCCCGGTGATCGCCGTTGGTGTGACTCTGCTGGCGGTTACCCTGGGCGGCGCGTTCAACGTCTACGCCTTGACTTACAAGGAACAGATTTCCAGGCTGACGCTTGAGTTCGGCCTGTCACCCCGCTCGCTACTCTGGGTACTGCTACCCAAAACCATACTGGCGCTGCTTGCGGGGATCGTCACAGGCACAGCTTTTCTCGGGATTCTGTATCTCTGGCTGGGCGTCTGGCCAGGGATTTATTTATGGGCGGTGTGGCTGCTTTTCGGATTGGTGGCGCTGTTCTGGATCGCGCTGGCCCTGGTCGTTGGTCTCCGTGCCCGTAATTACATGGCCGGCGCCATCGGCGCTGTGCTGGGGGCACTGCTCGTCTTCTTCGTTAGTGGGGGCTTAAATCTATGGCGTTGGAACGCACATAACGTCAACTGGTTTTCGTGGCTCTTTCCCTACATCTACGCCGTCGATCCCCTGCGGGACATGATCCTTTTCAATGCCTGGCCTGTGGATTGGAAGTCCGCGCTGACGATCACAAGCGCCTTCGCTGCGGGGGCATTGGCTATAGGCTGGAGCTTCGCTACCCGTAAGCTGCGGCGTATGGGGTAGATATCGTCCCACCGGAGTCACATCCACGCCATTGGCATTTCCATGCGGTAGAAACGATCTTGCGGTCGCTCGCTATTCATCCGCTGAGATCTCCGGATGAATGATCTGCCAACTCGCCCCCCCATCGACCGTGTATACAAGAGCAGTCTCAACTCCGCTTCTGGCGATCGCCCAGCCGTGATCGCGGTCGACGAAACCGAACTGCCCATCCCAAGTTACACTGTTGATCTGCTGCCAGGTTTCCCCAGCATCTTCCGTGCGCCACATTGTTCGACCCAACAGCAAACCATAATCCGGATCAAAGAACTTCAACTGTGTATCCATCTCTTCAGATGAGACTGGCAGCACGTACGTCTCCCATGTTTCGCCGAGATCCTCACTGGCATAGATATAATCCACCGCTTCAGGCTTTGCATCGGGCTCATATTGAGAACAAGAAAGCTTCAGGCGAACAACGTTTTCCGTCAATAAATTGAGATTGTAAGGTTGGCAATAGAAATACTGCTCGTAGAAGCGCGTGTTGTCCGTCGGTGGAGGCAGATCACGACGGTACCAGTTTTCTCCTCCGTCCGTACTGACGTAGAATACGGGTGGTGGTACGCCTTCGTTCGATACAATGTGGCCGAACCAGTTTCCCAGCAGCCATCCGGTTTGACCATGGAAC
>Ga0307430_1000327_pt1 | contig 43434 bp, 30 predicted proteins | sample SalMarWE160130MG_FD_202159 | JGI IMG/M metagenome (GOLD analysis project Ga0307430, IMG submission 202159) | Salt marsh sediment microbial communities from the Plum Island Ecosystem LTER, Massachusetts, United States - WE1603-130 | ecosystem: Environmental > Aquatic > Marine > Intertidal zone >...
GCTCTCGGGCACCATGTCGAGCCACTCGTGGAGCATGGCCCACGACGCGGTCGGAGAGATGATGTGCATCCAGCACATGTCGACAAAGACGTTCGGGAAGTTCTTCGCCAGCGTCGCCAGCTCACGCGAGTACGGGTAGCCGCCGTGGAAGATATCGAACCGGCACTTGGGGTACTCGAAGAACAGGTTCGTCAGGTCGGTCGGCCGCGAATTGACGATGTAGTTGCCAGTGCCTTCCTGGAGGCCGGTGTGGATCTGGACGGGCAGGCCGAGCCGCTCGGCGGTTGCGACCATCGTGTGGATTATGAAGTCGGTCAGCGGCTTCGCCTCGTCCCACGAGATCTGGCTGTCAAGATGCGCGTCGTCGCCCAGAATGCCGCTGAGCACCCGCTCGGCGTCGGCGCGCGGCACCTTGTCGAACCGCAGCGGCCGGCTGTAGGCGAGGGCGATCTTGAGCCCGGCAATGTCGTTTTCGGCCGCCTCGGTGATGAGGCGCTCGAGCTCGGCCGCAAGCGTATCGACACCGCGGATCGTCACGCCGTACTTGCGCTCGAGCTCTCGGACCTTTGCGCGCGACAGCGCGCAGGCGAACGCCTCGAACTGGCGCACCGGCTTGAAGAGCTCGCGGTCGCAGTCGGTCGTGCCCCCATCGAGGATCGAGCGGTCGATGCGGCAGCGCTCTTTGAGCACGGTGCGATACCAGCCCGGCTTGTTCGCGGCGGTGATCGCGGCCGAAAGCTTCGCGTACGTCTGTTCGCTGATGTCGTCGATGCCGAACAGTCCCTTCGACGCGATCAGCAGCGAGCGCGCGTACCCTGTGTGCCGCATCCGTTCCCAGTACGGCGCGAACGCCGCCCACCGCTCGTCGAGCGCCACTTCCACGCTGCGCAGCCACGCGAGCTTCTCCTCGGGGAAGCCGGCCGACACCAGATCCGACGAGGCGTAGTGCATGAAGAACTCGCTAAACAGGTCCACAGTCTTCGCGTTGCGTCCAGCCTCGGCGGGCAGATGCTCGTGCGTGTCGATCAGCCGGATCTCGTCCACGGCTGCCTTGATCCGTTCGGAGAGCTGCTTCGACTCGCCCATTGCCTTTCTCCTCGTCATTGCCGCGACGCTCCCGCCGCGTGCGGCCCGTATACCACAATCGCCCCGAAACAGGAACCAGCCACAGATCACACAGATGACCACCGATCCGGCAGGCGTTGCGCGTTCCGTGCGCGGCGACCCGCCGTACACACGGGGCGAAACCACACGCGACAGCGATGTAGGGCGGGTCGCCCTCGGCCCGCCGAAGCCGCGAAGCGGCGCATCTGCGAAAATCCGTGTAATCTGTGGCCTCCCTGTCTTGCCTCCGGCAGCCCTGTGCGGTATCGTCTCCAGCGACATGACACTCAGGCAGGGTTGTCGGATGAAGATCGCCCTGGTACAGATCAACACGACCGTCGGCGCGCTCCAGGACAATGTCGCCGCCATCCGCGACGGGGCCGGCCGCGCGAAGGCGCTCGGCGCCGACTTGGCCGTGTTCCCCGAGATGACGATCATCGGCTACCCGCCCAAGGACCTGCTGGAAAAGGGCTGGTTCATCGACGGCAACCTCGCTGCGCTCGACGAGCTTGCCGAGTTCTCTGGGGAGATCCCGATGGTCGTCGGCTATGTCGACCGCAACCCCACGGACACCGGCAAGCGCCTGTTCAACAGCGCCGCGCTGCTTGCCGGCGGCCGGATCGCGTCGCGCCACCACAAGTCGCTCCTGCCGACCTACGACGTGTTCGACGAGGGCCGCTACTTCGAGCCGACGCCCACCGTCGAGCCCGCCTCGCTCGACGGCCACGCGCTCGGCATCACGATCTGCGAGGACATCTGGAACGATAAGGACTTCTTCAACACGGCCCTGTATCACGACGACCCGCCCAGAAAACTCGTCGGCGCCGGCGCCGAGCTCATCGTGAGCATCAACGCCTCGCCCTACTCGATCGGCAAGCGCGCGCTGAAGCTCGACATGCTCCGCGCCATCGCCACCAAGTACGAGCGGCCCGTCGTCTACGTGAACCAGGTCGGCGGCAACGACGACCTCATCTTCGACGGCGCAAGCCTCGTGATGAGCGCCGACGGCACGGTCGTCGCCCAGGCCAGAGAGTTCGACGAGGACCTCGTCGTCTTCGATACCGAGACGGGCACCGGCGACGTGCGCGAGATCGAAACGGACGATCAGCCGCGCGTGCTCAAAGCGCTCGCGCTCGGCGTGCGCGACTACGTGGCCAAATGCGGCTTCAGCGACGTCGTCGTCGGCCTGAGCGGCGGGATCGACTCGGCGTTGGTCGCTGCCATCGCCGTCGATGCCCTCGGCCCCGGGCGCGTCCACGGCGTGAGCATGCCGTCGGAGTACTCGTCGAAAGGCAGCCTCGCCGACGCCGAAGCGCTCGCCCGCAACCTGGGCATCGACTACCGCGTCATCCCGATCACGCGCGTCGTGCACGCCTTCTCGGAGGCTTTTTCTGAAGAGTTCCGCGGCCTCCCGAGCGACATCACCGAAGAGAACCTCCAGGCCCGCATACGCGGAAGCGTCCTGATGGCGCTGTCGAACAAGCACGGCTGGCTCGTGCTCAACACGGGCAACAAGAGCGAGGTCTCCGTCGGCTACTGCACGCTCTACGGCGACATGGTCGGCGGCATCGGCGTGATCGGCGACGTGCCGAAAACGATGGTCTACGAGCTCGCGCGCGCCATCAACGGCGACGGCGAGGTGATCCCGGAAACCACGATCACCAAGCCGCCGTCGGCCGAGCTCCGGCCCGACCAGAAAGACACCGACTCGCTGCCCGAGTACGAGGCGCTCGACCCGATCCTGCGCGCCTACGTCGAGGAAGGCAAGGGGCGCGATGAGATCATTGCCGCCGGCCACGACCGCGCGCTCGTCGAGCGCGTCATCGGCATGGTCGACCGCAACGAGTACAAGCGGCGCCAGGCCGCGCCCGTGCTCAAAGTGACGGGCAAGGCATTCGGCACCGGCCGGCGGATGCCGATCGCCTGCCGCCTCCAGCACTTCACACCCGCGCGGAAGAAACCGTGATGGACGAGAGCACGCCGCTCATCGACGAGCGTTGCCGCGGCGGCAGGTACGCCTGCCGCCGCCAGCACTTCGCACCCGCGCGCGAGCGAAAGTGATGATGCACCGTCGCGTGCTTCTGCTGCCGGCCATCCTGTCCGCGCTTTGCCTGAACATCTCCGTCGCACGGGGCGCCGGAGGCAGCCATGACGATGCCATCGCCGTCGTCGACGAGCTTGCGCGCCTGAATGGCCTCGACGCCGAGTACCGCAGACTCAAGGCGACGCTCGCCGGGCACGGCATCAACCCACGGGAGTATGCCCACGTCTACTACCAGCGCCGCAGCCGGGCTAACGCCGTCCACGGCGATCCGGCCGCCCTGATCCGCGCGGCGGACAGCGCCACGGCCGCACTCAACGACGCGGCGCGCGACCGCGACCTGATCGCGGCGTACGCGGTCCTGCTCGAGCAGCTCGACCTCAACGTGCCAACGCCGAAGAAACCGGACGCCAAGACGGGCACCGAGGTCGTCAAGGCCATCCTGCGCGCACTCAAGGCCGACGCCGAGGAGCCGGCTGCCGCCCTGTTCCATGCCGAGGCCGCGCGCGCCATCTACAAGCTCGACGAGCCGACGCGGGCCGACGTCGTGCAGCGGCTCGCACGCGACTCGAAGATCGAGATGTGCGACCGACTCCTCACGCAGCCGAACGTGCTCATCTTCATCGGCGACGAGGCGCGGCACGAGGAAAGGTGCGTGCGCCTGTGCGACTACGCAAACGGCGTCGACTGGCCGCGCCTCTACGCCGCCGCCGGGCGGGTCGTCGCTCTGACCGACCCGGACTACCTGGCCCTGCTCAAGAAGGTGCTCGAATCGCTCGAGAAGAAAAAGCCCGGCGAGCCGATCCTCTACGACAAGGACAGCGCATGGGGCCACATCGTCTTCGCCGGCTCGGGCAACGCGCAGCACGAGATCACCGACCAGCGCGTCATCGTCGACCTCGGCGGCAACGACACCTACATCCTGGCCGACGGCGCGAAGCCGCCGGTCCTCATCGTCGACTTCGCCGGCAACGACACGTACCGCGCCGAGCGTGACGTCGGCTTCGCCTGCGGCCAGCTCGGCACGGCCGTCCTCGTCGACCTCGACGGCGACGACACATACGCGACGAAGGGGCACGCGCTCGGCTCCGGCCTGTTCGGCGTCGGCATCCTCGCCGACTACGCCGGCAACGACACGTACACGTCCGAGGGCGGCTTCGCCCAAGGCGCCGCCGCGTTCGGCATCGGCCTGCTCGTCGACGGCGCCGGCGCCGATACGTACAAGGCGCACGTCTACGCGCAGGGCTTCGGCCTGTGCGACGCGGCCGGTGCGCTCGTCGAGCTCGACGGCGACGATACGTACGAGGCCGGCGGCAAGTACCCCTCGACGAGCCGCTACGAGGAGAACGACGAGAGCTTCCGCTCGTGGTCGATGGGCGTCGGCATGGGCCTGCGCGGGCTTACCATCGGCGGGATCGGCATCCTGAGCGACGCCGCGGGCGACGATCGCTACCTGGGCGACGCCTTCAGCGCCGGCGCTTCGTTCTTCTACGGCCTCGGCGTCCTCGTCGATCGCGCCGGCAACGACACCTACCGGGCGTTCCGCCACAGCCTCGGCGCGGGCGTTCTGTACAGCAACGCGGTGCTCCTCGACGGCGCAGGCAACGACGTCTACGATCTCCGCTTCGGCAGTGGCCTCGGCTGCGGCCTGAGCAAGGCGACCGGCGTGCTCGTCGATGCCGCCGGCGACGACACCTACACCACCTCGCGCACCTACGACCCGTCAACCGACAAGTACAGGCCCGAACGCGGGGTGATCCGCGCGTTCGGCAACAACCTGAGCATGGGCGCCGCCGAGGACCAGGCAATCGGCATCCTGATCGACGAGCAGGGCGACGACCGATACGTCTGCCACGACGGGCGCGGCCAAGGCTTCTCGCCCCCGTTCAACGAGAAGGGCGCCCAGTTCGGCGTCCTCATCGACCGCGGCGGCGACGACTACTACTCGCTCCTCCACGAGAACAACAGCCGCTGGACGAACAGGAACGCCGTCTTCGCCACGACGTGCGGCGGCCTGGGCGCCGACTACGAGGCGGCGACAAGGCACGCGCTCCCCGAACCGTCGGCACGACGGGCCTACATCTGGAACCTCGCGTCGAGCGGCGAGGTGGCGAGCTTCCGCGAGATGATCGACGTGAGCTACGACAGCAACATCGTCACGATGACGACCAACACGGACGGGGCCGCGTTCAGCCTCACGCTCTACGCGCCGATCCCGGCCGAGTACAACAAGATGATCGTCAAGCTCTGGGCCGACCGCGAGACCTCGTTCAGGGTCCGCTTCACCTCGCCCCGCAACCTCGCCCTTGGCGACAACCTCGGCCTTGGCGGCAACCTCGTTCCCGGCGAGAACCTCACCCCCGGCAGCGGCCTCGAAGCCGTCTCGCCGGCGGCAAGGGTCGCGCCGGGCCTCAACGAGCTCAAGCTCGACTTGGGGCGCGCGCAGTTCGAGCGCACCGACACGGAAGGCGTCATCGCGTGGGGCGGCCCGTCCAGGCTGATCAGCTCACTCACCCTCGAGCCGGCCGACCGCGGCAGCGTGCAGATCAAGCTCCGCTCAATCGTCCTGTTCAAGTAGCCGGCTGAAAAATAAGGACAGGCACCTATTCTTACAGGAATAGGTGCCTGTCCCTATTTTTCCGTGACGAACCGGGTGAGAGGCCGCGCCGCCTACCACGCCATCCGCTTGAGCTTCGCGCCCGGGAAGTAGAACGACAGGATCCGGCGGTACGACTTGCCGTTGTCGGCCATCACCATCGCGCCCCACTGGCACAAGCCCACGCCGTGACCCCAACCCCGGCCGGTGAAAACGAACTTGCCGTCCTGCGCAGACAGCGTGAAGAAGCCGCTGCGGATCACGTCCGGCCCGACGAGCAACCGGAACTTGTTGATCGGCACGACGGTCGCGCCCGCCGTATGCGTGATGCGCAACCGCGTGATCCGCCGCGCGGCACGGCTGCGCTTGACGACGCGGATCGACAGCACCTTCGCCACGCCGAGCGAGCGCAGCGTGCGGCCGAGCTCGTCGCCCGAGAGCGTCGCCGTCCAACTGTACTTCGGCGTCCCTTTGCAGTACGGGCAGCGCACGGGCCGCGTCATCGTCTGCTCGGTGGGCCAGACGTTCTTAGCGTACTCGGTGTGGCCGCCGCAGCACGTGCAGAAATACGGCAGCATCAGCCGACCGCGGCGCGTCAGCACGAGTCCACGCGTCGCGGCGACGGCTCGGTCCGTCCTCGCGTCCTCGCGCTGCATGCCCTCGTAGACGATGCGCCGCGCCGGGATGTCGAACGGCCGCTGGCTGTTGCGCTTGACGTGATACGCACCGAACGAGCGCACGACGATTGCCTGCGCCTCGAGCGCTTCCTCGTCGGCCGACGGCAGCATCTCGCCCGGCACGACCGACCGCGTGTAGTCCTCGATCGGGAGCGTGTTGATCACGGTCAGCTTGCGATCGGTCCGCAGCACGGTGACGTACCCGCGATATGGGCGGCCGTTGACCTCGATGCCCGCGCCGCCGTCGATGCGCGCCTCGAGCCGGTCGGCCTTGTAGCGCGTGCCACGGACAACCACGCCCTTCGAGTGATGCTGCACGCGCACCCCATCGCGACCCGGCGTGCCCGAGTAAACTGCCTTCCCACCCGGGTGCGTCCGGATCGTCACGCGCTCGGCGCCGCCGATCCTCACCTCGGGCACGCCCTGCAGCAACGCCACGCGAATCTCGCCCCTGCGCACCGCGCTGCCCGGACCGCAACTGCACCCGAGCAGCGTCACCAGCGCAAGCACGGTGAGAACCAGGCACGCGCGCGCATAGAGCCCGAAGCGATCGCGATGTGAGCCGAGTCTCACTGCTTCGTCGCGCCCCTTGTCGCTTTCATCCCGAACCGCTCGTGCTCGCTGTAGATGCAGCCGCAATACTGCTGCCGGTACAGGCCGTACTTCTCCGACAGCGCGTAGTGCTGCTTGAACCCGGGCCGGAAATCCTCGTAGTGCAACGGCACACCCACTTCGCCTGCGACCTGCTCGCCGATCGAGCGGATCGTCTCGTGCTGCTGGTGCGGGCTGACGAGCAGCGTCGTCGTGAACGCGTCGAAGTGGCCGCTCTTCGCCACCGCCGCCGTCCGCCGCAAGCGCATCTCATAGCATACCGGGCAGCGCTGCGCCTCACGAAACGCCACCGCCCGCACGAACTCCTTCAGGCCGTACTCGTCGTGCACGATCAGGTGCAGGCCGACCTGGTCCACGTACGAGCGCGCCGCCTCGAGCCGCCGCACGTATTCCTGGTACGGGTGCACGTTCGGGTTGAACCAGAACCCAGTCACCTCGTGCCCGGCCGCACGCAGCACCTCGACCGGATACACCGCACACGGCCCACAGCAGATGTGGAGCAGTATCTTCACAAGGCCTCAGCCACCATGACCATCAACCGTAGGGTTATCGTTCTCTGCCGTCTCAGAGCTGCCGGCTTCACTTGCCCGCCTCAGGTGCCGACCCGAACTGCCGGCTTCAGCCGGCATGCCCGCCGAAGCGTAAGCGAAGGCGGGTTGCCACCGGCTTCAGCCGGTGGTGGGCGGTCCCCCATCGCTATCTTGTCTAGCCGGCTTTGAGCCGGCTTCTCGACAGCGGGCTTCAGCCGTTGTTTGAGCATGCCTGAAGGCTGTTGTCGAGAAGGCGCGCCCGAGGCCCGTCGCTGAAGCGGGCTGGGATGTCTATCCTCGTCTTACTCACCCACCGGCTGAAGCCGGTGGCAAGGCGCCTCCCTCGCGGGAGGCGAATGGCCGACTGAAGCCCGGCCACCAAGAAACAGCCGTTGAGCGGTAGCCAAAGCCATCTACGGGATACGCCGCGCACGGCCCGCAGCAGATATGGAGCAGTATCTTCATGCTGTCACGCGAAGGCCCAGAGCCGCCAGGACATCGCGCGCTTTGCGCCTTCGCGCCTTTGCGTGAGGTCTTCCTGCCCAAGACCCGGTGTGGCCTCTGTCAGAACAGATCGTCCTGCCCGGCGCGCGGCTTCGAGATCCCGAAGTGCTCGTAGGCGTTGTGCGTCGCCACGCGGCCGCGTTGGGTGCGTTTGAGGAAGCCGGCCTGGATCAGGTACGGCTCGTAGACCTCCTCGATCGTGTCGGCCTCCTCGCCGATGGCGACCGCGAGCGTGTTGATCCCGACCGGCCCGCCGCTGAACTGCTCGATCACGGTGCGCACGAGGCGCTTGTCCATCTCGTCGAGGCCCTCGGCATCGACGTCGAGCAGTTTCAAGGCGGCCAGGGCCACCTCGTGCGTGATCCGCCCCTCGGCCTTGATCTGCGCGTAGTCGCGCACGCGCTTGAGCATCGTGTTGGCGATGCGCGGCGTGCCGCGCGAGCGCCGCGCGAGCTCGCCGGCCGCGTCGCCGTCGAGCTCGACCGTCAGGATGCGCGCCGACCGCTCGATGATGCGCTGGATGTCGGCCACGCCGTAATGGTCGAGCCGGACCGTCATGCCGAACCGGCTCCGCAGCGGCGAGCTGATCAGGCCGCTGCGCGTCGTCGCGCCGATGAGCGTGAAGTGGTTCAGGTTCAAGCGCACGCTGCGCGCGCTCGGCCCCGAGTCGATGACGATGTCGAGCCGGTAGTCCTCCATCGCCGGATAGAGGTACTCCTCGACGACGCGGTTGAGCCGGTGCATCTCGTCGACGAACAGGACGTCGCCGTCCTGCAGGTTGGTCAGCAGCCCCGCCAGGTCGCCCGGCTTCTCGATGACGGGGCCGGAGGTGTTGACGAGCTTCACGTCCATCGCGCGCGCCATGATGTGCGCGAGCGTCGTCTTGCCGAGGCCCGGCGGGCCGTAGAGCAGCGTGTGGTCGAGCGCGTCGCCCCGCTGCTTGGCCGCGGCGATGAAGATCGCGAGCCGCTCCTTGACCTTGTCCTGGCCGATGAACTCGGGCCACGTCTGCGGCCGCAGCGTGGCGTCGAGCTGTGTGTCGCGCTCGCGAAGCGCCGACGTGATGAACCGCTCAGACATGACGCAAGGCCCGCGTGATGATCTCCTCGGTCTCGAGCTCGTCGTCGGCTTCTTCGAGGATGCGGCGCACGGCCTTATGCGCGGCCGCGTACGCGTAGCCGAGCGTGAGCAGCGCGCTCACGGCGTCGCGCACGGCGTCGGGCTCCTTGGCCCCCGCCGTGCGGGCAAGGGCCTGGATCGCCGGCAGCGTGCCGACGCGCTCCTTAAGCTCGACAATGATCCGCTCGGCCGTGCGCGCGCCGACGCCCTGGATCGACTTGATCAGGGCGACGTTACCGGTCGCGATCGCCTCCTTGAACTCCTCGACGGACAGCCCGCTGAGCGCCGCGAGCGCCAGCCGCGGCCCGACGTTCGATACGCCGATCAGCATCCGGAACAGCTCGCGCTCGGCCTCGGTCGCGAAGCCGTAGAGCACCATCTGGTCGTCGCGGTGGTGGAGGTGAGTCAGCAGGCGGCATGGCTCGCCCGTCTTCGGGAGCCGGTCGTACGTGCTGAGCGGCACGGCGACGTCGTAGCCGACGCCGCCGACGTCGACCACAATGCGGCCCGGCATCGCCTCGACCAGCGTCCCCTCGAGATGCGCGATCATGCAACCATCCTATGTCCGTTCCCCGCCGCCGCGCGGCGAGCTTGCCGCCTGCACGTGGCAGATGGCCACCGCGAGCGCGTCGGCCGCATCGTTCGGCTTCGGCACCTCGGCCAGGCCGAGCAGCGCCTTGACCATCTGCTGCACCTGGACCTTCGACGCGGCGCCCCGGCCGACGACGGCCTGCTTGACGCGGCGCGGTGCGTACTCGTACACCTCGAGCCCCGCCTCGGCCGCCGCCAGCAAGACCACGCCCCGCACCTGCGCTAGCTTAATGGCCGAGGACGCATTCCTGCAAAAAAAAAGGCTCTCCACCGCCATCACGTCCGGGCGGTGGCGCCCGATCAGCTCGGCCAGTGCGTCGCGGATAACCAGGTACCGCTCCGACGCCGGCGCGGCCGCGTCGGCCCGGATCACGCCGTAGTCGACGGCCCGCAGCTCGCCGCGCACCTGCTCGACAATCCCGTAGCCCGTCACCCGCGACCCGGGATCAACGCCAAGTATCGTGCCCACGGAACCTCCGGTTCCAGAACAGGTGAGAACGGCTGCCGATGTTCCCTGTCACCTGCTCACCTGGTCTCCTGCTCAACTCTCCAGCTGCTAGTCCTCCGACAGCTCGGCCAGGACCTCGTCGGGAATGTCGAAGTTCGCATGGACGCGCTGCACGTCGTCGGCGTCCTCGAGCGCGTTGACCAGGTCGAGCACCTTCTTGGCGTCGGAGCGCTCGATGGGCACCGTGTTGTGCGACACATAGACGAGCGTGGCCGAGTCGGCCTCGATCCCGGCCGCTTCGATCGCGCTCCGGACCGCATCGAATCCCTCGAGCGACGTGGTGACGACGAACGCGCCGTCCTCGTTCTCGAGGTTCTCGGCGCCCGCGTCGGTGGCGATCAGGAACAGGTCGTCCTCGGTCGTCTTGTCGGCCGCGATCCGGATCTGCCCCTTGCGCTCGAACTGGAACATGACCGCGTTCGTGCCGGCCAGCGAGCCGCCCCGCTTGGTGAGCAGCGACCGGACCTCGCCGGCGGTGCGGTTACGATTGTCGGTGAGCACCTCGATCACGAGCGCCACGCCCGCCGGCCCATACGCCTCGTAGACGATCTCCTCGTAGTTGGAGCCCTCGACGTCGCCCGTGCCGCGCTTGACGGCGCGCGCGATGTTGTCGTTCGGCATGCTGACGGCGCGCGCATTGGCGATCGCCGTACGCAGCCGCGGGTTGGCGTCCGGATCGCCCCCGCCCATCCTGGCGCCGATGATGATCTCCTTGGCCAGCTTGCTGAAGAGCTTGCCGCGCCGCGCGTCGACGATGCCCTTCTTGAACCGGATACTATGCCATTTCGAATGCCCCGACATAGCCCGTCACAGCTCCTGGATGTCTTCGTACCCGTCTCGCCGCAACACGTCCCGTTCGTCGTGCCTCGGGGCCGCGCAGCGGCGACTGGGAGTAGCCACGGGCGCAAGCCCGTGGGTGCAAGCGCGCCGACCAACACCGAGCCCCTTCAGGGGCGATTGAAGACGTCGCACCCGGGCCCTCAATCGCCCCTGACGGGGCTCTGGGCCTTCTCGCCTGACACGCTACCACGGGCTCGCGCCCGTGGCTACTCCCAGACGCTCCTGCGGAGCTGATCAGAACGCCGACCGAAGTCTTGAACACCACGCCCGGTGCCGGACAATGCGTGTCGACGGAGCCGGCCTAGCTTTCTTCCTTCGTCTTCTTGGCCGCCTCGACGAGCTTCGGGATGATCTGGCCAGGCACCTCCTCGTAGTGCGAGAAGCTCATCTCGACCGAGGCGCGGCCGCCCGTGATCGAGCGCAGACTCGTAGCGAACGTAAACAGCTCCGCCTGCGGCGCCTGCGCCTTGATCACCTGCAGAACACCCTCCGGCTCCATGCCCTGGATACGGCCGCGCCGGCTGTTGAGCTCGCCGGTGATATCGCCCATGTAGTCGGACGGCACGGTCACCGCCACGTTCATGATCGGCTCGAGCAGCGTTGCACTCGCCTCCATCATCACCTGGCGGAACACCTGCGCGCTTGCGATCTGGAACGCAATGTCCGACGAGTCGACCGGGTGTTCCTTGCCATAGAAGACCGTCGCCTGCACGTCCACGACCGGATAGCCCGCGAGCGGACCGGCCTCCATCGTCTTCCGGAAGCCTTTGTCGACCGACGGGATGAACTGCGTCGGGATCACGCCCCCCTTGACCTCGTTGACGAACTCGTAGCCGCCGCCGGGCTCGCGCGGCGCCAGACGGCAGTGCACCTCGGCGAACTGCCCCGCGCCACCCGTCTGCTTCTTGTGCCGGTATGAGCCTTCGGCCTTCGCCTTGATCGTCTCCTTGTACGGCACCTTCGGCGTCGTGAGCCCAACCTCGACGCCGAACTTCGACTTGAGCCGCTCCATCATCACCTCGAGGTGGATGTCGCCCATCCCCTCGACCACCAGCTCGCGCGTCTCGCCGTTGCGCACGGCGTGGAACGTCGGGTCCTCGTCGGCCAGCCGTGCAAGGCCCGTGCTGATCTTGTCCTCGTCGCCGCGCGACTTGGCGTGCACGGCGAACGAGACGACGGGCGACGGGAACTCGAACGGCGCGTACGCCACCTCCGTGCCGGGCATGCAGATCGTGTCGCCCACGTGCGTGTCCTTGAGCTTCGTGATCGCCGCAATGCAACCCGGGATCGCCGCCCCGACCGGCTCGAGCTCCTTGCCGTTGATGAGCTGGAGCTTGCCGAACCGCTCCTTGTGCCCGCGCGTGGCGTTGAGCACCTCGGTGTCGGACCGGATCACACCCGAGAACACGCGCAGGTAGGTGAGCTGGCCGACGAATGGGTCCGTCACGTTCTTGAACACCTGCGCTGTCGCAGGCGCCTCTTTCGTCGGGGCGAACGTGCGGCCCTGGGCGTCCTTGACCTCGCCGCGATCGGCCGGCGACGGCGCCACGGCCACGATCGTATCGAGCAGCTCGGTGATCCCGATCTCCTTGGTGGCCGCACCGCACAAGATCGGCACGACCTTGCCCGACGAGACGCCGGCGCGCAGCCCCGCGCTGAACTCCTCGTCGCTCAGCGTGCCCGCCTCCAGGTACTTCTCGAGCAGCGCATCATCGGCCTCGGCGATCGCGTCGACCATCGGCTCGCGGTACTCATCGACCTGGGCCTTCACATCGTCGGGCGCGCCCTCGACGCCGGCCCCCGTGATCATGTTCGCCACGCCCGAGAGCGCCTTCTCGGAACCGATCGGAAACTGCACCGGCACACACTTGGCGCCGAACGCCTCGCGGATCCCGGCGACGACCTGACCGAAGTTGCCGTTCTCCTTGTCGAGCCTGTTGACGAAGATGAGCGTGGGCATCGAGCTCGCCTCGAGCAGCCGCCACACCTTCGTGGTCAGTACCTCGATCCCGCTCACCCCGTCGACGACCACGAGCGCGCAGTCGCATACCGGCACGGCGCTCAGCACCTCGCCGAAGAAGTCGGCCGCGCCCGGCGTGTCGAGCATGAACAGCACCGTCTCGTTCCACTCGCAGCGCAGCGCCGAGGCCGAGATGCTGATCTGGCGCGCCTGCTCCTCGTCGGTGTAATCGCTCACCGTCGTGCCGTGTTCGATGCTGCCCAGACGGCTCGCCGCGCCCGCAGCGAACACCATCGCCTCGCACAGCATCGTCTTGCCGCAATTGGCGTGGCCAAACACAGCCAGCGTGCGAATCTGGCCAACGTCGCGTTGCTCCATCAAGTACCTCCTCGGGCTTGCAGCTTCGTGCGCCTGGCTGGACGTCGTCCGCCGCGGCAATCCACAGTAAACGGCGACCGCAGCGGTCGCACATCCGGCGACCGCAGCGGTCGCCCGTCGAGCGTACGGTTCGTGGAAGGGGCTCGCTGGCTCATGCGAGCTGCGTCGTCGAGGCAAGATGCCCGCGGATCTCGCCGATATGCCTGATGTCCGTCGCCGTGCGGCCCACGAGCTGGCGCACCGTGCGCCAGTCCGCGTTCCGCTTGATCGTCGCGGCCAGGAAGCTTCGCTTGTCGATCCACTTCATGTACAGGTTGCCGTTCTGGCCGGCCACGATCACGAAGCTCGTCTCGCCCAGATCGAGGTTCTCGGCCGAGCGCGACGCGTGCCGCATCGCGGCCGCCGCCAACGCCGAGAACCGGTCCTTCTGCTCGCCGTTGTCCGACGTGCACACGAGCACCAGCCCCTCGTCCGTGATCAGCGCAGCCTCTTCGACGTCCGGGCAACTGCTCTTGAGCTTCCTGACGAGGTAGTCGAGAATCTGGGCCTTGTTGCGGATCATGACGTTCCCTGGGGCCTCCCCGAAACTGCACATTCGGCCCCTATCTCCAGCGCGCTAAGGTAGGCGGCAGTCGGGTCGAAGTCAAGCGGTTTCGAGGTCAGCGCCTGTGCTGACCAGTGCCACGCTCATGATGAGGTAGGCAAGCTGAACACCCAGAAACGATCATGCCGCCTTGCCGGCCCGGCGCGCCTCGAGCAGCGTGCGCCAGCGGTTGATGTGGCCGCCCTCGTCAGCCTGGTTCTTCTCGACGATCCGGCGCGTCTCGTCGTCCCAGTCGACCGTCTCGATCAGCTCGGCGTAGTGGTCGACGGCCTTCGACTCGGCCCAGATCCCCGTCCTGAGGATCCGCGTCACCCCCAACAGCCGGGAGAAGAAGCCGAAGACCCAGCCGACGATCCAGTAGGCCCACCGAAACCGGCTCGGCGTCCAGCCGTACTCGTAGAGCTTGACCTGGACGTCCTGCAGGTGGGTCATCTCATTGCACATCGCCGTGACGAGCTGCCTGTTGAGGTCCGTCCGCTTCCGCGTGAGCTGGAACTTGTAGATGTTGACCGCCATCGTCTCGAGGGTGTGCAGCGTGCGCAGCGCCTTCTTGATCTTCTTGAGGCGCTCCCTCGGCATCCCCTCGCCCCGGAGCTTGAAGCGCTCGGCCCGGAGCTCAGGCCGGATGATGCTTACGTCGTAGCGCGGCGCCCGACCGCCGCCTTGCTCTTGCCCCACCATCTCGAGTGCCTTTCTGCGCCGTCCGCAACCTGCGACCGTCTGGTCACAGGACCAGCAAGCCGAGTCAACGCCGCCTGGCCTTCTTGCCCGGCTTCTTGCCCGGCTTCTTGCCCGGCTTCTTGCCCGGCGACTTCTTCTTCGCCGTCTTCTTGGCTGGCTTCTTCTTGGCCGCCTTCTTGGCCGCCTTCTTGGCCGCCTTCTTCTTGGCCGCCGGTTTCTTCTTCAACGCTGCGACCTTGGCCGGCGGTTTCCTCGAAGGGGCGGCCGCCGGCTTCTTGGCCGCCTCCGGCTTCTTGGCCGCCACGGGCTTCTGGGCCGCCACGGGCTTCGCAGGAGGCCTGATCGCCTCCGCCTTGAGCGCCTTGAGCTTCTTCATCGCGCTCTCGGCGTCGCGGCCCAGCAAGTTGTGCATCCGCTCGTAGACCTTGAACAGCCTTCGGTACAGCCTGTTATTCTCGGGGTTGGGCTCGTAGTGCTCATCCTTGACGCCGGCCATGTACCGGGCCGCGTCGACGATCGTCTCGTACCCGCCGGCATGCCGGCCGGCCGCCACGGCCCCGAACATGGCCGAGCCGAGCGCCGAGGCCTGCTCGCTGCGGGCGAGCTTGATCGGCCGGTTCGTCACGTCGGCGAAGATCTGCATCACGAACGGGTTCTTCGTCAGCCCGCCGCAGGCGTAGAGCTCCTTGACCTCGACGCCGGCCTTGACCGCCTGGTTGATGATGATGTTGGTGCCGAACGCGGTCGCCTCGATCAGGGCCCGGTAGATTTCTTCCGGCTTCGTCACGAGCGTCATCCCCATAAGCAGGCCGGTCAGGTCGGCATCGACGAGGACCGACCGGTTGCCGTTCCACCAATCGAGCGCCAACAACCCGCTCTCGCCTGGCTTGAGCTTGGCTGCCTTGCGTGCCAGCAGCTCGTGCAGGCCGAGCCGGCGCGACCGGGCTTCCTTCACGGTCGCCTCGGGCACGCAGTTCTCCACGAACCACGCGTAGATGTCGCCGACGGCCGTCTGGCCGCCCTCGTAGCCGAAGAAGCTGGGCACGATCCCCTCGTTGACGTAGCCGCAGTAGCCCTCGACTGACTGCTTGCGCTTGGCGAGCACCATGTGGCACAGGCTCGTGCCCATAATCATGAGCATCTTGCCCTCGCCCGTGATCGTGGCGGCCGGCACCGCCACGTGCGCATCGACGTTGCCCACCGCCACGGCCGTGCCCGGCGCGAGGCCCGTGAGCTGGGCCGCCTCCTCGGTGATCTCGCCCGCGCGGGTGCCCTGCGGGTAGATGTCGCGCGACATCTTGGTGTCGACCACGTGCTTGAACGCCGGGTGCAGCGCCTCGAAGTACGCCTCGGACGGGAAGCCCTCGTCCTTGTCCCAGATCGCCTTGTAGCCGGCCGTGCAGGCGTTGCGCCGCTCCTGGCCCGTCAGCACAAGGACGATCCAGTCGGCCCCCTCGATGAGCCGGTCGCAGGCCCGGTAGATGGCCGGCGCCTCGTGCAGGATCTGCAGCGCCTTCGGGAAAAACCATTCCGAGCTGATCTTGCCGCCGTAGCGCGCGAGCCACTTCTCGTTGCGCTTGCGCGCGGTGGCGTTGATCAGGTCCGCCTCGGGCTGCGCCGCGTGGTGCTTCCAGAGCTTGGCCCACGAGTGCGGGTTCTTGCGCCACCGCTTGTCCAAGCACAGCGGGTTGCCTTTGGCGTCGATCGGCATCATCGTGCACGAGGTGAAGTCGATGCCCACGCCGATGACCTCGTCGGCCTTGATGCGCCCCTTGCGCATCGCCGCGCGCGGCGCTTTCTTGAGCGCGTCGAGGTAATCGGCCGGGTCCTGGAGGGCCCAATCGTGCTCGAGCTTCGGCCCGCCCGGGGGCCGCTCGTCGATCACGCCGCGCTTGTAGACGTGCACGGCCGAGGCAACCTCCTCGCCGTTGGTCACGTCGACGAGCAGGGCGCGGGCCGACTCGGTCCCGAAGTCGATGCCCAGTGCGTAGCGCTTCGCGGTCACCATGGCCCGTGGTCCTCCCCTCTGCGTCCTCATCAGCCTGTACGCCAGCCTGTCCATCACTGCCCCCTAGGCGGTGCGCCGCGACTCCTCATCAGCTTGATCAAGTCAACGTAGCTGAATGCCCTCGACCGCTTCCCATGTGGGTCCGTCAAACTCATCCCAACCGTGATCGACCCGCGCACGTCACGGGCCGCCCCGAGCCGCACAACGACCTCGTTCAAGCCCGGCCTCAGGGTGATTCGTCGAACACCCGAGTCCGCCTCGCGCTCGGCCAACTCCCTGTTGACCCAGACCACCGGCGGCGGCTCCGCACCGGCGGCCGAGCCGACCAGCTTGAGCCGGGCCTCGCACGCCGTGCTTGCAGGCACCTGGACGAATGTGACCCCGAGGTAGAGCGCGTCGGCCGGCGAGCGCGGCGCGTCGAGCCCGAGCAGAAGCGTCTCGGCATCGACCAGCTTCGAGCCCCACCGGACCGGGCCGTCGAGCCCGGGAAACGGCTCGCCCTTGCCGGGCACTTCGTCCGGGAACTCGGTGGGGAGCCGGCCCGGCTCGGTCCACTCGAGCGGCCCGATCACGAGCCACATCTTGGCGAAGGCCGCCGACGCCTCCAGTGCCTCGATCTCGTCTTCGAGGCGGGCCTTGAGCGCGTCCGCCAAGCCCTCGAGCTTGAGACGCGAAGCCAACAGGTCGCTCACGTCGCCGTCCTTGACCAACCGCAGGTGCAGGCGCGCGCGCCAGCCGAGCTCGGGCCGGTACTGGGCCACGTCAGCCGGCAGCATCCATCCGTCAATGAACGCGGGCGGAAAGAACCGCTTCGGGTCCGGCACGTCAAGCGTGCCGATGCCGATTGTCAGCTCGTACGCCCGCAGCAGGTCGCGCCACAACTCGTCGGCCCGGCCCGCAGGCACCTCGCCCACAAGCGGCTCCATCAGCGTGACGGCCTCTCGGTAGTCGGCCTGCCGCAGGTGGGCTACCGCCCGGCGCCACGTGCGCGACCACTCCGGCTCGTCCGGGTCCTCGACGAACCGCGGCCGCGCCAGGGGATCGCCCACGTAGACAAGCCGCCACGGTCTGCGGAACGGCTCGGGCAGCGTGTCCTTGCGCTGGAACGCTTCGCCGTACGTGCCGCCGGCCACCAGCGTCTGGGCCACAGTCTGCGCCGCGTTGAACGACGGCGCATACGGTTCCGAGGCGGCGCCGTAGTAGACGTACGCGCCGTTGAGCAGCCACCGCCCGGCGATCGTATCGGTCAGGGCCGGGTTGCCCGCCGACCCGCTTTGGGCGAAATAGACGGCGCACGGCCGCCCTTCGGGGATGTCCTCGACATGGGTACCTGACCACACATACGCTGTCCCGGTCGCCGCCACGTGGATGAATCCGAAGCCATGGCCACCGCCCATCAGGCGGTTCCACTGCTCAAGACTCACGCGTGGGGCCTCGCGCCGATCCCGGTTGACCGTGTTCACCTTCGTCCTGAGCACCTGATACCCCTTGACCCCCTCGAGCCCGTGAATCCGACCCCACATGTGGTAGTAGAGGGCCCTCGGCGTCTCGGCGAACAGGCTGGCCATCGCCTGGTACAGGGCCATCTGCGGGGCGGCCTCGATGAGCAGTCCGCAATAGGCGTACACGGCCGGTTCGCCCTTCTTGGGCCCGCCCGGCTTCTCCACCTCGACGAGGCCGGACGCCGTCAGCCGGCCGATCGAGTCGGTCATCGAATAGCCCCATGCGGGGTCCTTGGGCAAGTTGGCACGTTGAAGGCGATAGGTGTGCCGCACGCTGAGCGCGAGGGTGATGTAATCGATCCCCTCGCCCAGCCCTTCGTACGGGTACCCCCACTCCTTGACCTCCTTAAGGAACTGCTTGCGGAGGCTCTCCTTGGTCAACTCCGGGGCGGAGTTCTTCGACGCTCCCAGCTCCAGCGAGCGCTTGAGCCGGGACCTGTGGAACACGAGCGGCTGCTTGTGCCCGGCCGCCAGGGCGAGCCCGCCGGCGAACTCGGCGTCGCGGAGGCTGGTGACCACAATCCCCTGGGGGACAACGCCGAGGGCTTCGAGCCGGGCCTTCAGATCGTCACGCGACACCTTGGACGGTGCATCGTCAAGCGTCTCCGGACCCCAGGCGGCATACAGCGCCCGGTACACGAGCTTCTGCTTGACCGTGCCGACCTCCTTGTGCTCGAGCCGCTTGAGTTCGGCGCCCGGATACCCCTTCAGAAAGATGTCGAGGAACCGACCCTCGCCCAGGAAGATGGGGAACCGGACCTCGTTGTCCCACAAGCTGATAGCATACAAGTACGTGCCGAGGTCGGGCACGATGTACACGACACGCGCCTCCGGCTCGGAAGAAGCACTCGCCCCAGGGAAGGCCAGGACGGCACAGACAAGGCATGCCAGGAAGATGACCGCTTTGTGGCTAAGCCCCATCGAGAATCTCCTTGTACCCTGCTCCCGCGTCCGCCAGAATTGTGTGAAATCCGTCAGGCCCGTGCAACAGTTTTGTCGAGCCCCCGCCTGTGGCGGGCGAACCTGCTCCGAGCAGGCCGGCACGCTGTGTTGGACGGCGTGAGGGACATACGGGTTCATTCCGGCCGCACGCCGCGAAGCCGGCAACCGCCGCAAGCCGACAGCGCCTGGTAGCTTCAACCGCCTGAGGCCCAACAACTCCGGGACACCGCCCCGATGCCGGTAGACAAGAAAGCCATCGCCGCCCTCCGCCGGATCGTCACCCCGGACCGCTGCCGGACCGACCCCGAAACCCTCACCTGCTACGCCTATGACGCGACCCGGCAGCAGGCGATGCCGGACGCGGTGGTCACGCCCAAGACCGCCGAGGAGGTCTCCGCCGTCATGAAGCTGGCCTACGAGCGCGGCGTTCCGGTCTACGCGATCTGCGCCAGGAAGATCAACGAGGACGTCTGCGTGCCGCGCAGCCGGCTGCTCGACAGTTTCCGCCGCATCGACGAGATCGGTGAGCGCGCCGGGTTCACGATCGCCAAGTTCGGCCACGCCGGCGAGGGCAACGTGCACGTCAACGTCTTGCTCGCCGACAGCGAGCCGGCGACGCTCGAGCGGGCCGAGCGGGCCGTCGAGGCGATCTTCCGCGCCGTCATCGAGCTCGGCGGCACGCTCACGGGCGAGCACGGCATCGGCAACACGAAGTCGGCCTACCTGCACCTCGAGTGCGGCCCCAGAGAGATCGAGCTCATGCGCCAGCTCAAGCGCCTGTTCGATCCAAAGGGCCTGCTCAACCCCGGCAAGATCTTCCCGGCCTCAGTTGATGGCTGACACTGGATTTCACCGCAGAGCGCGCGGAGCACGCAGAGAGAGTCTGACTTTGCGCGCTCCGCGCGCTCTGCGGTGAGTTCTTCCGCACACAGACTGACGCGGAACAAGTGCGCAGCACTTGTTCGGCGTCTTTCGGGGGCGCGCACGAGCGCGCCCCCGAAAGACGCCTTTACAGGGGTGTGGCTCCCTGCTACCGTGTGGCGTTCAAGAGGATCGGGTAGTGCATCCGGAGGGACGAGCGTGCGTCGCGTGCTGGTTGCAGGGCTTATCGCAGTGACGTGCGGCTGCGTCGTCCTGCTCGCCGTCTCCGGGGGCGAGAACAAGCTCGCCGTCCTCAAGCGCGCCGCGCGCCTCACCGAGAAGAGCCGCTACACCGACGCGGTCGAGGCCTATGAGCACTACATCGAACTGGTCGGCGAAGCACCCGAGACCGCCTACGAACGAGCCGAGGCCTACTACCAGATCGGCCGGCTCCTGACCTACCACCTGCGCAAGCCCGAGCGCGGGCGCGCGGCGTTCGAGAAGGCCGTCGCGCTCCGGCCCGACTACGCCGAGCCGCAACTCCACCTCGGCATCATGTACATGGAGATCGAGCCGCAGCTCCCCGACGAGGCCGAGGCAGCTTTGCGCCGCGCACTCGAGTCGCGGCCCGAGCTCACCGAGTACTCGATCGCCCCGAACCAAGCACACCGCCCACGTGTGATCCTGGCCCAACTCGAGCGGCGCAAGGGCCGCCTCAACGAGGCGATCCGCCAGCTCTACATCCACGAGCACTACTCGGAATACGACGCCGCCGATTGGCATGAGCTCGGCCGGCTCTTCGCCAGCCAGCAGGAGCAGGCAAAAGCCCTCTACTACTTCAAACGCGCGTTCGAGACCCTCTCCGACGCCGAACGCGGAATGCCGCCCTACATGCAACTGCGCAACGACCTGATCGCCGCCTACATCGCCAACGGCTACGTGGCTGAATCGTCCGAGCTGATCGACGAGTCGTTCGACGTGCTCGGGCAGTTCGAAGCGGTCTACGGGGCGCTCAGCGGCTGGCACCTGGCCGAGGCCAAAACGCTCCGGGACGTGATCGAGCGAACGCGCCCTGGGCTGCTCAGGCTCCGCGTGGTCATCAGCAACGCGGCCGGCGATTACGACACAGCACTCAACGCCCTGCGTGAGTGCAAGACCCTGGCGCCAAAAGCGGTTGACCTGCTGCTGGACGAAGCGCGCCTCCTCGCCATGAAGGGCGAGTTCAAACGCGCCCGCGAGGAGCTCGACAAGTTCCGGCGACTCGCGCCCCACGACGCGGACGGGATCATGGCCGACGCGCTGATCTTCTACGAAGAAGGCGACCACAGGGCGTATCTCAGACGGGTCGAGGAGTACCTCCTCGCGGCGCCCCGCAAGATGCAGCCGCGAGCGCTCAGGGCGCTCGCCCTCGTCCAGACCGGGCGCACCGAGGAAGGGCTCGAGCAGCTCGAGGCCTACTGCCGGGCCGAGCCGAACTTCCCCCAGTTTCAGCTCAAGATGGCCGAGGCGCTCGCGATCGCGGGCCGGCCGCGCGAGGCGATCTGGTGGATCCGCCGCGTCGCCGAGACCGACCTCGTGCCGTCACACCTGCTCGAAACCGACCGGAACCTGCGGTCGCTTCGTGACGATCCTGCCTACCCCGAACTGCTGCGCGACGTCCGCTACCGCATCGCCCTGCGCCAGCAGGTGCACGAGGCCGAGGACCTCGTCTACCGGGGCGAGAGGACCCGCGGCCTGGGCGGGCTCGAGCGCATCCGGCAGCAGAACCCCGACATCACGTTCACCACCTCTGCACTCGCCCGGGCCTACGTGTTCGTCGGAGACCACGACAAGGCCTTCCCGCTGCTGGTCGACTGCGCCAAAGCCGGCTACTTCAGCGCGGCGAGACTCCGACACGACGTCTACCTGACCGAGCTGCACGACGACGCGCGCTTCCAGCACGTGCTCGACGCGATCGACCAGCCCTGGCCCGAACCGGCAGAACCCGAGCAGCCGGAGCCTGAACAGCCCCCGGAGTGAGCAGTGACCGATGCTTGAGCTGAGAGCGATTCGAGACGACCCCGACGCGATCGAGGCGGCCCTGCGCCGACGTGAGCCCGGGTTCGTTATCGCGCCCATCGTCGAGGCCGACGCCGCGTGGCGCCGCCTGCTCCAGGAAACGCAGGCGAAACAAACCAGGCTGAACGCCGCGTCGAAGGAGATCGGCGCGCTCAAGCGCACGGGCCGCGACACGAGCGCCGCCCAGGCGCGCCTCCGAACGCTGAGCGACGAGGTGGCCAAGCTGCGCCGCGAGGCGCGCCAGGCCGAGACCGCGCTCAACGAGCTGCTCGCGCAGGTGCCCAACGTGCCCGACCACGACGTGCCCGCCAGCCAGAATGCCGACGACAAACCCGTGCTGCGCGAGCACGCCTCCAAGCCCGATTTCGACTTCACGCCGCGCGGCCACCTCGAGCTGTCCGACGCGCTCGGCCTGCTCGATTTCCCGCGCGCGGCCCGGATGGCCCAGACGCGGTTCCCGATGTACATCGGGCTTGGCGCGCAGCTCGAGTGGGCCCTCATCACGTTCATGTGGGACGTGCAGGTGCGCGAGCACGGCTACACGCCCGTGCTGCCGCCGCTGCTGGTGAACGAGGCGACCATGTTCGCCACCGGCCAACTGCCGAAGTTCGAAGACGACCTGTACCGGTGCCGCGACGACGCGCTCTACCTGCTGCCGACGAGCGAGGCGGCGCTGACCAGCCTGCACCGCGACGAGATCCTGCCCGAGGAGGCGCTGCCGCTCAGGTACGCCGCCTACACGCCGTGTTTCCGACGCGAGGCGGGCACCTACGGCGCCGACGAAAAGGGCTTGATCCGCGTGCATCAATTCAACAAGATTGAGATGTACTGCTTTTGCACGCCGGAACAAGGCGCTACCCTGCTTGAGGGGCTCGTGGCGGACGCCGAGGACGTCGTGCGGCGGCTGGGGCTGCACTTCCGCACGACGCTGCTGGTCACCTCCGATATGGCACAGCAAGCAGCCAAGACGATCGACGTCGAGGTGTGGCTGCCGGCGCAGGGGCGCTACTACGAGGTGTCGTCGTGCAGCAACTGCCGCAGCTACCAGGCTGTCCGCGGCAACATCCGCTACAAGACGGCGGCGACCGGCAAGAACCGGTACGTGCATACGCTCAACGGCAGCGGGCTGGCGACCTCCCGGCTGCTCGCGTCGCTGCTCGAGTCGAACCAGGAGCCTGACGGCCGCGTGCGCGTGCCCGAGGCGCTCCAGCCGTACCTGGGCGGGCTCGCCGTGCTCGAGCCGACCCAGGGCGGCTGACACAGGACAAGGCAGGGAACGTTTCTCGACGAAAGGAACGCCGTGATGCCAAAGCGATGGTGGACGCTGATTGCCGTCGCCGCCCTCGCGCTCGGGGCGACGACCGCGCTCCGAGCAACTGACGGTTGGGGCGCCGAAGGCGAGGCGCCAAGCGACGACGGCGAACCGGAAGCGACCGAGCCCACACACCCCACGATCACAAGCGACGAGATTGAGATTGAGGGCGGCATTGCGCTCCACAAGGGGATCGAGGAACAGGTCCGCTTCGCCTACGGCGAGACCACGATCACCGCCGACCGCCTCATCTGGGACAACACCCAGCGCATCGCCGAGGCCGAGGGCAACGTCGTGCTGCGCGTCGGCACCGAGCTCTTCGTCACCTGCGTGCGCCTACGCTACGACCTCGACAGCGGCCGAGGCGTGGCGGCCTTTACGATGTCCGCGTCCGACCCGTGGTTCGCCTGGGGCGAGAAGATCTACCGGATCAGCGCCGACGAGTACCGCGTCCACAACGGCTACGTCACGACCGACGACTACATCCGGCCCAACTGGCGCATCAAGTCGAAGACGATCGTGATCTACCCCGGCATCAAGGTCGTCGCCTACAACGCCGTGGTCTACGCGGGGCGGGTGCCGATCATGTACTGGCCCAAGTACGTCCAGCGCCTCGACGACAAACGCTCGCCGCTCACGTTCCGCGCCGGCCGCACGGGCGATTGGGGGGTGTTCCTGCTGACCGCCTACAACTTCATGATCAAGCAGGCGCGGGCATCGCTCCACGTCGACTACCGCCAGGAGCAGGAATGGGCGACCGGCTTCGACCTGACCGTGCCGACGCCCAACGGTGGCGAGGGCGACTTGCTCACCTACTACGCCGACGACCGGAGCGGACAGCGCGACGAGGACGAACGCTGGCGCTTCGGCTACCGCCACCGCCAGCCGCTCGGCCAGCGGTGGGACGGCTGGCTCGAGCTGCACAAGCTGAGCGACGCCGACATGCTCGAGGACTTCTTCCGGCGCGACTTCGAGAACGAGGTCCAGCCGCGCAGCTTCCTCCACTTCCAGCGCTACGACCCGCACTTCATGATCAACATCGACGCGCGCAAGCGGCTCAACGACTTCTACGAAGTCGTCGAGCGCATGCCCGAGATCTCGATCGAGTTCCCCCAGCAGCGCATCGGCCGCTCGCCGTTCTATTACGAGGGCGTCTCGAGCGTCGCCTGGCTCGAACGCCGCTACGCGCGCGACGCCGTCGACGACGAGGGCTCGGCGCTCGAGGACTACGACTCGGCCCGCGCCGACAGCTTCCACGAGCTGTCGTATCCGAAGAAGTACTTCGGGTGGCTCACGATCGTGCCGCGCCTCGGCCTGCGCGGCACCTACTACACCGAGGCCGTCGACGAGGACGAGCTGTTCCGCGGGATCGTCTCGACCGAGCTCGAGTTCTTCACCAAGATCTACCGCGTCTGGGACGTCGAGAAACCGGCGCGCAACATCCACGGCCTGCGCCACGTCGTCGAGCCCCGGCTCGCCTACCTCTACACGCCCGAGGTGAGCGAGCGGCCCGACGCGCTCCTGCAGTTCGACCGGATCGACGAGCTCGACGAGGAGAACCGGTTCCGGCTCGGCGTGCGCAACAAGCTTCAGACCAAGCGCTACGGCGGCGTGTGGGACCTGGTGGACTTCGACACGTTCATCGACTACTACCCCGAGGACAACGACGAGGGCGAGGCCTGGGGCGACCTGCACCACGACATCGAGATCCGCCCGAGCCGCTCGTTCTGGATCGACATCGAGGTCGCCTGGGACGTCGACGACACGGACCTGAGCGAGGTCGGCACGCAAGTGACCGTCTTCGACGAGGACGTCTGGCTCCACAGCCTCGAGTACCTGTACCGCCAGGAGGACGATGCGCACCTGATCGCGCACCACTACTACCAGAAGCTCACCGAGCTGTGGTGGCTCGAGACCTACCTGCGGCACAACATTGAGACCGACGACCTCGAGGAGGGCGAGATCGCCCTGTCGCACGATATGCGCACCTGGGTCGTCACGTTGGCGTACCGCAACCTCGACGACGACGACCAGGTCTGGGTGATGTTCCACCTCAAAGCGTATCCGGAGATGGGGATCCGGGCAAGCCAGTAGAACCTGCGGAACCGGCCCGAACTGATAACGGCAATAAGCATGCCGGGTGCCGCGCACGGCGCCCGGCTTTCTTCCCACACGAGAAACACCGGCGCACGAGCGGCAAGGGGACGCACACGCTATGGGCAAACGAGTCGGCATCATCGGCGTCGGCTACGTCGGCCTCGTGACCGGCACCTGCCTGGCCGAGGTTGGCCACGAGGTCTACGGCATCGACAGCAACACGGCCAAGATCGACATGCTCCGCCGTGGACAGGTGCCCATCTACGAGCCCGGCCTCGCTGAGCTCATCGCGAAAAACATGGCCGAGGGCCGCCTCGCCTTCGGCACCGAAACCGACGAGTGCGTCAGGCGCTCGGACATCATCTTCATCTGCGTCAACACGCCGCCAAAGCCGAACGGCCAGGCCGACCTGCGCTACGTCGACCTCGCCGCCCGCAACGTGGCCCAGGCGATGGGCGGCTACCGGATCCTCGTCGACAAGAGCACCGTGCCCGTGCACACCGGCGAGAAAGTACGCGAGACCGTCAAGCGCCACAACAAGAAAAACCTCGAGTTCGACATCGTCTCCAACCCCGAGTTCCTGCGTGAGGGCAGCGCCGTCGCCGACGCCATGCACCCGGACCGCATCGTCGTCGGCGTCACGAGCGAACGGGCCGCCACGGCCATGCGCGAGCTCTACGAGCCGTTCGGCGCGCCGATCATCGTCACCGACATCGAGAGCGCCGAGATCATCAAGCACGCGTGCAACTCGTTCCTCGCGATGAAGATCTCGTTCATCAACTCGATCGCCGCGATCTGCGAAGCCGCCGGCGCCAAGATCGACGAGGTCGTCGAGGGGATGAGCCTCGACAAGCGCATCGGCCGCGAGTTCCTGCACGCCGGCATCGGCTACGGCGGCTCGTGCTTCCCCAAGGACGTCTCGGCCTTCATCCACATCGCCGAGGACTTCGGCTACGACTTCACGATCCTCAAGGCGGTCCAGGCCGTGAACGCGCACCAGCGAACCCGCTTCGTCAAGAAGATCGAGCAGACGCTCTGGGTCGTCGGCGACAAGACGATCGGCGTGCTCGGCCTCGCGTTCAAGCCGAACACCGACGACATGCGCAACGCCCCGTCGATCGACATCATCCAGGCGCTCGTCCACGATGGCGCCAAGGTCCGCGCGTACGATCCGGTCGCCGTGCCGAACGCCCAGAAAATCCTCGACGAGGGCGTCACGTTCTGCAAGGACCCGTACGAGGCCGCCCACGGCGCGGACGCGCTCGTGATCGTCACCGAATGGGACGAGTTCCGCGAGCTCGACCTCGAGCGCGTCCGCGAGCTGCTCGCGCAGCCGATCATCATCGACGGGCGGAACATCTTCGACCCGGCCCAGATGAAAGCGCTCGGCTTCGTCTACGAGAGCATCGGACGCTAACACGTCACGGAGCACGCCGATGAGCGTTCGCACTGAGCTCGAGAAGAAGATCGAGTCGCGCGCCGCGCGGCTCGGCATCATCGGCATCGGCTACGTCGGGTTGCCGCTTGCCGTCGAGTTCGCCAAGGCCGGGTTTCCCGTCATCGGGTTCGACGTCAAGCTCCACAAAACCGAGGCAATCGGGCGCGGCGAGTCGTACATCGGCGACGTGGCCGACGACGAGATCCGCCGCCTCGTCGAGGCCGGCACGCTCTCGGCGACGACCGACTTCAGCCGGCTCGGCGAGTGCGACGTCGCCATCATCTGCGTGCCCACCCCGCTGCGCAAGACGAAGGACCCGGACATCTCGTACATCGTCGGCGCGTGCAACGAGATCGTCGAGCACGGCTGGAACTGCCGCCTCGTCGTGCTCGAGAGCACGACCTACCCCGGCACGTGCGAAGAGGTGATCCTCCCGATGCTCACCGACGGCGGCCGCGAAGCGGGCAAAGACTTCTTCCTCTGCTTTTCGCCCGAGCGGGTCGATCCCGGCAACGCCGAGTTCCCGACAGGCCGGATCCCGAAAGTCGTCGGCGGCATCACGCCGGCCTGCACGGCGGTCGCCGCGAAGCTCTACGAGAAGGCCATCGTCCAGGTCGTCCCCGTCTCGTCGGCGCGCGTGGCTGAAACGGTAAAACTGCTCGAGAACACGTTCCGGAGCGTCAACATCGGCCTGATCAACGAGATCGCGCTCATGTGCCACGCGATGCAGATCGACGTGTGGGAGGTGATCGCCGGCGCCGCGACCAAGCCGTTCGGCTTCATCCCGTTCTATCCCGGCCCCGGCCTCGGCGGCCACTGCATCCCCATCGACCCGCTCTACCTGTCGTGGAAAGCGAAACTCGCCAGGTTCAACCCGAAGTTCATCGAGCTCGCCTCCGAGATCAACGCGTCGATGCCCGCCCACATCGTCCAGCGCGCCGCCGATATCCTCAACGAGCGCGCCAAGCCCCTCAACGGCTCCACGGTCCTCGTGCTCGGCGTCGCCTACAAGCGCGACGTGAGCGACACGCGCGAATCGCCCGCGATCGAGATCATCAAGGGCCTTCGGGCCAAGGGCGCCGTCGTCGAGTACGCTGACCCCCACGTCCCCGTCATCGACGAGGAGGGCCTCGACCTCACCGCCATCGAGCTGACGCCGAAACGCCTCGTCGCCTGCGACCTCGCCGTCATCATCACCGACCACGCCGGCTTCGACTACGCCGCCATCATCGAGCACGCCCCCGCCGTCTTCGACACCCGCAACGCCACAAAAAACGTCGACGGCCGCGGCAAAGTCACCAAGCTCTAGCAGCGCGCAGAGAAACACCTGACTAACGAGACAAGCCGCACAATGCGAGCCCCGCAGGGGCGATTGGGAGTAGCCTCGGGCGCAGCCCCTCCGAAGCCTTGGCGAAGCAGGGCAAGCCCGTGGAAATGAGCGCCCCGTGCCGACCAGAGCCCCTTCAGGGATGATTGACACCCCCGTCTCGACGAGAATGCCTCAATCGCCCCTGAAGGGGCTCCAGGATCGTACGCCGCACCGCGCACCACGGGCTCGCGCCCGAGGCTACTGCCAGACGCCCCTAACGGGGCTAGACGAGCCTGCCCGCACGTGCTAAGAACGCCTTAGGCTATCGCACCTTCGGACGTACCCCATCCTGGATTGCCCGCTTCGGGCCAGCGAGAAACGCCGAATTCGTATCGCTTCCCCCGATAGGCGATCGCACAAGGCCGTCGCCTTGGGACGGCCGGTGTGGAGGATAGGATCATGCGAATTGCGCTTACGTTCTGGCTGTGTCTCTCGGTGTTCCTTGCTGCGTGTGTCGGCGGACAGCCGGCGGACGAACCCGAGCCGGTGCTGGATTATGTCGCCAAGTGCTACGAAATCGCCGAGCGGGTCAACCTCTATGGCTTTGACCCCGATCGCCCGGAGTGCCGGCTCGCGGTCCGTGAGCGAAGGTACGACCGTCATCTCATGGTGAATATGGTCAGGGTATTGAGCCCCATTTTGCGCGCGCAACGTGTGCCCGGTCTTCCGGAGCCGGCAAATGGGCCACTGTTTACGTTCGAGCTGGACAGTGAAACAGGGATGCCGGTATCGATAACTAACGGGTACCTGACTGACGTCGCAATGGCCCGATCTGAAGAGGAGGAGAAGAAGAGGCCGACACTGTCAGAGCAGGAAGTCCGGCGACAAGCAGAAGACCTTGTTGCACAGCTACGCCCTGACCTGAAGGACATGGAGTTGACCACTTGCCGCTACGATCCACTCAGGAGGACGGTGGGGAGAGTCTGGCGTGTTGGCTTCAGCAGGAAATGGCAGGGGTATGAGGTAGACGACAACTTCATTAACCTGTTCCTCGACGACGAACACGGCCTTCGGTGCTTCTATGTGAGCGTCTACTCGAAACCTGGGCCGGTCGTGCTCAAGGTTTCCCGGGATGACGTGAGGCAAGCGGCCCGAGACAAGGTGAAGGAACTCTTATCCAAGGAGGGCATCAACGCTGAGAAGGCTCTTCTCAACATCAGCCGCAGCTGGGAGCAAACCCTACTCATAAGCGCATTCAACTACACCTACAAGGCCCCTGCCTTCAAGGAGATGAAACAAGACGAGACACTGCTTGTGCATCAGTTCATCTACACCGTGAAAGCATTCGAGAATGCCGCGTCCCTAGAGGAGTCTTGGCAACTTGGTGTGTGGGTCCACATGAGCGCAGAAACAGGCGAATACGTCTGCGGTGACATAGGAGGCTAGACGTCCGCTGCGACAGCGTCAGGTCGGACATGTCATTGGGATTCCGCCGGATGTCGAGACATGGCCACGTAAGAAACCCCATCCCGCAACGAAGTGGCCGAACAGGCCGCGCCGTCGCCGGCCTCATACAACCCCGTCCGGGGTTGTGCTTGTTTCCTGACCCGTCTCAATCTCCGGGTTCCACCCGGAGCTGCTCACATTCCGCCCCTTCGGGGCGGTGCGCCGGGCGGTCTCATAGAGGGCGGGCTAGACGACGAGGGTGATGGCGGCGGAGCCGAAGCCGGCGGCGCTGCCGACGAGCATGACTTTGCTGCCGGGACCGATCCGGCCGGCGTCGAGGGCCTCGCCGTAGGCGATCGGGATCGAGGCGGCGGCGCAGTTGCCGTAGCGCTCGACGGTGCTGATGACCCGCTCGAGGGGGAAGCCGATGAGCCGGCTGATCTCGGTCGTCATCGGCGTGCTGACCTGGTGCGGGGCGACGAGCTCGACGTCGTCGAGCGTCCAGCCGGTCTCGTCGAGGACGCGCGCGATGATGCGCGGCACGTGCTCGATGGCGAGGTTGTTGAGCGGGATGGTGTTGCTCATGAAGTAGGTGTCCTGCGCGTCGTGGTCCCGTGGCGAGATCGAGCCGCCCGAGCGCACGACGCACAGCTCCCAGTGCCGGCCGTCGGAGAAGAACGTGCTCGCCAGCAGGCCGCGTCCGTCGACGCCATTGGCCGGCTCGAGCACCCACGCGCCGCCGCCGTCGCCGAGCGTGAGGCCGGCAAACGCGCGGTCGAGTCCGGCCTTGTCCTCGATGCTCCAGTTGACCCACGCACTGCTCAGCTCTCCTGTGCAAACGAGCGCGCACCGCGAGCGCCCGGTGGCGATCTGGGCGTCGGCCATGTCGAGCGCGTTGAGGAAGCTGTTGCACGCGTTGGTGATGTCGAGTACGTGCGCGTTCGACGCGCCGAGTTTTGCTTGGACGATGTTGGCCGTGGCCGGCTCGCTCAGGTCGCGCGAGCACGCGGCAAAGATGAGCAGGTCGACGTCCTCGGGCCGCCGGCCGGCTCGTTCGAGCGCCTGGCGCGCGGCGGGGACGGCCATGTCCGAGGCGTTGGCACCGGGCGGCGCATGGCGGCGCTCGCGCACGCCGGTGAGCGATTCAACGAGGCGGCCGACGCCGTTGCGCTTCATCGCCAGCCGCTGGTCGATGTCCGCGCTGGTCACGACGGTCTCGGGCACGTAGTGGCCGCTGCCGGCGAGGAAGCTCGCGGGTCGAGTGCGCATCAGGTGTTCGAAGCCCCCCGTTTCTAAATGTACCCAAGACTGCGGAGCCGAGCGATGATCTCATCCCGCTCGGCGTCCGTCAAGTCCGCACGCCCGCCCAAGTACGGCTGCGCCGGCTCGCATGCTTGCACGGGCCGCTCGCGGGCCGAGCCCGCCTCGACGAGCTCGGTCAGCGGCCGGCCGTCCATATCGGACGCGACCGCGCAGCCGAGCAGGTGCAGCAGCGTGGGCGCCACGTCGACGATCTCGGCGCCGTCGAGCCGCAGGCCGGCGCGCACCCCCGGCCCGTGCGCGATCAGCACGCCGTCCATGCGGTGGTTGCCGGGCCAGACGCGGTTCGGGACCGCGGGCCGGTTGTCGATGAAGTCGAACAGGTTCGTCGGCAGGTAGCCCTCCTCGAGCGGCAGGAACAGCACGTCGGGCGCCCGGCCGACCGAGTCCGCGCCGTAGAGCGCATCACCCGTGTAGATGTGCTTGGCCGCGTGCGGCCCGATCAGCTCGCGGGCAAACGCCCCGAGCCGCTCGACGAGCCGCGCCCGCACGGCGTCATAGTCAGCGCCGGGACCGTGGTCGCGCCTGTTCAGCATGATCGAGCCGATGCTGAGCCCCGGCGGCGAGTAGGCCGTCGTCCGATCCCAATCGACGTCGCGGAACGACAGCACCAGGCGCCGGGTGCGCCGCTGGGCGGTGCGGACCATCTCGCTCGGCGCGCCGTCTTTGCGGCGCAGCGTGATGAAGCGCTCGGCGGCGACCCGGAGCCTCGTCAGCGTCGAGGCCGTCAGCCCGCAGCGCCACGCCAGCCGCCGCAGCCGCGTCGCCAGGCCGCGCCGAAACCGGATAAAGCCCTCCTGCGCCAGCCACCAGTTCAGGTCGATGAGCGTGTGGACCGGCCCGAACCCGTGATCGGACACGACGAACGTCGTCACGCCGTCGCCGAGCGCCTGGCGCAGCTCGCCGATCCGCCGGTCGACCCCGCGGAAATACCCCACGATCTCGCCGCGCACGCGCGCCGCCAAGCGGCCGTTGTGCCGGGGATGGCTCTCGTCGAGCAGGTTCCACAGCTCGTGCTGCACGCGGTCGGTGCCCCAGATGTGCAGCATCACGAACCGCGCGTCGAACCGGTCGGCTAGCCAGGCGGCGACGCGGAACTTCACCTCCGCCTCGTGCTCGAGCACGCCCAGGAAACTCCGAACGTTCGCCGCGCTCCGGTTGACCGAGAACACCGGCGTGTCGAGATAGAGCGGATACGGGCCAAAGCGGGCTTCAATCTCGTCGAGCAACTCGACCGGGTGGACGAAATCGCGCCGGCCGGGCGGCGTCATGAAGCTGCTGATGAGCGCGCCCGGCACCGGCGTCGGCGGGTACGTCATCGGCACGCCGACCACCGCGGCCGGGATGCCGAACTCGCGCAGGTAGTCCCAGAGCGTCGCGCCCTCGATGGCGCTCGCGTTGACCGGCTCCGGCGTCTCGCGCGCTGTGCCCGGGTGAGTGAAACCGAAAACGTTGTGCCGCCCCGGGCGTTTGCCCGTGGCGAACGACGCCCACGCCGGCGGCGTCAGCGGCGGCACAACCGACCGCAGCGGCCCGTGTGCGCCGTCGCGCGCCAGCGCCGCAAGGTGCGGCAGCGTGCCGTCATCCATCCACGGCCGCAGCAGCCGAAAATCCGCCCCATCGAGCGCAACAACAAGGACCCGTCCGGACACCGTGCCTCCTCAATCCAGTTACTCCACGGCATTCTAACGCGAGACGCCACTCGCGGGAACGACCGGATGGCGCAGGCGGCGACGCGGTCAGAGGTGACGGCAGCCGTTACGGTTGTGCCGGCGTGGTCTGCTGCTGGCGTTCGGCCTCGATCTGGGCCTGGCGCTGCTGGGCGTCCAGATCGACGATGTCGGCTTCGCCGTAGAGGGCACTGAGCCATTCGCCGTACGCCTCGGCGCGCAGGACCTGGAGCACCTTGTCGCGGGTGAACTCGGGCAGCCGTTCGGCGCGATCACTCTCGTCCGGAGGCCGCGTCTCCACGACGTCAAAGAAGACGGTGCCCTCGTCGAGCTCGCGCACGTAGACGTCGCGCGGTCTCATTGGCGTCTCGCTTATAAGCTCCTCGAGCGGCCCGGCCACCGCGGCCCACCGGACGATCTCCTTCCCGCCCTCGAGGCCCGGGATCTCGTCATCGGCCGCGAGGAAGCCGGTCTCGGTCACGCCGATCTCGAGCTGGGCGCATGCGTCGACGAAGCTGACGCCGCCGGCCGTCATCGTCTCCCTGACTTCGTCGTACAACGCGATTGCGATCTCGCGCGCCACGCTGCGGGCTTGGTCGCGGGCGGCCTCCATGCGGGCGACGCCCATCACCTCGTAGTGCGGGCGCATCCTGCCGTCGAGGTCGGGAACGACCTGGGTGGGCGAGATAAGGCACCAACCCTGCTCGACCTTGACGGGCCCGATCACCTCGCCGGGCGCGGGCCGCGTCGGAAGGACGTCGGGATACTCACCCAGCGCCGCCTGGCGGAAAGCGTCCTCGTCCTCGCCGATCACTTCGTCGATCGGGCCCTCCTCGCCGAACAGCGGCGTGCGGCGCACCTCGTAGCCGTGCTTGGCCGCCTGCTGGATGAGCCGGGCGGGGCTGCTGACCAAAAGCTGCCGAACCGCGGCCGATCTGGCGAGCTTCGCCGCTTTGCGGTCGACGACGGCGGCGCGCACCTGCTTGCTGCACATGCCGAACGGGAGCGGGGTGCCGTCCTCGGCCACGAACTCGCTCTTGTGCGACTCGTAGTACTCTTCGATCTCGGCGTCGGTCACCTCGACCTGCGAGCGGAAGTCCTTTGTCTGGACGAGGACATACATCACGGCCACCCTCGGCTCGACGAGGAACTTGTCCCCAAGCCGCGGGTCGCGGCGCCACGCGTAGAAGGCGATCACCTCGTCGTCGCGCAGCGCCGCCGGGTCCACGAGCGGCTCGAAGCGCTCAAGGTGGTAGGCGAGTTTCAGCCGTTCGTAGCGCTCGTCGAAGCGCTCCCTCGCCTCCTGCTTGGGGGCCCTGACTGAGTCGAGGACCATACGCTGCAGCTTGGCGACGCGGATCGTCGTGCGGATCTCGTCCTCGTACTCAGAGCGGGGCTTCTTCGCGGCGCGGAGCCGGGCCTCGTATCGCTCCTCGTCGATCGCCCCGTCCTCGCCCCCGCAGACAACGCGCAGGTAGGCCAACACCTCGGCGTCGCTCACGGGGATGCCGAGCCGCTCGGCTTCGTGGGCGAGCAGGAGGCGGCGCCACGTGAGCTGGTCGAACGGCTGGTTGCTCAGGACATAACGGGCCGCGTAAGTGTCGCGGCGCTCAGCAATGTACTCCTTGTCGGTCATCCCGAGTTCGCGCAGCCGTTCGTGGTACTCGGCCTCGTCGCACACGCCCGTCTCCGGGTCCGTGAACTCTTTCCGGACCGCCTCGCGCACCTCGTCGAGCGGGACGAGGTCGGGCTCTGATGCTACGAAGCCCTTCTTGCGCGCCAGTTGCTCGATTTGCCACCGATAGCCCGCCTCGATGTTGGCGAACCGGGCAAGGAGCACGTCGCGACGCGCGCGCAGGAAGTCGTTTTGCGGCTTGCGGTGCTCTATCCGCATGATCGCCCCGACGAAGTCGATCACGGCGCGGCGCTCGGCATGGTAGGCGTCGCCAAACTCGTCCACCGTAACCCGCTTGCCGAACATCGTCCCGTACGTGGCGCGCGCGCCGCGGCGAACGAACTGTTGGGGCACGTAGAACACGATGAACGCAGGCACGATGAGCAAGATGATGATCCAGAAGATCACCTTCGTGTGCTTTCGCAGCGCGATCAGCATGGCGTGCGCTCCTTCAAGCGTACGGGTCCGGCAGCCCGCCGCGCCAAACACCCCCGCGCGGGGGCGCCTGCGCATGGGACGTGCCAGAGCCGCGTACTATAGGCTACGGCCACCAGGCGCGGCAAGCGTTTTGCCGTCATGCTCGAGCCATCCACGACATGCCGCCCACCTGGCGCACGCTCTCAGTACGAATCTGGCGGCGCCTAGCAGGCTGCTGAAAAACCCTGCCGGCGCCAGAGAATCTCCATCTGTTGCGGAATGCTTCTGTCGCCCCTCCGGGGCTCAAGGGTCTGTTTTCTCGTCGAGAACCTGGGGCTTACCCGCCTTCGCCAAGGCTTCGGCGGGCAGGCGCCCCAGGCTACCCTCTGCCGGGCCTCCGGCCCTTGACTTGCACAAGTCGGGTCAAACGCCTTTTTCAGCAGCCTGCTAGCGGCAGATGTTCCTGAGCACGATCGCGGCGGCGGCGTCCGTGGCGAGGGCGTCGAGGAGACGCAACTGGCAGAGCGTGAGCGTGCCCGAGCCGTGCGGGAGCCGCACGAGGTCGGCGCCGAACTTGGTGCCGAACGTCATCACCGTGCCCGCGACGGGGCGGACGTCGAGGCCGAACACCGAGTTGCGCGGAGAGACGTCGCGGTAGAAGTCGTTCATGAGCCCGCCGCGCGGCAGCCCGTCGAAGAGCGGGTCGTTCTGCACCCAATGGAAGCCGCCGAGGAACATCCCGGAGCTCCACTCGACCCGGAACGTGTGGTTGCCGAGCGTGATGTCCGGATCGCCCTCGCGAAGCCTCGGCAGCTCGCAGAAAACCGCCTCGGCGCCAGCCTCGACCTGGGCGAGCACGACGTCAATGGCCGGCCTGGAGTAGTCCGACAACTTCTCGGCCGGTGGGACGATGATCAGCTTCGCCCCGGCGTCCTCGGACCACGCCGACCACGGCGCACCGATCGAGTCGAGCGCCGCTCCCAACGCATCACTTGGACTGACCACGTGCACCGGGCGACATCCGTCGAACGAGACCGGCCCAAAAACGCTCAGGCCCGCGCGCGAGACGCGTACTAGGTTGCCCATGTAGACCAGGCGTGCCTCGAAGCGATAATGGCCGGGCTTGACGTTGAGCTTGACCGACACGGCATCGAGCGTGTTGATGCCGTCGCCGAGCTGCGCGCCGAACCGCGCCGTGCGCACGTCGCCGCCGCCGCTGCCGCTTACCACGACGAAGCCGGAGCCTTCGTCCAACCGACGCAAAGCGTCGCCGTCCTCGTCGACGATGGCCCACTCTATCGTCACCTCGCCCTCGTAGCCGACCTCGTTGACGATCCACAGGCCGACCGTGACCGTCTCGCCGACGAGCACGTTGCGCCTCGGGCACCACGTCACGAGCAGGATCGGGGCGTTGACCACAGCGAGCTGGGCCGCGACGAGCTTCGGCCGGCGGAACGCGTCCACCATGCCCGCGCCGTACTCGAAGGACGCGTCCTGGAACTGCGTGAAGCAATAGCCGCCGAGCTTCGGGTTGATGCGCATCGCCTCGATCTGGCGCCGCGCGGCAAATGCCTGAACCGACTGCGCCGCCTCGGCGAACGCCGTGAAGCTCGGGTAGATGTCGTAGAGGCCGTGCTTCTCGAGCCCCTCGTCGAGCGCCTTGACGCGCGCGGCGAGCTCGGCCTTGTCCTGGTAGTTGCGGCTGCCGCGCTTGGCGTACTCGTCGAGCACGGTGCTCAGGTCGCCCAAACCGCCGAAGCCGAACTCGCTGATATAGCTGAGCTGCCCCTCGACGCCCGCGGTGCGGAAGTACTCGAACACGGTGTCATCGACCGGGCCAGGCTTGTACGGGTGGTGGTCGTAGTACTCGACGAGGTCACTCGATCCGGGGTACATGTACCTGGCCGGTTGCTTGGTCCACTCGACGCCGCCGCTGTCATCGACGATCAGGCGCGTCGGGTCGTGGCGCCGCGCTTCGAGGCACAGCTCGGCTTTGATCGTCTGCGCGCCGCCCTCGGGGTCGGACCACGAGCCGAACCAGTTGCCGGTCTCGTTGAGCATGCTCCACATCACGACGCTCGGGTGGTTGCGGTCGCGCAGGACCATCTCGCGCACCTCGCGCAGGCAGCGCTCCTTCATGTGGTCAGAAGGCTTGATCCAGCCGATCGGCGGCTCCTCCTGCACGAGCATGCCGAGCTTGTCGCAGAACTCGAGCGTCACGGGCGGCGGCGGCTTGATGTGCATGCGCAGGCAGTTGAACCCCGCCTCCTTCGCCATGCGGATCTCGCGCTCGGCGAACTCGCGGTCGAACGGGTACGCGAGCGTGACCGGGTAGCTGGGCTGGAACAGGGCCGCTTTGAGCACGATCGGCTCGCCGTTCAGGTGGAACCGGTCGCCCTCGACCGTGAACTCGCGCAGGCCGAACGTCTCGGTGATGGAATCGCCGACGAAGCCGGAGGCTTCGTCCAAGCGATGTGAAGCATCGCCGAGCGCTACTCCAAGGGTGTAGACGAACGGCGCCTCCGGCGACCAGAACAGGAAGTCTTCGAGCGCAAGCGTAAACGTGTGGCAGCTCATGCCCGGCGGCAGATCGAGTGCGTGCTCGGCCTCGGCGAGCACGTCCGGCGGCTCGAAGTCCTCGGGCGCGATCTCACCTTCGAGCGAGGTCTCCTCGTCGACGTACTCCTCGACCTTGAGCTGCAGCACGGACGCGGCGGGCTCGGCGGTGTCGTTGCGGATCGTCACCTCGGCCTCGATCGAGCCCTCGCGGATGTTCGGCTTGATCAAGCAGTCGGCGATCCAGATGCGGTCGGTCACGACGAGCTCGACGTCTTGCCAGAGCCCGCCGAAGTTGCCGTAGCTGAACTGCTTCGCGTTCGCCACCTCCTCGAGCCGGAACCCGTCGATCCCCTCGTCGGCCACCGGCGGCCAGCGCTCGATGAAGTCGGCCTCGGCCGTGAGCGGCGGCACAAGCACGCGCACCACCAGCGTGTTCGCCGCGCCGGGCCGCAGCGCCTCGTCCGCATCGAGCGCGAACGGCGTGTAGCCGCCCTCGTGGCTGCCGATCGGCAGGCCGTTGAGCCACACCTCGGCGTAGTACGACGCCGCGCCGAACTTGATCCGCACCACCCGGTCGCGCCACGCCGCGTCGGCCTCGAACCGCGTCCGATACCACGCGACGCCCACGTACCCGGGCCGCATCTCGTTCCAGACCGACGGGACGCGGATCTCCTCGACCACCGTCGGGAACGCGTCAAACCACCGCTCATCCCTGCCGACGTTGCCCGGATCGAACGCGATCTGCCACGTCCCGTTCAGACTCACTTCACGCCGCTTCGGCGCCACCTGCCGCTCGGGCATCCCCACCTCCTCAAGGCTGTCCGTTGCTCTGAAACGCCACCGGTTCTCATGGTCATCGACGAGACGCCCTGGCACCAAGATGTAGGGCGGGTCGCCCCCGGCCCGCCGCCGCGCCGAAGGCGCGTCGGGAGCGCTGACGAAGCAACTTGTGTCGCCGCTTCGCGGCTTCGGCGGGCGTCGCGCGTTCCGCGCGCGCGGCGACCCGCCCTACAACGCTCCCGCGTCCAGACCTCGTCGCGTGTCAAGTCAACTGTTTGATGACCATCAGAGCCGGCATTATGCCACGTCCCCGAGCGCCACACCACCGCCTCCTGCCACCAGCCCACGTTAACGACACGCAAACGCTCTCATCGTCGCCCTTTTGCTTGACCTACCAGGCACCGAGGCGTATCATTGGTGGGTGTAATTCAAGCTCCGCCCCGGATTCGCGCTGACTTCTCTGCGCGCGGGGCGGCGACCAACAGGGGGATTCGATCAATGAACGGCGCACTCCGCGCTTCGAAGCTCTCTCTTTACACACTGCTCGCGCTGCTTTTCCTCGCCGCGTCCCCCGGCCCGGCCAGCGCCGTCACGCCGTACACCGTCACCGAGCTTGGAGCCCTTGCGGGAGGCTCGTGGAGTTGGGCCTACGACATCAACGAGGCTCAGCAGGTAGTAGGGTGGGCGGATGCCCCGACCGGAGACTACCACGCCGTTCTCTGGGACGACGGCACCATGCACGACCTTGGCACCCTTGGTGGCTCCCGGAGCGAGGCCTACGCCATCAACGCATCTGGGCAGGTGGTAGGCGAGGCGCAGACCGTGAGCGGCGACTCCTATGTCTTTCTCTGGGAGGATGACGTGATGCACGACCTCGGTATCCTGGGCTGCGCCCACGACATCAACCAGTCGGCGCTGGGGTTGGTTGGCGTCGCGTTCCTCGCCGCGATGAGGCGCTTGCGCCGGCGGTGGCTGCCGGCTTGAGCCGGCATGCACGTCTGCCGAGTCCCGCGAGGCATAAGTGTTGCCACGGGCGCAAGGGCCTGTTGAAAAAGGGCTTCTATGGAAGCCCTTTTTCAACAGGCCCTGAAGCCGGTGGCAACCCTGCTTCGCTGGCGCTCCGCAGGGCGGGCCGGCTGAAGCCCGGCCGTCGGATCAAGCCAGCGGCTCGGGCCCAGCATGCGCACTGTCTCAGCTCGGTGGCGCCGAACGCTCATCGGAGACGGTGCGAATTCATGGCTCATCCTGGCCCCGTGTTCTCCGTGGTTTCATTCCTCTCCGCGCGCATACGGTCTTCTTGCGCTCTGGGTCGTGAGCAGGTAGAGTGGGCGCCCTTGAACGACCCGAGGACAAGCCGGGGTGTCCGTATGGACGTGATGAAGGCGATTCGCACGCGGCGGAGCGTGCGCGGCTACGAGGACACGCCGGTCGAGGACGACAAGCTGATGGCCGTGCTCGAGGCGGGCCGGCTCGCGCCGTCGGCCAAGAACCTGCAGGAGTGGCGGTTCGTCGTCGTGCGCGACGCCGAGACGCGCCAGAAGCTCATCAGGGTCGCGCGCGACCAGGCGTTCGTCGGCGAGGCGCCGGTCGTGATCGCCTGCTGCGCCGACACCGACGAGCACGTGATGAGATGCGGCCAGCTCTGCTACCCGATCGACGTGGCGATCGCCATCGACCACATGACGCTCGTCGCCGTCGAGCTCGGCCTGGGCACGTGCTGGATCGGCGCGTTCTACGAGAACCAGGCGAAGCAGGTGCTCGGCATTCCGCCGGAAATCCGCGTCGTCGAGCTCCTCACGCTCGGCTACCCGAAGCTCGGCGAGCCCGGCCAGCCAAAGAGCCGGCTGGCGATGGACGAGATCGTCCACTGGGAGAAGTGGGGCGGCACGCGCCCACAATAACAGCCGAGAGGGGAAGCAGCCACAGATCACACTGATTCGCACCGATCGTTCTCAGCCACGGAGTCGCCGCAGACGAAGATCAGTGTTCATCCGTGCAATCTGTGGCTCCTGATATCAGTCGAGAAGAGCAAGCGATGATCAGAGATGATGACATTGGCGGCCGCGGCCCGGCGCGCTACCCGATCGTCGGCGTGATCGGCGGCTCGCGCGTCGACGAGGATCTGCGTTCGATGGCGTACGACGTCGGCCGGCTCATCGCCGAGAACGACGCGATCCTCGTCTGCGGCGGCCTGAGCGGCGTGATGGAGGCCGCGTGCCAGGGCGCCTACGAGCACGACGGGGTGACCGTCGGCATCCTGCCGAGCGACGACACGTACGAAGCGAACCCGTACGTGCAGGTGCCGGTCGCGACCGGCTTCGGCATCGGCCGCAACACGGTCATCGTGCGCACGGCCGACGTGCTCATCGCCGTCGGCGGCTCGTACGGGACGCTGAGCGAGATCGCGCTCGCGCTCAACCTCGGCAAGCGCGTCGTCCACCTCCAGAGCTGGAGCCTCGACCAGGCCGGCGCCGTCGACCCCGATCTCTACGTCGAGGCCGCAACCCCCGAAGAGGCGGTCGAACGCGCGCTCGAGTACCAGCCGGGCCCGCAGTAGGAGACTGATCTGTATGAACCACGGATTGACACAGATCGGAAGGAAATTAGGGACAGGCACTAATTTCTCGGAAATTAGTGCCTGTCCCTAATTTCCAGAGGAGAGCTGCATCGTGAGTGTTGCCAGACGCGACGGCCGGGCGGTTGACCAGCTTCGCGAGATCGCGATCACGCCCAACTACCTCGAGCAGCCCTACTCGTCGGTCCTCGTCGAGTTCGGCCTGACGAAGGTCCTCTGCGCCGTCTCGATCGAGGAGGTGCTGCCCCGGTGGATGCTCAGCGAGCCGAAGGAGTTCTGGCGCGGCTGGATCACGAGCGAGTACGGGATGCTGCCGTTCTCATCGGGTCAGGGCCGCATGCAGCGCGACCGCACCAGAAAGAGCGGCCGCACCCAGGAGATCCAGCGCCTCATCGGCCGCAGCTTCCGCTCGGTCGTGCGGCTCGACCGGCTCGGCCAACGCACGCTGTGGGTCGACTGCGACGTGCTCCAGGCCGACGGCGGCACCCGCACAGCGGCAATCACGGGCGGGTTCGTCGCGCTCGCCGTCGCGATCGAGAAGCTCGCCCGCGCGGGCAAGATCGACGGCCGGCCGTGGTCCGAGTACGTCGCCGCCGCGAGCGTCGGGCTCGTCGACGGCGAGCCGATCCTCGACCTGAGCTACGACGAGGACTACCGCGCCGATACCGACATGAATGTCGTCATGACCGAATCGGGCCGGTTCGTCGAAGTCCAGGGCACGGCCGAAGAGGAGCCGTTCGACCGCGCGCAGCTTGACGCCCTGCTCGCCCTCGGCGAGAAGGGGATCGCCGAGCTTATCGAGCTCCAGAAAGAGGCCTTCACCGCCGCCCTCGACGACCTCTGACCGCGCAGCCGCCTCATTTCCTTCTCCGCGGGCTCTGCGCCTCTGCGAGAGATTTCTTTTTTCCCTCTCGCAGAGGCGCAGAGATCGCAGAGACTGAGGACGGAAGATATGCTCAGCGAACTGAAAGACCGGCACGACGAGCTCAAGGCCCGGAGCGACAAGCTCCGGGGGTATCTTTGACCTGACCGCAAAGCAGGCCACGCTCGACGAGCTCGAGAAGCACATGGCCGCGCTCGACTTCTGGTCGAACCAGGAGAAGGCGCAGCAGACGATCGCCGAGGCGAACGCGCTCAAGGAATGGCTCGGGCCGGCCAAAGAGCTCGACGGCAAGCTCGAGGACGCCGCCGTGCTCATCGAGCTCGCCGAGGAGGAGGGCGCCGACGCCTCGACCGAAGCCGACGTGGCGAACGAGCTCGATCAGGCCGAGAAGCTCCTCGGTGAGCTCGAGGTCAAGCGCATGCTGGGCGGCCCGAACGACGCCGCGAACGCGATCGTGAGCATCAACGCCGGCGCCGGCGGCACCGAGGCGTGCGACTGGGCCGAGATGCTTCTGCGCATGTACAAGCACTGGACCGACGACCACGCCTACACGGCCCACATCGACGAGATCCTCGCCGGCGACGAGGCCGGCATCAAGAGCGTCACCTTCCACGTCAAGGGCCCGAACGCCTACGGCTACCTCAAGGCCGAACGCGGCGTGCACCGGCTCGTGCGCATCTCGCCGTTCGACGCGAACAAGCGGCGCCATACCTCGTTCGCGTCCGTCGACGTCGTGCCCGAGGTCGCCGACGACATCGAGGTCGAGCTCAGCGACGCCGACCTGCGCATCGACACCTACCGCGCCAGCGGCCACGGCGGCCAGCACGTCAACAAGACCGACTCGGCCGTGCGGATCACTCATCTCCCGACGGGCGTCGTCGTCGCGTGCCAGAACGAGCGCTCGCAGTTCCAGAACAAGGCGGTCGCCATGAAGCTCTTGCGCGCAAAACTCTACCAGCGCGAGCTCGACCGCCGCGAGGCCGAGCTCAAGAAGGAGTACGGCCAGAAGAAACGAATCGAGTGGGGCAGCCAGATCCGCTCGTACGTCTTCCAGCCCTACACGATGGTCAAAGACCACCGCACCAACGCCGAGACCTCAAACGTCCACGCCGTCATCGACGGCGCCCTCGACCCCTTCATCCACGCCTACCTCAAAGAATTCGGCGGGAACTAAGCCTCACGCAAAGCCGCCAAGACGCAGAGTGTAGGGCGGGTCGCCCTCGGCCCGCCGCACACTGTGCGTCGAAAACTACCTCTCGCGATCCTTGCTGCGCGCCTTCCCGATCACATACCCCAGAATGGAGAGCGGAATCGCTGCCACATAGACGAAGCCGATAAACAGGAGTCCAGGACCTACAAGAAGCACAATCAAGGCGAACGCCCACCCCAGAAGCAACACGGCGCCGCCCGGTCCCAGAGGAAAAACGAGACGCGCCGTCTCTTCGTACGCTTCTCGCTTGGCGCGCCCGAGCGAGGCCAGGAAGCTGAAGTAGCCTCTCAAACGGGCGGGTTTTCTTTGGTAGCCGCAGTCATAGAAATAGGCGAAAGCGGCTATGGCCGGCATCAGGGCGAAGGTGAACGCCAAAGCCTGCCAGGCAATCGCCACGAACTCCACGCGCTCGGCCTCCTCTCTGCGCTCACGCCCATTCGTATTCGAGGAACTGGGGTGTGTAGACCATCTGCATCGGGAGGTTCTTTGCATCGGTCTCGGGCGTCTCGGGGATGGTGGCGAGGCCGTTGGGGCCGACGAGGGCGGTGATGGCGGCCGAGAGGGCGTCGAGGATGTCGTCGCGGGCCACGCGAGAGCGGGGGAAGTCGAATGATACGGCGACCACCG
>Ga0307430_1000329_pt1 | contig 43421 bp, 46 predicted proteins | sample SalMarWE160130MG_FD_202159 | JGI IMG/M metagenome (GOLD analysis project Ga0307430, IMG submission 202159) | Salt marsh sediment microbial communities from the Plum Island Ecosystem LTER, Massachusetts, United States - WE1603-130 | ecosystem: Environmental > Aquatic > Marine > Intertidal zone >...
AAAAGCGGCCGATTTATGGGAAATAACCGAAAGAATTATGGATACAGAGACCAAAATTTACAATCGGGCCAGCGAGTCGGAAATTTTGAAGCGAGAAATAGCTATTAATTTAGGAGGTGAAAAATCTAAAGAACTCCGGCAAATGTTAGAACAGTTAAGTGTCAAATATGTAGAGGAGAAAAAATCTTGAGTGACGATAACGGGCTCAGTTTCCAGGATTACTGGAGAGTTATAGGTAAGAGAAAGTGGACTGTCATCCTCACTGTGGTTGTGCTGACGGCCTCCGCAGTAGCATTCAGTTTTCTTCAAACTCCTATTTATGAAGCCTCTACTACTCTCTATCTCAAAAAGGCCAAAGCCGGCCCGGAGCAAATTGACATCTTCGGTGGAATGTCCCTCCTTTCCACCGAAACCGAGATCAACACCCAGATAGAGATCCTCAAGTCTCGCACCGTAATGGAGGAAGTGGCTCGCAGGTTATTCTCTCCTGTCAGTACTCATAGAAATGAAACTCATAAAAAAGAATTAAGTAAAAAGAGCAACTTTTATGGATATTTAAGAAATCTGCTCACTCTGATCCTGGGTAATTTCTCCAAAGAAGAAAAACTCGAATCTTTTTCTGAAATAGCTGACAGTTTAAGGAAGAAAAGCATATCGGTAGCTTCCATACATAGTACCCGGCTCATTACACTTACTGCATCTTCCGACGATCCCGAGATGGCTCGGCTCATCGCCAATACGACCGTCGAGATCTTTATTGAAAGAGACATTAGCTCCCGACGAAGGGAAACCGCCACTGCCCTCCATTTTCTTATCCAGGAGACCGAAAAGGTGGCAGAGAACCTGCGACAATCCGAGGAGAATCTGAAGAGATATAAGGAAAAAGAAGGTTTCGCGGAGCTTTCTGAGAAGGCGACGTTAATGGTAGAGCGTCTTTCGGAGCTGGAAAGTTTGCATCAAAGCACCAGGATATCCCGGGAAGAGCTTAACAACCGACTGAGGGAGGTAAGAAGCCAGCTCAAAAAGGTGAACAAGGTGTGGGTCTCTTCCACCTATATCTCTGACAATCCGCTGGTCCAGATGCTTAGAAGCCGCCTCACGGATCTAGAGATTAAACATGCGCAGCTCGGCAGGGAGTTCTCCTCTGATGATCCCCAGGTTACCTACATAAAGGCCCAGATTGAGGAGACTAAGAAAGAGTTAGAACGCAAGGTTAAGACAGTAGTGGCCGGAAAGACTGAGAGTATAAGTCCCGTTTATACTGAACTTTCTACCAAATTAGTTAGCTACGAGACCGAGGTAAATGCCCTCAAGGCCAAAGAGGATGCTCTGGGAAGTTTGGCAGCCGAATATGAGAGGGAGGTAAGCAAACTTCCTCAGCAGGAGTTGGCCCTGGCCCGCCTCCAGAGATCCCAACAGGTCAATTCCGAGCTCTACGCCATTTTAGTCAAGGCGAGGAACAAGGCCGAGATTGAGTCCGCCAGCGAGATCGGCACTATCGAAGTGGTTGATCCTGCTTCTAATCCCACCAGACCAGTTAAGCCAAAGAAAAAACTCAATGCTCTACTTGGTCTAATATCTGGCTTAATCTTTGGTGCTGGCTTGGCCTTTCTCTCGGAATACGGAGATAAAACCATCAAAACCGAGGATGAGGCCAAGAAATTGCTAAATCTTCCCATTCTTGGAGTAATCCCTAGGCCCGGTGCTCCAGGTAGATATGGTTACACATACTCATACCGATCCAGCAAAAGAAGGAAACGAAAAGAGATTAGAGCTAGCATTCTTCAAGAAGGCAAGACCCCCATAGAACTAATCACCCGGGATCTCCCCAAGTCTCCCATCTCAGAAGCTTACCGGGCTCTGGTAACTAATTTGCAGTTTGCTGAGCTAGACCGAAAGCTAAAGACTCTGGTAGTAACCTCATCGATTCCTCTAGAGGGCAAGACTTCCGTAGCCATAAACCTGGCCATAACTTTAGCCTCAGCTGGCGAGAAGGTTCTTCTTGCTGATGCAGATTTGAGACTCCCTAAGATCCATAAAGTTTTCGAATTAGACGCGGCTCCCGGCCTTACTAATATCCTCATCGCTAACAAAAGCCCCTATCAGGTGGTACATAGTATAGAGGGAGTGGATAATTTAGATCTTCTCACCAGTGGTTCTCTGTCTCCAAATCCCTCTGAGCTCCTGAGGTCTTCCCAGATGAAAAAGTTGATCTTATTCTTAGAGGTTCAAAAGGAATACGACCGAGTGCTGTTTGACTCTTCTCCTCTTCTTGGAGTAGCCGATGCCCCTATTTTGAGTTCAAATGTAGACGGCATCCTCCTGGTATTAGCAGCAAATGAAGTAGATGGACAAGCAGCCCAAAAAGCTAAAGAGTCGCTTGCAAAGGTAAAAGCTCACATTTTAGGGATCATTTTAACCAAAGTAAAACCTGAACACCGTGCCTACGGAGAACATTATTATCACTACTACTCCAGTGAGAACGAAAAGATTTAACAAAAAGAAGGTAGTTTCTCTTACCTTTGCTTAAAAGGAAGAGCCACGCCCAGGCAAAAGCAAACGGAGGTGATTTCATGCCACAGGAAGAAATGCGAGAATGGATGAAAAAAATAATAGAAAAATACTGGATAAGTGAGACAAAACTGGAGGAATTGGATAAAGAAATAGGGGCTTGTAGGCAGAAAGAGCAATTTTGGGATAGTTACATAAAGTATTTGAATAGCATAGATCGTAGTAGTACTAGTTATGACGTTGAGGTTATATTAGAGTGGTGTGAGGAGGAGAAGAAAAAGCTCTCGGAGGAGTTAAAAAAGGTAAGTAAAGAGAGGGCAAAAAGGGACTTATGTGAGAGTGTGATAGATTTTTTCAAGTTGAACAACAAGTTGAACAAAGAGGGATAGGAAGGATCACGCTCAGTAATACCCGCGAGCCTGTGGTTTCTCTCGTAAATGGCGAGAAGCGAGACTTGAGGGTATGGGTGGACAACCATAACTACAAAGGATGGACAAAAGAAGGGTTGATATGATGGAAAACAATCAAACTCTATCGGGCGTAACGGGGAGAATAATGGAAAAATTTGATCCCATAATAAGAAAAGAAAAAGCTGATTGGATCCTTATCCAGGGGGATACAACCACCACCCTCGCCTCCGCCTAATCGGCTTTTATTATAAATTAGCATTGGCCGTATTGAAGCAGGGTTAAGGACACATAATAAATACACCAACAGCTTGGTTAACTTCACGAATGCTTAGCAAAGTTATTTTGACGATTATTGCCTTAGGAAGTGCCGGATTAACAAAGCTGATATTCAATGTGGTCGTAATTCGTCGCTTTGGCCCCGAATTATTGGGTAATATCAACCTATCAATCTCAACTGCCTTTCTTTTTTCGCTGTTTGCGTCAGCTGGACTTTGTCCTGCTGCGACAAAATACATTGCTCAATATGCTGGAAAGAGCGATGAAAAAAACAGTAAACGTTCCTTTACAATTGCTTTATTCTTCAATTTAATTCTATCTATGACAATGTCTCTTCTAATGTTTGCAAATAGTAGGCAATTAGCACAGTTCGTGAATGGTAAGCAAGTTTGGTTTGCTAAAGCTTCTCTAGTAGTCTTTTTGTATAGCTTTTATTTGTTTTGTAAGAGTGCATACTACGGTATTGATAAAGTGAGAACTTATTTTAAAAATGAAATATTTGCTGATGCAATTTTTTTCTTAACGCTGTTTATGCTTGTTTTATTCAATCTTGCATCTTTTTTAATTGTGCCATTTATTTTAGTTTATTCTGTTTTTCTTTTATGGGCGCTCTATGTTCAAAGGTCTTGGATTTCAATCTCATTGTGCACGAAAATCTCAAAAATAAAAAAAAATATTAAAGAAATACTGTCTTTTTCATCTATTGCTCTACTGGGTAGCCTATCAAGTATGGGCGGGAGATATATTAGCACAATGCTTACTGGAACCTATAGCAGCGCAAAAGAAGTAGGCTATTATTCCATAGCCCTATCGGTAATTGTACCTCTTTATTTTCTATCAAAGGCAGTTAGCCTGGTTCTTTTTCCTTCAATGTCGCGTTACTATGGCAAAGAAGATTATGCATCTATCGGAAACACCTTAAATGATTCCACTCGATGGCTTCTTATAATCTCTTCATTTTTATGTGGAATCGCCGTCATTTTTGGCAGATTTATATTCAGTATAGTGGCTGGAACTGACAATCAAATAGGGGTTTTTACCCTCCAAATTCTAATTATTAGTGCTTATATGGGAATTAATGGAGTCCCTAGTATAAGTACCCTTTCAGGTACAAAATATGTACATATTCCCAACGTTGCTGCTCTTATAGGGTTAACTCTTAGCATCATTTTATGGATAATGCTTATACCCAGCTATGGAATCATTGGCACAGCGCTTGGTCTTGTCGTGCTAACGGCTACGAGCACATCAATATCTATGTGTTATGCACAAAAAATCTTTTTTAATAAATTGTTTAAAAATCTTAAGGTTGCTTTGTTTTCTGGTTGTGTATTAGTAAGTAGTCTGTTATTTGGGAAATATTTGTTTCCTTCCCCATCGTACTCACAAATCACTTCAGGATTGGTATTTACCTTAATATTTATTGCAATTTATAAAAATGAGTTGTATACAATGGGGAAAAGAGTTTGGATAGAAATGATTACTAAAAGAGGTAAATTCGAGATAAGAACTTTAGGATAGAGGATATATTTGTCTCTGGAGACGGCCCATGTGTGCGGTTAAAAAGGAGAGTCTTTAATAAAGACGTTTGAGAGAGTTGTCTTAAAAGCATTCAACGCGGTCGTAAGATCTATAATTAAGCATATTTGTCCATTTCTTCGGGCTGGAACTTTAATTGTTGTGGCAACCAAAGAACAATCCAAGGATTCAATATGAAAATAACCCAGATAGTCAAGTCTGTTGGCAGGGGGGGAGGATTTTCAAGAACTGCTCATCAGCTTGCCAATCGGTTTGTTCAAAAAGGGATAGAGGCATCCTTAGTAACAGGCTGTGTTCTGGATAAACCGGACAGGCGGGTGGAGATACATCTCGTGGCCTCAAAAGTGGTGGAAATGGGACAAAGAAACTTCAATTACCTCACAAACAAGATAGTGAACATGGTTTCGGCTCCGGCTTTCCATATCGCTTCTAATTCTTATGTAGAGACGCATAAAAGGAAGTTGGGGGTTGTTATTGATCACACTTTTTTAGGATGGGATGTTATGGTGATACACGGGTGTATGTTTTCATTAACTAAGTTAAGATGGTGCAAAGGAGGGGAACGAGTGTTCCTTGCATATCCACTTAATCATTATCGTCTTGTAGTTGAAAGACTTAGATATGCTCTTAAGAGGTTTAAAAAAGCAATAGCTGTATCCAATAGGGTAAAACATGAGATCGTTAACTTTTATAGAGTTCCACCTGAATTGATCGTTGTGATACCAAATGGAGTAGATTTTCAAGGATTTCAATCTTCAGAATGTACTTTTGTTAGAGAAAATATAAGGAAAATGTACAATATTCCGTTGCAATCCCCGTTGCTTCTTTTTGTGGGCCATAATTTTCGATGGAAAGGTTTAAAATATATTATAGAGGCTATGCCAAAGATAAAAGAAAGCTATCTTTTAGTTGCGGGTGCTGGAGATATTTCTTCTTTCAAGAGATTATCGAATAAGTTAGGAGTAGAAGATAGAGTAATTTTTACTGGGCCAGTGAAGAAGGTTAATGAATTCTATATTGCAAGTGACTTGTTTGTTTTTCCAACAATTTGGGAGGCTTCTCCAAAGGTATGTTTAGAAGCCATGGCTAGCGGTCTTCCAATCCTAGCTACTAAGGTAGGTGGCGTAGAAGATTATCTGCGTGATGGATATAATGGCTTTTTCATCACACGCGATTCTGGTGATATCGTGGAAAAAGTAAATATGGTATCATCTGATGAAAATTTAAGAAGAAGCTTAGGAGAAAATGCAAGGAAAACGGCAGAGAAATTCGATTGGAGCAAAATAGCTGATAAATATATAGAAGTTTGTAAGAGTTTATGATTATGAAATACAGATTAGTTGAAAATAAAATCTTTCTTTATTCTATTTTATGTTTGTTCTCTCTTGGTCTTGGCATTTTTATAGTAAGATTTAGTCCATCAGAGTTAAAATCCTTATTATCATTCATTGGAATTCTGTTTTTCCTATTCTTTCTAATATCCTTTTTGATTAAACCCGAGCTGATGATCAATTTGTTTATTCTATTCTTACCCCTTCTTTATCCTTATGATTTGATTTTTGAGTTAAACTTGGCTGAGTTTATCCTCTTATTCATAATTCCTATAGGGATATTAACGATTTTCATATCTAAAGCAAAATCTACTGAGGCTTACTCAAAGATGAAAAGTGTCCTTATAGCACTTATAGCTTTTACAGTATTCAATTCTTTGTCATCAGCGGCAAACTTTACTTCTGGGAGTGCCTTGACACAGATCATAAAGGGAGTATTTAAGCCTTTATATTTTGTGGTTGCTTCTTTACTTATTTTTATTCATTTTGACACTGAAAAGAAGCTGAACAAACTTGTGCTGTCAATAATTTTAGGCAGTCTTTTTGTTTGTTTCTATGGTTTATTCTCCTACTTCATGGGCTGGGCATATTCAGAATATTTAAGATTTCCCAGAGTTCATAGTACTTTTTTTAATATTAACTCGTTAGGAGGATATTTAGTTTTAATGTTGCCATTTACGGTTGGATACTCTAGCCTATTAAGGAAGAAAATTCAGAAAATCCTGATTCACATTGTTATTCTCCTTCAGGTTATCAATGTATGTTTGTGTTCAACTCTAGGATCTATTTTGGCTTTGGCCTTTGCCTTTATTATTTTCAGCTCTTGGCAAAAAAATGGGTTTAGATTAGCCATAAAATGGGGGATATTGGGTACGATAATTCTCGGATTTACACACTTATTCTTTTCTCCATTCTTTGAAAGGGTTACCATTGCATCTGTGCTTAGTAGGGCTAGGGGAAGGGTAATCACATATTACACAGCTCTCAGACTTGCTCGATACAATTTGTTATTTGGGATCGGAAGTGACAACGCCTGGGATTTAATTTTAGAGACCCCCTCCTTACAATATACGCAGTGGGGGATAAGCACATCTGTTCCTCATAACGAATTTTTATCGGTACTCGCCGAGAACGGTATTTTCTCTTTACTTAGTTTGATACTAATTTTGTTTTTCTTTTTTAGAACAATTCTCAGGAAGTGGTCGTTTATAAAGCATTCAAAGAATAGAAACTTTTATTATGGCATGATCAGTGGCTGTGTCGGATTTGTGATACAGAATCTCAGTAATAACCTACTTTTACATCCTAGAATCGGGATCTTCTTTTTTATATTTCTCCCTTTACTTTTGAAAATGCTTGAGCTTGAACAGGGCACAATGAGAAAAAGTTTGAAAGATTATAGTTATTATTGAGGATAAGTTTCATCATAGGATCTCAAAGGTAGAATATTTTTGCTCTTACAAAACGTAATTTTAAAAAAGTTAACCACAAATTTAGAGAAGTCTTTTAATGTCAAAAACCTGTATCATCTCAGAACAATTAGAATTGTCTTTCGATGAAGGGATAAAGAATTTTGCCTATAATTTGATCAGGGAATTATCGAAGGGCAATAATGTTCTTGCTCTTTCCATCCAGGGTGATGAAACAGACGGAAGATATATTAAGAGGTTAAATGTGAATAAGACATTTTTAAGCTATTCTTTATTCAGAGGAATTAGGAATTTTGATCCTGAGATAATTCTTTACATTCCTTCTCCATCTGCAACTCTCTTTAGTTTTATGCGTACAAAAGTACTCAAGCTATATACAAGAAAAGCAAAACTCGTAATGATTGCTCTCCAACCAAGAGAATATTCGTTTCTATCACGAAAATTCATACCTCTTTTGATCCCGGATTTGATTCTTGTCCAATCGGTAAGTGTCTTAAAACAACTTTCAACTTTTGGTTGTTATGTAAAACTTATACCGGGTGGGGTGAACTCAGAGAGATTTCATCCTGTAGTAAAAGAAAGGAAATTACGATTGAAGAGTAAATATGGGATAAATGCGGACAAGTTTGCAATTCTCCATGTTGGCCACATAAATAGAAATAGGAATATTCAAATTTTGAAGGAACTTCAAAGGAACAGTAATCAAATGCTGGTTGTTGGTAGCACAAGTACTGAGCAGGATAAAGATTTGATTGAGGAGCTTAGAACAATAGGAGTAAAAGTCGTTACAGATTACTTGAAGAATATCGAAGAAATTTATCAGCTTTCCGATTGCTATGTCTTTCCCGTAGTTTCAGAAACAGCCTCAATAGAAATTCCTTTGTCAGTATTGGAGGCTATGGCATGTAATCTTTTTGTTGTAACTACAAGATATGGGGGGTTACCTACTATGTTCAATAGTGAGGGCAATGGACTTTTTTTTGTCAATAAATTGGAAGATCTCTCATATGAAATTGACAAAATAAAGCAGCTCAATCACTGCGAAACGAGGAAAATGATTGAACCTTACTCGTGGGAACGAGTAGCTAAAAAAATCTTAGAATTACTTTAAAAACGACTCGCGAGATTTTTAATCTTAAATTTATTTTAGAGCTCCTTGAAGCGAAAGAAGGTAAAATTGTGGCCTCAATAGATTATGGGAAAGTCTTGAGAGTATTGAAAGTTGATCGCAACCTGAATACGTGATATTTATGAAAGTATTAGTGTTTACTAACATGTATCCCTATGAGGGAGATCCACCTTATGGTATTTTTGTGAAAGACCAGGTAGATGCATTGCAAAGAGAAGGCATAAAAGTAGATGTACTATTCATAAATGCTCGGCGTAACAAACTTAGTTATACTTCTGGGGTTATTCAATTTATAAGAAGATGCCACAGGAATACATACGATTTAATTCATGCTCAACATACTTTTTGCGCTGCTATAGCCCTTTTACAGCGCAAAATACCAGTAATCCTCACTTTTCATGAAGGTGAAGCTTCGGCTACATTAAAGATGAGATTGAGAGAGATGATTCATAAGCCACACAAATTTTTAGTATATTCGTTTAATTTAAAGAAATTAATTATCAAACTTGTTGATGAAGTAATTTTTGTTGCACGTCGATATAAGTATGTATTTGGGACTAATAAAGGAGTTGTTATCCCGTGTGGCATCGATTTTAGCCTTTTTAGACCCGTACCAGCAAAGTTGGTGAGGTCCAAACTTTGCCTATCAAATGGCAGAAAAATCGTGCTATTTCCATCGAGTCCGAAGGTTATCGGGAAAAGATTCGATATGGCTAAAGAAGCCGTTCGGATAGTAAAAAACAGAGGAGTAGGTGTCGAATTAATTTCATTGAATAATATCCCTCACGAGGAAGTACCGCTTTACATGAATACAAGCGATGTTATGCTTTTTACTTCTGATTATGAAGCATCTCCTATGGTAATAAAAGAAGCAATGGCTTGTAATGTACCTATAGTCTCTACAGATGTTGGTGATACAAAAGAAATAATGGAAAATACTGAAGGTTGTTTCATATGCGAGAGAGATCCTGAAGATATTGCTCTTAAGATAAAAATGGCTTTAGATTATGGCAGAAGAACAGAGGGAAGAGAGCGCATTGTAGAACTAGGTTTAGAATTACAACAAATTACTCGTAAAATTATCAACATTTATAAAGAAACTCTAAGGAAATCATGAAAAGACGAGTTTGCATAATTAGACATGACTATTATCCTCGTGAAAATCATGTTCGTCGGGATGCAGAAACGCTTCGTGATGCAGGGTATCGAGTGGACATTATTTGTTCAAAAATTAGGAATGAAGAAAAATTTGAGTTTGTGAACGGAATAAACGTTTACAGAATCCCTGTAAGTCACGGACGAGGTGAAACACTCCGATACATAGTAGAGTATGGAGCCTTTTTCATCCTTTCATTCATTAAATTAACCTTACTTCATTTAGAAAAAAAGTACACCATAGTTGAAGTTGATACCATGCCTGACTTCTTGATTTTTGTTACTGCTGTATCTAAGTTATTAGGTGCAAAAACAATTCTCTATATGTTTGAGGCAATGCCGGAACTCTTTGCATCGAAATATAAGGTTTCTCGTCGACATTTAGTTGTAAGGTTGTTGGAAATAGTAGAAAGAATTGCCTCATCGTATGCGGACCACATTGTTACTGTAAATGAGGTGATTAAAAAGGTCTTTGTGTCCAGGAAAGTTCCAGCTTCGAAGATTACTGTTATTTTAAACAGTCCTGATGAGGAAATATTCAAAAGAGAATCTTACGTTAATGGATATATGAAGAGACGTAAATGTTTTGTGTTGATTTGTCATGGGACTATTTTAAAGAGATACGGATTTGACACTGCCATTAAGGCAGTTGCTGTGTTGAGGAATAAAATACCCAATTTGAGCCTGGAAATAGTAGGCGATGGTGAATACATAGAAGAACTTGTTTCCCTAGTTACTCATCTTGACCTTGAAGATATGGTGAATTTTGAAGGGTACGTTTCTCTCGACGAAATTCCTAATCTAATAATGGAATCTGATATAGGACTGGTACCAATAGCAAAGGACAGCTTTACAGATCTGATGCTACCTAATAAGCTTTTTGAATGTATAGCCTTAGGTAGGGCAGTGATTTCATCTAATTTAGTAACCATTAGGACTTATTTTAGTAATGATTCTATCTTATTTTTTGAGGCAGGGAATGAAAAGGATTTGGCTCGCTGTATTCTTGAACTCTATCAGAATCCTGCTAAAAGAAAATCATTAGTTACAAATGCAAGCAAGATCTATGAGAAATATCAATGGTCAAAAATGAAGAAGAAGTATCTCAAGGTATATGAAGACCTTACAAAGAGAAAATAAATATGAGAAAATATGTAAATGATTCTTTTGTAAACAGTGTCTATTATTGCGATCGAATTGCTGCCACAGCAATGGGACAATATTCGACACAAGTCGAAGAGAGTTTTATACAGGGGTTGCTTATGTTTCATCTGGCTAAGCCGGCGGTTATTTTTGATGCTGGGGGGGGAACTGGAAAATTTGCGATTCCCCTTTATAGAAATGGATACCGGGTGATAGTAGAAGAAATAAATCCTTTACCATTAAAAATACTACGCAATAGAGAACCAGCGATTCCATTGATTTTACTAGATAGCAAAGTTAAGCATTTTCCAATAAAGGAGTCTTCTGTCGATTGCGTTTTATGTATTGAAGTAGATTCTCTTATACAATTAGAGTGGTTTTTCTCTGAATGCAATAGGATATTGAAGCAAAATGGTATAGTCATTTTTACTACCCATAACAGATGCTCTTACAAAGGCTTTTACAAAAAATTCATATTGCGAGAAGATTCCAGCAAATATCATTGGAAAAAATCACATTATGCAAGTTCATTTCAGCAAATAAAACTACGCCTTAAAAATGCAGGTTTTAAGCTTACAAGAGCAAAGGGTTTTAACTGGCTTCCCGCATCGCGTGCCTCTAATAATAAACTTATTCCTTATTTTGCTCTTATTGAAAAGTTGTTACACCTGGACTTACTACTTTCTTTGAGTCCCTGGATTATAATCCAGGCGAGGAAAATCAAATAATATGCAAGTCAAAATAATTGATCCAACCAAGGATAAAAGGTGGGATGAGTTTGTAGGCAGTCACTGTCAAGGGACTGTGTTCCATCTTTCTAATTGGGCAAGGGTGCTGCAAAAGACCTATGGATATATTCCTTACTATTTTATTCTGGAAGATTCGGATGAAAAGATTAAGGCAGGGTGCCCTTTTTTCCTTATCAAAAGCTGGCTTGCCGGCAATCGACTCGTCTGTTTGCCCTTCACCGATAACTGCTTTCCTTTGGTAACCTCACATGGGAATATTGAGCGGTTGTTTTGTACTACTATGGAGAAGGCAAAAGAGGAAAAAGTAGACCATATCGAAGTGAGGGGAGGATATCCAAATGTTTTTTTGCAGAGCCTCCATTTTGAGAATCACAGCTATTATAGGTTCTTCAAATTAGATCTTTCTCAGGGTACAAACTCCCTCTGGAGAGGGTTTGAAAAAACTATTCGTAAGCGAATTAGAGGGGCCGAAAGGGCAAATCTTGAGATAGAAAAGAGTGAAACAGAAAAAGCTATGAGGAATTTTTATCTCCTTAACCTTGCGACTCGTAAAAAGCATGGTATACCCCCTCAACCTTACGATTTTTTTGAAAATATCTGGCAGGAGTTAGTCTCAAATGGACTTGGTTTCGTATTGATTGCTAAGTACAACAGTATCCCCATTGCAGCAAGTGTCTTTTTTATCTACAAAGATACAATCTATTATAAGTTCAATGCATCTGACAGGAACTATTTGCAATATCACCCAAATCATCTTCTCCAATGGCAAGCAATTCAGTATAGTTGTCAAAACGGCTACAAATATCTTGACTCTGGTCGTGCTGCACCAGATAATCCGGGATTAATATCTTTTAAACGCCGTTGGGGGATGGAGGAAATAAATTTGCCATACTATTACTGGCCAACGGTTAAGGGTGTTACCTGCACTGAACAGAAAAGCCTGAAGTACAGAATGATAACTTCTGTTCTGCGGCGAACGCCGACAGCTGTCTCTAAAACGGCTGGAAAATTGTTTTATAAACACTTAGGGTGAAATGGGCGAACTCAAGAGATTTTGGAAATTAGGGATCAATCTTGATGGTTTTATAAACAAATACGATAAGGAAATCAGAACTTTCCTTTTTGAGAGATACAAAGACAATGGCAGTGCAAGGATTTTAAAAACTTACTATGCTTTGAAACCTTTAATTCCACGGAGATTGCAGATTTTTCTAAGGAGAAGAAGAGCAAAAAAGGTGCGGAGTTCATTTCTTCTTTGGCCAATTGAAGGAAAATTAGAGAATCTCAAAAGATATATTTTTAAAACTTCGGTGAGAACAAGTGATAAAATCCCCTTTATATGGTTCTGGCCTCATGGAAAGAGATTTGCTTTTGTCATCACCCATGATGTGGAAACTCAAAAAGGACTAAGAAATATAGAGAGAATTTGCGAGATCGAAAAGAAATACGGATTCAGGTCATCCTGGAATTTTGTGCCTGAGCGATATTCCGTTGATAGCAGGCTCCTCGAGAGGTTAGTAAACGATGGCTTTGAGATTGGTATTCATGGGCTTAAGCACGATGGGAAACTCTTTAATTCAAGAGAAATTTTTGATGAGAGGATGAAGAAAATCAAAAAATATGCCATTGAATGGGGTGCTGTGGGGTTTAGATCGCCTGCTACTCACCGAAGCCCTGACTGGATGATGAATATACCGTTTGAATATGATTCTTCTTTTCCAGATACCGATCCTTATGAACCTCAACCAGGCGGCTGTCTCTCCATCTTCCCATTTTTTATGGGAAATCTGGTGGAACTTCCCATTACTTTTGCTCAGGACCATACTCTTTTCGAGATCCTTGGATATGAAGATATCTCTATCTGGAAGCAAAAGGTTGACTGGATTAAAAAGATGGATGGCATGGCGCTGGTGATTGTTCATCCGGACTATATAAGACCAGGTGAAAGTAGAGGCAGAGATAAAGAAGGTAGATATTCGATTGAGTATTATGAGGAGCTATTGCAGTATGTCAAGAGTAAAGGCGATTATTGGCATGTCTTACCTCGAGATGTGGCGGAATGGTGGAGAAGAAGAGATAGCTCGGAGATTAGATTTGATGAAAATGGAAAGCCTTATATTAAAGGGTCGGCTGTCAAGGATGGCGTAATTGTATGGATTAAGCTGGTACATGATGAAGTTATATTCGAAGTAGACAATTAGATATGTAAAACCAAGTTGCGAGCAAGAATGCCGCTAAGGGGAAAAGGAATGGGGGTGCCATTTTTAGATTTAAGACAGCAGTATCAGTCAATTAAGGATGAAGTTAATATTAGTCTCCAGCAAGTAATGGATAGCTCTCGGTTTGTATTGGGGGAAAATGTTAACTTCCTTGAGAAAGAGTTTGCCGGCTTTTGTGAGACAGATTACGCTGTTGGGGTAGCTAATGGGACCGATGCGTTACGTTTAGCTTTAATTGCTTGTGGAATCGGAAAGGGAGATGAGGTGATTACCATTCCCAATACTTTCATTGCTACTACCGAGGCGATTTCCCAGACCGGGGTAAAGATTGTTTTTGTGGATGTTAATTTATGGACTTATAATATTGATGTTTCCCAGATTGAGGGAGCAATAAATGAGAGGACAAGGGTAATAGTTCCAGTCCATTTATTTGGAGAGCCTGCAGATATGAATCCAATAATGAAGATAGCAAGAAAGTATAACTTAAAGGTCATTGAGGATGCCTGCCAGGCACATGGGGCAGAATACAAAGGTAAAAAGGTAGGCTCTATTGGAGATGCTGGTTGCTTTAGCTTCTATCCCAGCAAGAACTTAGGAGCTTTTGGGGATGGGGGAATGGTGGTTACGAATGGCAATGAAATTGCTCAGAAGATAAAGATGCTCAGGGACCATGGACAGATAAAAAAGTATGAACATTTAGTAGAAGGTTATAATAGTAGGTTGGATGAGATACAGGCGGCTATATTAAGAGTTAAGCTAAAAAGATTAGACGAGTGGAATAAATTGCGGCGAAAAAATGCCTCGATTTACAATGACCTATTGGAGGATGTGGATGAAGTGGTCATGCCTTTAGAGGCAGAGTATGCTAAACATGTTTATCACTTGTATGTGATTAGGACGCATAGGAGGGATGAGCTGCAAGACTGGCTTAAATCCAAAGGTATAGGTACAGGGCTTCACTACCCTATACCTCTTCATTTACAAAGAGCATATGAATATCTGGGATATAAAGAAGGCGATTTTCCTGTAGCAGAAGAGTGTGCTAAGCAGATTCTTTCTCTGCCAATGTTTCCAGAATTGACTCAGGAAGAGATTGAAAAGGTCGTTACTGAGATAAAGAGATTCTTTGCCAGACATTAAGACTGGAGCTTAACCGCTTTGCCATGTAGAAAAGTGGTCAAGGATAGAGAAAATGATCAAGGTCGCCGTCATTGGCTGTGGTTACTGGGGGCCAAATTTAATTAGGAATTTTATCCAGATTCCCGAAAGTAAGGTGAAGTATTGCTGCGATCTGGATGAAGACAAACTGGAGCATATTAACAGCCTTTATCCCGAGCCTAAGGTTACTCAAGATTACAAGGAGGTTCTAAATGATCCCACGGTGGAGGCAGTAGCCATTGCTACCCCTGTATACACCCATTTTGAGCTGGCAAAGGAGATGCTGGAGGCGGGAAAGCATGTTTTTGTGGAGAAGCCTTTAACCCATACTAGCCAGGAAGCCAGGGAACTGATTAAGCTAGCCAAAAAGAAAGGTAAAGTGCTAATGGTGGGACATACATTTTTATATACGGCAGCGGTGAATAAGCTAAAGGAGCTGATCGATTCCGGTGAACTAGGAGATGTTCTTTATATCTCCTGTCAGCGACGAAATCTAGGGCTCTTTCAGGACGATGTAAATGTGGTCTGGGATCTTGGAACCCATGATATTTCGGTAATTCTGTATCTTCTAAATGGTAGATTAGGAGAAAAAGACTGTCGAATCGTGGCCACTGGCCAGAGCCACTTTCTCTCAGAGAACGAAGATGTGGCTTTCATCACTTTGAATTTTGCTGATAAGGTAGTAGCTAATCTGCATCTTAGCTGGCTTGATCCCTGTAAGATCAGGAACATGACCGTGGTAGGGAGCAGGAAAATGGTCGTCTATGATGATATAGAAACCTTAGAGAAGGTTAAAATCTACGATAAGGGAGTTTTAGTTCCCAATTCTCATAATAGCTTTGGTGAGTTTCAACTTTCCTACAGATATGGGGATATTAGCATTCCTCGCTTAAAACAGGAAGAGCCTCTGAAGGTTGAATTAAGCCATTTTCTGGATTGCATCAGAGAAGGCAAAAAACCTCTTACTGATGGTGAAAATGGCTATCAGGTGGTGAGGATGATAGAGAAGATAAATGAATCCCTAAAGAACGGGGGAAGGGGAGGAAAGATAAGCTTATGAACCAGGAGTTGGAGATACTGAGTGAGAAGGTTACTTTGGGAGAAGGCTGCCAGATCGATGAGGGAGTATTGATTGGATATCCAAGCGGGAGGATAATTCAATCTGAGAGGCTAATCATAGGTGAGAATGCCAGAATCAGAAGCGGATCAGTCATTTACTGTGGTTCAGAGATAGGAAATAATCTACAAACAGGGCATAATGTGGTAATCAGGGAGGAAAATCTTATAGGCGATAATTTCAGGATCTGGAATAATTCGGTAGTGGACTATGGATGTGTGATGGGCAACAATATTAAAATTCACTGTGGTGTCTATATTGCTCAGTATACGGTGATTGAGGATGATGTCTTTATGGCACCCGGTGTGGTCGCGGCCAATGACATCCATCCCGGCTGTAAGTATTCCGCCCGATGTATGAAGGGACCAATTATTAAAAAAGGTGCACAGATTGGAGTTAATGTTACCCTGCTTCCTTTTATCACCATCGGAGAGCATTCCGTCATCGGAGGAGGCAGCGTGGTAACTAAAGATGTCCCTCCAAGATCGGTCGTTTACGGAAACCCGGCCAGGGTGGTCAAAAATATTGATGATCTTAGGTGCATCACGGGACTAACAGATAAGCCTTATGGAGGGTATCCAGTCCGCGGGGGTCTAAGTTCAAGGACATAGGTGTCTCAACTTCTTTTGCTTTCAGAAGGCAATCAAATGAAGTATTCTCATGAAGATGGATTTGAGCAATGAAATATAAGAGTATCGTTGAGGTAATTGACTTGGGAGAAACAAAATCTGCCGAGACCAAGACCGGCGCAAGGGGATCGAGCCAGCTTTTTGTAGAGGCGAAAGCCTTTCTTCTCAAGCGAGCCCTGGATCTTATATTGACTTCTCTAATACTCATCGCCTTTTCCCCCTGGCTGTTTTTAATCATGTTGGCTATAAAGATTGGTAGCCCGGGGCCAGTGTTTTACAAACAGATGAGATTGGGAGAAAGGGGGAAACCTTTTAGATTTTATAAGTTCAGGTCGATGTATGTTAATGCAGACGATGCTGAGCATCGATCATACGTTAAAAACTTGATTAAGGCAGGTAATCCATATGAAATTGATGAGAATGGCAAGCCCCTGTTTAAAATTTCCGATGATGGGAGGATCACCCGGGTGGGCGAGCTGATTAGAAAATACAGTGTAGACGAGTTTCCGCAATTGCTTAATGTCCTGAGAGGTGAGATGAGCCTGGTGGGGCCAAGACCACCCTTAACACATGAATACAAGGATTACAGCGATTGGCACAAAAAAAGGCTGGATGGAATTCCTGGAATTACCGGCCTCTGGCAGGTGAGTGGCAAAAACAAAATTCCTTTTGAAGAGATGGTTAAACTGGATATCCACTACCTAAAAAACTGGTCACTCTGGTTGGACATCAAGATAATATTGAGGACGATACCGGTGATGCTCAAGGGCGAAGGCTGTTAAAACTGGATTCTGCTAATAGACCGCAAATCATGGCCCGCACCATTTTGGTGCAGAGCTACCCCGTGACATGAGTATCAACCATAGAGATATTATGCACTCAAGGAATTGCCTTACTTTAGTGCATAATTTGCACCCACTTAGGGCACATGAGTCAGTTAGTCTCATCCTTTTTATAACCATCTTACCTACCCAATTCTTTATAGACGGAATAGATCACGTTATTGAATAACCCCGCCCAGCTTTTTCTCTCACTTAAAGGGCTTGGCATGAAAGTTGCTGATAAGGAAATTGGTGAGAGTTGGAAACGGGTTCCAACCTTGAGCAAGTTTTTGGTATTGATTTGAGTCTCGCCAGAGGAGATCCTCATGAATTCTATCCTCATCGTAGATGATGATGAGCGCCAGAGAAAGCAGATCTATTGGGCCCTCAAGGACTATTATGAAGTCTTTGAGGCGGTGAATAGGTTAGAGACCCTTAAAATCGTAAATGAACATCCGGTCGATTTGGTACTTTTGGATCTGCATCTTCCCCCTCGAGAGGACACCCCCGAGGAGGGGATGAAACTCTTAAGAGAGATCAAGAAGGTTCACTCTGAAATCTCAGTGGTGGTGATTACTGCCGATGGGGACAAGAAGATATCCCTGGAGGCTGTCAAACACGGAGCATGTGATTATTTTACCAAGCCTCTTGACCTGGAGGAGGTGAAGGTTGTTCTTAAAAGAGCTCTTTACATGCAAGGCCTGCAGCAGGAGAATGAGCGTCTGCAGCAACAATTAGAAAGCAGATACACCTTTACCAATATTGTGGGAAATAGTCAAAAAATGCAGGAGAGCTTTAGATTAATTAAGAAAGTAGTACGGAGTAATTGCTCGGTTCTCCTGCAGGGAGAAAGTGGAACCGGCAAGGAGCTGGTCGCTCGAGCCATCCACTATAATGGCCCGAGGAAGGAGAAGACCTTTGTGCCGGTCAACTGCGCCGCTTTGCCTGAAGCCCTCCTGGAAAGCGAACTATTTGGCTACGAAAAAGGGGCCTTCACGGGAGCGGGTGCTAGAAAGCTGGGGAAATTTGAGGTAGCCTCTGAGGGAACCATTTTTCTGGATGAGATCGCCGATATGAGCCTCCCCATGCAGGCCAAGATACTAAGGGTGATTCAGGAGCAATCTTTTGAAAGGGTAGGGGGAACAAAGTCCGTAAAAGTTGACTTTCGTCTCATTACCGCAACTAATAAGGATCTAGAGAAGGCAATGGCTAAGGGGCTCTTCAGGGAGGATCTCTACCACCGTTTAAATGTGGTCACTGTCCACCTTCCTCCGCTGCGTCAAAGGAAGGAAGATATCCCCCTTTTGGCAAACTGTTTCTTAAAAAGATATAATCGAGTAAATGGCGAGAAAGTAAAGACTATCTCGGCTGAGGTTCTGGATCTATTAGTGGATTACGAGTGGCCTGGTAATGTTAGAGAGCTCGAGAATGTTATTGAAAGAGCTGTAGTTCTGAGCAGCAATGACGTTATTCTACCGGAGGATATTTTGTTAAGACCGTGGAAGAGCACTTCAGATTCAGAGATCATCTCGTCTCCCCGGTCTATTTCACTCGTTGCAGGGGAAAAAGCACTCATCCAAAAAGCCTTGAAGACCACCCACTGGAATCAAACCAAGGCAGCAAAGCTATTGGGAATACATCGAAATACCCTGCGACGAAAAACAAAGTATCTCAAGATCCATTAGAACAGGGAAAGTACTCTATCGTGGGATTATTTCATTAGGAGAAAGGGCCCCCAAGCTCCGAAGACTAATTAGGAGTTATCAATAATGGAAGCTCATAAAACGGGCAAAAAGCTCAAAAGTGGTCAAGAAAATATCTTGGTGGTTGATGACGATGTGAGTGTACGAACTACATTTTCAAGCGTCTTAAGACAAGAGGGCTATCGAGTAACTGCGGTAAAAAATGGCTATGAGGCGATAATGGCTATAAATGAAGAAAGTTTTGATCTTGCCCTGGTGGACCTTAGGATGCCAGGGCTGGATGGAATTGAAGTTTTAGAGAAGATAAAGACCAGAAGACCCCAAACCCGAGTTATTATTTTTACTGGGTATGGTTCGATAACCACCGCGGTGGAGGCTATGAGGAAAGGAGCCACCGACTATCTTAATAAGCCATTTTCTCCCCATGAGCTAAAGGCAGGTGTTAAAAAAGCATTAGAAAATGGCAGAGACTAAAAAGAAGGAAATGGGGACGGGATTATTTTTTGAGAAGCTTGTTAAAATGGTCAATAGAAATGATTGTTTTATGCTCAATCTTTTTCAATTTGAGATTTTTGATACCGATTTCTTCTATATGAAGTTCAGCAGCTTCCTTAAGTCTTCTTGACATTTTCTATTCCAAACCCAGAATCACTTTTAATGTCACTCCCAGCTTTTGGAGATTTTCTTCGCCAATATTTTCAAGCTTTCTTACCAACCTTTATTTCCACTTTATCTTCCCTTTAGCCAGCATTTCCTCATAAGCTACAAGCTCAGAGAGATAATCACTCATATCTGATTCCGTTAGACTGCTTGTTTCCTTTTCTATCTGCTCCTCTTTTGCTAGCCGATGATAAGCTTCCCTTATCTGCTGGGGAGTAAAATATACAGTTACCGGAATCATTTTTTTCTCTTGTCCAAACATAACTTATTACCTCCTAATTTTTAATAAATGTGAAAAATTCGCTCCGTTGCGTCACGGCACTAAGATGAAAATCAGTTTATTTGATGCCATAGACATATTTGTCATGCCTGCCCTTTCGCAAATTCGGCTCCGTTAAGTTTAATGAGACTATGGGTATCTACAACATAAGTGTCGATCTCTATGCTTACTCCTTAAATCGGTAAGCGACTCTAAACACGGATTTCTTAGCTTCTGCGATATCTTCTTCGGTTACCTCAATACCCTTCCACAGTCCCCTTAATTTCGTCTTTCTCCCCGCCGCTTGATGAGTAAGAGTCTTCCGCAGTTGTTCTAATTCCTGCTGAATGGCCTCAATCTGAGCTACTACATAAGAGATTACCTTTGTTCTCATGATTTCACCTTTATTTTTACTTACAAAAAAGATAAAAATTCAGTGAAGTACGTTCCTTTCTGTCATTGCGAGGAGTCCCGAAAGTCTTCGGGACGACGTGGCAATCTCAAAGGTTAATTATCCTTCCCCCAGGATATATTTTGGTCAAAGGATATTAATGAGTTAATAGATAGATTCGGTATTAAGATACCAGAATCTGAATCTTGCAAAATTTTGTCCTTTCCTGGTTAAAAGAAGGAACTTCATTAACATTTAACCTATCCTCTGGCATCCTAAATGTTAGAGTGGGATCTATTTAGATCTCTCTCATGGGATTTCTACTCCCTTTCGTTTTGGTTATGATAGGGGTATGTAATCCGATTTTTTATTTATTGTACTAGATCGTTATGGATACTCCTAATATGCTTATCACGTAACTTTGAAACAGTCCTGAAGAATAAAAGATGTCCTGGGAAGTAGGGGAAGTGTTATTCCTATATTTGAGGAGCAAATAAGAAAAGGTGGGCCGGTAACGGTAACGGCCTGGCGAAAAATTCCTTGAGACCCTCTTTGCAGAAGATGAGGATCCTCTTCCCACTGAGCATGAGAAGATATTTGCAGTAAAGGTTGACTCCAATTTGAGGGGGAAGGATCTATCAGATTGTTTAGAAAGGCTAAACGCACTGGCTAAGAGAGGTGACAACAGCAAGATCGTGGATCTTTTAAGAGAAATGGTGCCCGATTATCACCCTATGGATAGGGAGTTAGCTATGCAATCTTATTCTGGTCAATATTCTTGAAAAAAATAAAAAAATATAGATGAGTACAGGAAAGCTGAGGAGTGTACATCCGAGGAGAAGAACCGTAATAATCAATGTTAAAGGTTAGAGGAATTGTTTTAACTATCGCAATTTCGGAGTAAAAGGAGTAACCCGAATAAAAAACTATAACCTTTATTGAAGAGAAGAGGAAGATGAAAAATACTTCATAATTCATTTCTCATCGCCTCTGTTGCTTAATACTACTGCGAAAAGGAGAAAAGTCAATAGTTTCACTTAGTGGACTCCTAATTTCCCCTTAGGAGTAGGAAAAATGGCACTATTCTTTAAAAAGGGTGTAGCAGTAGCCCAAGGACTGTCAAGCAGGCGTGGCAATCTGGTGGGAATAGCCAACCGGAATATTTGGGTCCGTCCAAAGATAGTGGGGATCGATTTCGAAACTAGGAGGGAAATTTATCTGTAAGATTCTTTTCTATGTTTTATCCTGTAGACATAGATCATGTTGTTTTTATCATCTACACGATATAGAATTCTATAATTCCCACTTCTTATGCGATAACCCTCTTCGGTGGTCAACTTTAAACAACCGGAAGGACGGGGATCAGATGCTAAAGAAATTATTTTATTTCTTATCTGAGTAAAAAACTTTTTATCTAAGCCATCTAAATCTTTTCTTGCTGAAGGAATAATATTTATTTTATGCACCGCGACTCCTCAAATATTTCTCAAAAGGAATAGCGAGTTTTTCTTCCTTCCGAAGAGTTTTCAAGTCTAAAAAATCCTCTTTGAGCTCTTCTTCTTCTAGTTTTTCTTTAATGGCTTCTTCTACAAAGAAGCCATATTTAATGCCGTGTTCTTTACAGAATGTTTTAAAACTCTTTATAACTTCTTCACTAATCTTTATAGCAAATGTAGTTTTACCCATCGTTCTCACCTCCTATTAAAATATATTATATAAAATTATAACTTTGTCAATATAAAGTTATTTAAATATTAGGAGACGTCGAGTTAAACATTCCCACCCCAGGGTTAATTATCCCTGGGGTGGGGATATATTTTGGTCAAAGGATATTAGAAGAAAATGGGGGCGGGAATTTCTACTTCCCGAAGAGTTCATTGTGCGAAGTTGTACGACCCTCTTTATAATTTTTCCTGGCCTCTTTTATACTCTCCAGATATTCAGGGCTTGTGGCTGCTAGAAGGTTTTCGACGTAAGACCCAGGACAGTTTTTTTTACTCTGGAGAAGGAAGGGATGTAGGGGCTGGCAAGGCCATTTGGTGCGAGAGATTGACAAAATTGCTTAATTATGTATAATAAATATGTAATAATTTTATGTAATATATAATAGGAGGAAAATTATGGGTAAGACAACCGTAGTGCTCGACGATAAACTCCTGGAGGCAGCCATTAAAGTGACAGGAGCAAAAAGTAAGAGACAAGTAATTGAAGAGGGATTAAGAGAATTGGTTCGTAAAAAAAACATTGAAGCTTTGCGTAAAGAATTGGGAACTTTTGATTTGGATTTAACTTTAGCGGGATTAGAGAAATTAAGAAAGGAAGAATAGGATGATTCTAGTAGATACTTCGGCATGGATATTTGCTCTTAAGAAGAACCCCTTTCTACCATTAAAGGAAAAAATAGATCTTCTTTTAAGAGATGAGCTTATCTTGGCTTTTGGTATGATTAAACTCGAACTTCTCGGAGGGGCGAAAAGTGAGAAAGAGTTTACTCGTTTAAAAAGTCGTCTGGACGCTCTCTATGAAATCCCTACTGATCAGTCTTTATGGGATAAGGCAAGTGAACTGGCTTTTACGCTTCATAGAAAAGGGATAACTGTTCCTTACACAGATATCCTTATAGCTTCCGCTGCTCTATATTCTAAAGCTACTCTTCTTCATGCTGATGTTCATTTTAATCTTATCGCAAAACACACAGAATTAAGAGTTGAAAGCTTTCTTTCGTTAATTCAAAAAGACTATTAATAAATCCAGGGTTAAGGCAGGTTGAGGGTTTCCCAAAGAGATGTTTCGGATGAAATAAAATTGGGAGGTTACAGAAACTCCTGGGAGTTCATTTTCTAAGGCTTGTATAAGAGTCTTGGCTGTCTCTACTACTCTGGATACACTGTCTTTGGGTAAAACGTGTTAAAAAGCTAAGCTGATAGGCATTTATGAGACTCTTAACACTCGGCCAACTTTCTGGAGAGGCATTCTCTTTTCTTTAATACTTTGCTCAATCTCTTCCAATCTTTTCATTGTTCTACGATCATAGTACCTTTCCCCGCATTCCTCACAGACCAAAACCTTGATAGGAACAAGGATCACGTCACTATTTTCCCGAATCTCTTCCTCTACTTTCTTTTTTGTAATATCTGGACTGTTGCAAATAACACACTTCATTTTCTCTTCCTATGATTGATCCAGCGTGCTGGATTAGGTTCATAAACTGTTACTATTATGAGTAAGTCATCTGTGCTCTAATAAGCGCAAACTACGTGTATCGGCCTTCCAGCCGAAGTCTTTCCGTATAATAATGTACTGGGATAGGATTGCTCATCGTCGTAAATTATAGCAGAGATAGGTAACTTGGCAAGACACCTTACAGCTCGCCGCTGGTGAAATTTCAGGTTCGTAATGTTTGTGGAGCTTCTTTTAACTGTAGTCTCTGGCGATACTCCCTTGCTAGCTAAGAAAGTGAAAATTCTTCCTCACCAAATGCATCACGCATCAATTTACTTTGACGTTGGTAGGCTAAGTGGGGATTGTCCGTGGGGTGAGGGCTCTGGATGCGGTTACCCTCGAGAATAAGGAAATGGGGACGGGACTATTTTTTGTCGTTCAGTAGCTTTTATGAATCTCATCACTAAATGAAAAATTAGAGGAATTTGACAAGAAATTTTTCTCTGTTATGATAATGATGTCATGTTCTATCCTTTAAACTGGTCCGGTGAGGCTGGTAAGGAGGTAAATCCGGTGGAGTGGGGAAAAAGTAAAGATTTCAAAAAAGCTAAAGGTTTTTTAAAGCCCTTGCTGCTAAAACAGGAAGGGCTTTTTTATAGGAAAAAATGGCTAAGTTAATGGACAAGGATGAGATTCGGCGATCTCTTTTGCGTCTTTCTCATCAAATTCTCGAGAAAAATAGGGAAATAGAAGACCTGGTGGTGGTAGGGATTCATCGCCGGGGGGTGACTCTGGCAGAGAGAATAAGCAAGATGATAGAGGAAATAAAAGGTAAAAAACTACCCACCGGCACCCTTGATATTACCCTCTATCGGGATGATCTTACCCGGATCGCTTATCAACCCGTTGTAAGAAACACCAATATTCTTTTTCCCATAGATGATAAAAAGGTGATTCTGGTCGATGATGTTCTCTATACAGGAAGAACTGTGAGAGCCGCCATTGATGCTCTTATTGATTTTGGGCGTCCAAAGAAGATCGAACTGGCGGTACTCATAGACCGAGGCCATCGTGAACTTCCCATTCGGGCTGATTATGTGGGTAAAAACATTCCCACCTCTCCCGAGGAGATGGTCGAGGTAAGGGTTGAAGAGCTGGATGGAACCGATGAGGTACTTATTTTGAAGAGGACCTAAGGATGGTTTTTAAGAGAAAGGATCTTTTGGGGATGGAGGATCTATCCAAAGAGGAGATTCTCTTTATTCTCAAGACAGCCGAGTCTTTTCGAGAGGTCCTGGAACGACCAATCAGAAAGGTTCCAACCCTCAGGGGTAAGACGGTGGTTAATCTTTTTTTTGAGCCCAGTACCAGAACCAGGATGTCCTTTGAATTAGCAGAAAAAAGACTCAATGCTGATGTTTTAAATTTTTCCAGCTCTAACAGTAGTGTAATCAAAGGAGAGACTTTACTGGACACTGCCAGAAACATTCTGGCTATGAAGGTAGATTGTCTTGTTCTTCGCCACCCCACCCCAGGAGCTCCCCATCTTTTAGCCAAAAAACTTCCCGTTTCGGTAATCAATGCTGGTGATGGAGCTCATGAGCACCCTACCCAGGCCCTTCTTGATCTGTACACTATTCGAGAGCGAAAAGGAGGAGTGGAAGGATTGAAAATTGTCATAATCGGTGATATAGCCCATTCACGGGTTGCCAGGTCAAATATCTGGGCTTTGCAAAAATTGGGGGCGGAGGTGAGGGTTTGCGCTCCTCCCACTCTTATACCTCCTTTAATCGAAAAAATGGGAGTTAAGGTCTTTTATTCGCAAGAAGATGCTCTAAAGGAGGTCGATATTGTCATGATGCTCAGAATCCAGAAGGAGCGTCAAAACACCGGGCTCCTTCCTTCTCTCTCTGAGTATATAGAGCTTTTTTCTCTCACGGAGGAAAGACTGGGCCTTGCCAAAGATGATGCCTTGATTATGCACCCTGGACCGGTCAATCGGGGAATAGAGCTACCGGCAAAGCTAGCTGATGGGAAAAGGAGCGTCATCTTAAATCAGGTAACCAATGGAGTAGCGGTAAGGATGGCCGTGCTCTATCTTCTATTAGGAAAAAGTTAAGGAACTCTTTATGTCTCTTTTAATTAGGAATGGAAGACTGATAGACCCAGCTACCAACCATGATGCGGTGGTTGATATTCTCGTGGAGGGGGGGATGATAAAAAAGATAGCCCCAAAGATTAATGGATCCTGCGATGAACTTATAGATGCTACCAATAAAGTGGTGGTCCCGGGACTTATTGATATGCACACCCATCTTCGCGAGCCCGGAAGAGAAGATGAGGAAACGATTCAGTCAGGAACCCGGGCGGCAGCGAAAGGGGGGTTCACCACCATCTGTTGCATGCCCAACACCGATCCTCCTATTGATGATCCTTCGCTGGTGGAATTCATCTACCAGGAGGCTGAAAAAGAGGGATTAGTTGAGGTCTTGCCCATAGCTACCATTAGTAAAGCTAGAGGGGGAAAGGATCTATCTCCTATGGGTAGATTAAAAAAGGCTGGAGCGGTGGCCTTCTCTGATGACGGAGACTGGGTGGCTGATTCCCATCTTATGAGAAGAGCCCTAGAATATGTCAAGATGTTGACTCTACCCCTTATCTCTCATTGTGAGGACAGGAGACTCTCCCAGGATGGAGTCATGAATGAGGGATATATTTCTACCGTTCTCGGCCTGAAAGGAATGCCCAAAGAAGCTGAAGAAGTAGCTCTTTTACGAGATTTGGCCCTCTGCAAAATGACAGAATCACTTCTTCATGTGGCTCACCTTTCCACCGCTAATGGGGTGGAATTGATTAGGAAGGCGAAAGTATCCAGAGTAAGAGTTACCACCGAGGTTACGCCTCATCACTTTACCCTTACAGATAGAGAGGTAAAAAGTTTTGACACCAACACCAAAGTAAATCCTCCCCTGAGAGGCAAGCGCGATGTCGAGGCTCTAAAAGAAGGTTTAAAAGATGGCACTATCGATGTTATCGCCACTGATCACGCTCCTCATCTGGCAGAGGAGAAAGAAAATGAATATAACGCTGCTCCTTTCGGGGTAGTGGGTCTTGAAACTGCTCTGGGTCTGGTGATCAAGGAATTGGTCCAGACCAGAACTCTCACTTTAATGGAGGCCATAGCCAAACTTACCATAAATCCAGCCCGAGTTCTCCGCATTAACAGGGGCCTGGTAAAGGAGGGAGCCAGGGCAAACTTAACCATATTTGATTTAGAAAAAAAATGGTTAGTTACCGAGGATGGTTTTTTTTCCAAAAGCAATAATTCCCCCTTTTTAGGCTGGGAGCTTCCGGGCAAAGTTGAATGGACCATAGTGGGAGGAAAGGTGGTTTATCAAGATGATTAAAGTGAATGGCGGGGAAAAATCCGGGAGTGGTACTATCCTTCGCTGTGCAGTTAGTCTGTCAACTTTGCTGGGGGAAGATCTATTTATCCATAATATTCGAGCTGGAAGAAAAAAACCAGGTTTGCGAGCTCAGCACCTAAAAAGCGTTCTGGCCTGTAGTGAGATGTGTGGTGGCAGGGTCGAGAACGCAGAGGTTGGTTCCCATCAGATTCTGTATAAGCCGGGAAAACAAATAAGGGGAGGTTATTATGAGTGGGATATCGGCACCGCCGGCTCAACCACCATGCTGGCGGCTACTGTTCTCCCAGCAGCCTGTTTTGCCACCCGACCAATGAGGTTTAGAATTAAAGGAGGACTATTTCAAGATTATGCTCCCAGCGCTTATCATATGCAGCATGTTTTATTCCCCCTTTTAAGGGAAATGGGGGTAGAGGCTCACCTCAAGATAATCAGGCCGGGCTATGTTCCTCGGGGCGGGGGAGTTATTGAGGTCAGAGTTGAACCGATAGCAGGCAGAATCAGGCCGCTTAATTTTCTCTACCCGGGAAATATACGCGAGATTAAAGGAGTTGCTATCTCTTCCCATCTTAAACAGAGAAGAGTCAGTGAGAGAATGGCCAAAAAATGTAAAGCCGTGTTGAAAGTAGATGGATATGAGGCCCAAATAAAGGAAATTTATGATACTACTTCCATTCAAGAGGGAGCTGCCCTGGCATTATTTTCTCGCAGTAACACAGGATGTATAATTGGATCTGATAGGGCGGGAAAACCAGGAAGAAGTTCCGAGGAAATTGGCAGGTTCGTGGCAAAAAACTGGCTCCAGGACATTCAAACCGGAGCTACCGTTGATAGATATCTGGCCGATCAACTCATAATATATGCTGCTCTAGCCGAAGGAAACACAGAATACCGCATACCCAGGATGACAGAGCATGTGGACACTAACCTCTGGCTGGTTAACCGCATACTGGGAGCAAAAACAACCCTTAAAGATAACCACCTCAAAATAGAAGGTATAGGATTCAAATTTAAGGCCGGAAGTAAATGCTCGGTGAACCCCGTGTCATTGCAAGGGACGAAGTCCCGAAGCAATCTCGGTAGTCGCAGGTAGCCGCAGGCTTCAGCCTGCGCAAAATCTTAGCCTGCATTTATACGCACCCTAAAGGGTGCGGCTACCCGCTCTACTCTTTGTAGTCAACAACATGGAACGTCCTTTACTGGTATAATATAGATAGCTAAAAACTTGTATCATGCCGAAAAGGAGGTAAAAATTGGCTAAAGAATACCAGATAGCCGTGATACCGGGAGATGGGACCGGACCGGAGGTAGTAAGGGAGGGGCTCAAAGTGGTAAAGGCCGCCTCAGAGAAAACAGGTTTTAGATATCGCACCATTCATTATGATTTTGGGGGAGATAGATACCTTAAAACAGGAGAGACTCTCCCCGATTCGGCCTTAGAAGAACTTAAAGGCATGGATGCTATCTATCTGGGGGCAGTGGGACATCCAGAGGTAAAGACGGGTATCCTGGAGCAAGGGCTCCTTTTAAAACTTCGCTTTGGTCTTGATCAATACATAAATCTTCGTCCAGTGAAGTTATATCCGGGGGTCTGGACCCCTCTCAAGGACAAAGGCCCTGAGGATATTGATTTTGTAGTAGTCAGAGAAAACACCGAAGGTCTCTACGTGGGAGTGGGAGGATTTTTGAAAAAAGGGACTGGAGATGAAGTTGCCGTTCAAGAGATGATAAATACCAGAAAAGGCGTAGAAAGATGCGTAAGATATGCCTTTGAATATGCGCGAAAGAGAAACAAAAAAAGACAAGTCACCCTTTGTGATAAGGCTAATGTCCTCATCTTTGCTCATGATCTTTGGCGGCGAACCTTTAAGGAAGTGGGAGAGGAATATCCCGATATCAAAAAGGACTGTGCCTTAGTCGATGCCACCTGCATGTGGATGGTGAAGAACCCGGAGTGGTTTGACGTCATCGTTACCTGCAATATGTTCGGCGACATCATCACTGACCTGGGAGCCATGATCCAGGGAGGGATGGGTGTTGCGGCCGGGGCTAACATTAATCCTCAAGGAGTGAGTATGTTTGAGCCTATTCATGGCTCCGCCCCGAAATATACGGGAAAGAATGTGATCAACCCCCTGGCGGCCATCTGTGCTGCCGGGATGATGTTAGAGCATCTGGGTGAGGAAAAAGGAGCAAAGTTAGTTGATGAGGCAATTACCACACTGCTCTCATCAGGTCGGATAAAAGACCTCTCGACTAAAAGCGGCTTAAAAACTTACGAGATTGGCGATATGGTGGTTAGGAATATGGGTGGGTCTTAGTAGTACTTCTTCACTATCCTGGCGATGTCATCTTTTTCTATCTGGATAATCCTCATCTCCCTTTCCGCTGAAGAAACGGAGTCTGAGGCGTGGGCACCATTTTTTATTACATTATGGCCAAAATCTTTACGTACCGTCCCGGGAGCAGCATCCTCTGGATTGGTCTCTCCTAAAACCTTCCTAATTTTTTGGATAGCATTCTCTCCTTCGTAAGCTAAAGCCAGGCATTTCTCTGAGCCCTCTTTTTTTCTTTCCTCCTCGGTGGCTTTCTCGGGGTCCCGCCCGGTAATGAACTTTATGATCTTGTTAAATTCATGCTTGGCCTTGGGTACTTTGAGCTCCTCGGCTATTTTCTCTTCAATTCCTGGAGGAAGGTCGAAGTCAAGAGAATTCTCCAGGGAAGCCCGAATTTCCTTTATCAGCTTACTCTTCATTTTCTCAGCTAGCCTCGCCTTTATAGGCTCATAAAACTCTTCTGCCTGCTCGATCCCTATCTGAACGACTCGGGCCCCGATAATAAAAAGGCCGGTCTGAGAAAATCTATCTATTATGTTACCCACTCTGGAACTGAGCTCCTGAAAGCTGTCTGGCTTTATAAGAACCAGGGTTCTCTCAAGTTTTATCCCTTCCGGATAAGGGATGAGTCCTTTCAGAAGTCCTCCATCACGCTCAGAATAGCCAGCCCAAATCCGCAGTTCTTTCTTTATCTCCTCTTTGTCAGTACCAATAAACACCGCCGGTTCAAAGTACGTTATCTTACCATCTTCTTCAACGTAGTCTCCATAGGTTCCCCGGATGGTCTCTCCCACTGAAACTTTAGTAATGTGCCCCACTACCCGCTTTACCTCCTCAATGGCATCTTCCCCTTCAAAGAGAAGAAGCATCATTCGGGGAGGAAAGCCGTTCTTCCGGGGAAGACAGTTGGTGAACAGATACTTTCTGATTTCCTCAAAGAGCTTTTTCTCATTTTGATTTTTCAGGGGGCGGGAGAGCACCGCTTCAGCACACTCTTCTACGAGCTTCCGGCTGGGGGCAAGCATCCTGGCCGCAACCAGATTGAGCCTTCCCCAGGAGAGGAGGCGATTAATTACCCCTCCCGTGCGGGACTTACGGATGGTGTAGGGATCTATAAGGACGTAGGCAAGCTCTTTGGCCATCTTCACTCCTTTTTTACTATACTAAAAAAATTGTCTGCGTCAAGCAAAAAATAGGTTTTTGGTTGACTTTTCAGGTACTTTCGCATAAAATTTTTTTTAACGAACACTATGATCTGTCCTAGATGCAAAACACCTATGCGGGAGAAAAAGAGAGCTTACCACAAGAAAAGAAAGTGGGTCTGTCCGCAATGTGGCAAGGTGATAATGCAGATTCAAAAAAGGATGGACTCAATCGATAGGAGTTAGCCAAAATTATGAGATTTGGATTCCAAATCTCAATATCAGGAGGATTCTCCCGGGTGGTTGCCCGGGCTACCCATCTCGGATGTGAGACCATACAGATCTTCTCGGGCAATCCCCGGGGATGGAAAAATAAGCCGTTATCTTCAGCCGAGACGGCAAAATTTAAGGAAGGGGTAAAGAAAGAAAAAATCAATCCAGTTTTTGTGCACATGCCCTATCTTCCCAATATAGCCTCGCCCAGGGAAAATCTATATTTTAAATCAATTAAAAGTTTACAGGAAGATCTGGTGAGGACAGAAAAGTTAGGGGCTACCTACCTTGTCCTTCATCTGGGAAGTAGAATCAATGATTCTAAAACTCCTCTTTCCTCACGCATTGACCGACACTGGCACATAGGAGACGGATATATCGGCAGGGAAGGTTTTCGAAGAATCATTAATCATCCAGAGCTTTCTCATCTTCCAGTAATCCTGGAGACTCCTCGCAAGAGTGATGAGGATGATCTAAAAAATATGTCGGTAGTAAGGGACCTTGTGGAACCAGCTCTTTCTAACTGATTGAATAGATGAATTGCTCACAGTTTTTTAAACAACTCCAGGAATTTGCTGGCTATTTTCTCAGATGAGTTTTTCTGCGCATATTCCTCTGCCGCTTTTCTGCAAATCTGATACCTCTCATCTTTTTTGAATATACTACGCAGATTTTCCTACCTATCCTATCTTGTTCCAAAACTTCTTTTCTTATCCTTACTTTCTTTTTCAAATGTTCAAAACCGGAGACCCGTTGAGCAGCACTAAATGTCAACAAGAGCAAGGGGTATTCCTCGTTTATGTCCAAAAGTGTCGGCACTGTGTCCAGCATATTTCTCCATTTCTGTCCGAATACGAATATTATTTTCTTATCCGGAGATAATGAGAGTTTTCTCCTCTCTTTCTTTTGATCAAAATCTGGCCAGACTTTGCAGGGAAAAGGTATAATGTGGATTTTATCCTCAGGATATACTTCCTTCAATAAATCCTTGTATCTGTAAACATCCTCCTTTCTCTTCGGCTACAACCTTTCACCTCTTGACGTTCTCCCCTTCCTGGCTTCGACCGAAGACTCAAGGCTAAACTGGGAGAGCCGGGAAAGGCGGGCTCAATTTCGCTTTCCTTCGACAAAGACGAAAACTTATAGCTCTTTTCTTCCTCTAGGCTAAAGAAAAAAACATATATAACATAGAACTATATAGGGTTTTAGACATTTTTGTAGGATCGAGGGGGTTGACAATCTATTCTTTTCGATTACAATGAATACAATAGAGGGTAACAATGAGAATAACAATCAGAGGTAAAACCTATAGCGTTAGCAAAGAAGAGGTAGAGGAGAAACTGAGAGCCGTTGAGCCAGAAGAAGAAAGAAGAGCTAGATACTTTGTAGAAATTAGAGGAAAAGAATTTCCTATTAAGCAAGTATTAAACCAAACCTTAAATCTTCCTAAGCTCGCATTTACTAGCCAAGATGCATTTATTGTTTTGGAGAAATTGGGCTTTGAAATAGTTAAGAGAAACTAATCCCATATTGCACTAAAGCAGTGGCTTTTTGATAAACTGGATAGTAGTTTATAAGCTAGACTACTTTTGCAGTCTTTTGCCTTAACGGATTTGTTGAATTAATTCAGAGTATCCTATAATATTTACACTTTAGCAAATAACAATTTAGTCTTTTCTATCGGTAAATCTCATTTATTCAACATTTACATCTTTGTTCATTGACAAAAGTCCGTATAAGTGGTATAATTCTACCAAAAACAAAAGAGGTAGAATTATGTCTAAAAGAACATCTTCTCGGGGAATGGCAGTAAAGTTCAAAGGAGATTCATACACTAAGTATGGATTCTTTCCTCTTCTCGCTTGGTATATGATGGAAATACTTTCTCTACCCTCTTACTTTACTATTCTTACGGTAAAGAAGAAAAGAAATCGCAAAAATCCCATCAAGCGCAGAAAACCTCAATACGACGCCTCTCAAATGTGTCTGGGAATTATCAGTATTGTTCTACTAGGAATACCCAATTTGAGAAAAAAATAATGATCTTCTCTCTACAGAAACAAAGATTGCTAACCTTATAGGATTGACAAAATTTTTTGATCAATCTACAACTCATCTTTTCCCGAACGAGTTCGACAAGTGGCATGTGGATCAGTTAGATAGAATTAATCAGGAGCTTCTTATCCATTATGAGGAAGCTATACATCAGGATCCGTTAGTTATCGATATAGATGCTACCACTCGTTCCTTGGAGTCTCGCAAAAGAGAGAGCAGTAATGGGATACAACAGAAAAAATAGAGGTAAACCCTGTTATCGATGGACAGTAGCTTTTGTAAAAGGAGAAGCAGTATATCAGAAGCTCTCCAGTGGCGATACCTCCTGTAAAGCTCCTTTTGAGCCTACTGTATGTAAAGTCAAAGAAAGACTAGGAGAAAAAGAAATAGCCATTGTCAGAGTAGATGGTGGCTATGTATCAGGAAAGCATCTTGCTTTTGCCAAAAATAAGGATATCCAGGTCGTAACCGTAGTTTCCTGTAAATGGATTATCTCTCAAGGAATAGATCTCAAAGAGCACAAGTGGATTTTCTATGATAAGGATACCCATATATATGATCTGGGAGAAATGGTTCCTTTTTCCACTGCTCCTTGTCAATTTAGAACCATCTTGATTAGGAAAAAACAGCACCCTTTTCCTAACAAGAAAAGAAAGAAGGCAAAAACTATCTATTATGGGATCATTGAGAACCTAAAGGTAAGGCTCTCTCCCCAAGATCTATTTAGGTTTTATCAGCAGCGCCAGACCATAGAGAACTTTTTCAAGGAGTCTAAGCAAAGCTTTAGTTCGGGCAGGATGCCTTCTCAGAGGTTCCGAGGTAATGAGGCATATCTTCAGCTCGTAACAACTGCTTGCAATTGCTTTCAGTGGTTTAAAAAAATTTCTGCCACCAGAGTGGTCCCATTTTTCTCTGGACAGGTTTCGAGCTAAAGTAATTAACCACGCGGGAGAAATTCACCTCAAAGACGGAACGTGGCATCTTACTCTTAATGAAACATATCCTTATCAGAGAAAGATCCTTAGATTAGTAGAGAGATTAAACAAGAAACAAAATGGACTCTTGAAGGATAAGAGTTTGTCATTACTCCACAAACATGAACTTCGCTGAAAAAAATAAAATTTTAAAAGTCCCATTAAATACTGACTTGATAGAGCTTTGCTAACTAGTTCAACAAATCCGTTAAGAGAGTTTTTATTCTCCAACCTGTGAGCAAGGAAGAGATTGCATTCTCGCCGCACTGAGATGCATCTCGATGCACTTCAGTGCGGTAGAGGGTGATACTTTTGGCCGGATTTACTCACAGGTTGCCGGCAAGAAATGTCACCCTCTTTTTTTTGAAAGGATACCACGTATGAGGATAGTTGGTCTTCTGTGTCTTAATCTCCTTTTTATATATTACAAAGGGGCCTATGGGAATATCAGGGACATGGCATGGGGCCTCCGCGGATAATTCTGTGCCCTGACGGTCTGGTCCGTAGGCTCCTTTGTTTACTTAAGGAAAAATAAGTATTTATAAGAAAATTAGAGAAGCTAAAAATAAGGCCAGAGGGAGGTGAAAAGCAAGCAGGTCGTTAGCTCTGTGGTATTTAGGGGGGGCGCGGTTGAGTGCGATTGTAATAAAATCCAAGGATAAAGCAAAAGGAGTGGTTATGACCAGTAAAGAAAGAGTTTTAAAAGCTCTTGACCATAAAGAGCCTGATAGAGTCCCTATAGATGTAGGTGGCATGAGATCAACTGGAATAGAGGCAACTGCTTATAAGAGGTTGAGAGAATACTTAAGTATCAATGATCGTCCTATAAAATTATACGATGTATGGCAGCAGTTAGCTTGGACTGAGGAAGATATTTTGGAGTATTTTCATGCGGACGTAAGATCTATTGAACGGATATACTCAGCATGGTGGGATCCAGAAATAAAATTAGATAAGTGGAAGGGGGGCCAGCTAACCGATGGGACCAAAGCGTTAGTCCCTAAGGGATTTAGCCCTGTTAAGGAAGGTAAATTTTATGTGATAAAAAACAAAAAAGGAGAAATAGTGGCAAAAAGAAGTGAGAATGGTTTATACTATGATCAAGTTGGGGTGTATCATCCTCTCAGAAAAGCTAAAAATACTGCTGAGTTAAAAAAACAATACAAGGACCTATTCCCTGAGGGACAGGATATCACATCTGAAGAACAAGATTATTTAAGAGCTCAATCAAATAAGTTAAGGAGAAATACAGATTATGCTTTGTTGGCCTGGTTTGGTGGCAGCATATTCGAAATGGGGCAATATCTTAGGGGATATGCCCAATGGTATCTTGATATAGGAGGAGATGAAGGGGAAGGAATGGCCTCATGTTTACTCAACCTGCTTCTTGAGGATTATTTAAAGGCTTTAGATACATTTATAGATACAATTGGAGGTAATGCAGAAATAATTGGTTTTGGTGGTGATGATCTTGGAATGCAAACAGGTCCCCAAATTTCACCTGCTACCTATCAGAAGCTTTTTAAACCTAGACACAAGAAGATGTGGGACTTTGTTAAGAAAAATAGTAGCTATAAGATCTTCCTTCATAGCTGCGGATCAATAGCCAAGCTTTTACCTGATATTATTGAAGCAGGAGTTGATATAATAAATCCTGTACACATTAATGCTAAGGATATGCAACCAGAGAAATTGAAGAGGGAATTTGGCAGGGATGTAGTTTTCTGGGGAGGAGGTTGTGATACCCAGAAAGTTCTGCCAAAAGGGAGTTTAAATGACATAGAAGAGGAGATAAAGAAAAACCTCTCTTTACTTGCACCTGGAGGAGGATTTGTCTTCACACCAGTTCATAACGTTCAACCGGATGTTTCCCCAGAGAAAATTGTTAAACTCTATGAAAGTGCTTATAAGTACGGCAAACAGGTTTATTCAGTGAACCATTGAGCTTGAAGAAATAAATGTTCCAGTAGATGACTGGTCATATCTCATCTTTCTAAAGAGTGTAGCAAAAGAAGCAGGCTACGGCTTTTCTTACCATTCATCTCTGGTAGCTACACTCTAAAGTGGTAGCATCTTTCTTGAGTAGAGTAGATCTTTGACGGAAGAGCTAAAAAATAGGGCCGGGGGAGGTGAGAGATTAAGAAAATAAATAGGCCCATTAGCTTGGGAAAGGAAGGCTTTCCAAGAAAGAAAGTGTGGAAAAATTATTTTCTCTTTTGGGAGCTTTCCACAAAAAATGAACGATGTCTAATGAAAGGAGATGAGAAATGAGAGGATAAAGCTATTGAAGGACAAAATAGAGTAAAATCCTAGCAAAAGGAGGAAATAGAATGAGAAAAAAAATAGTAAGTATAATTATTTGCGGTTTGTTAGGTATTATGGGATTAAATGGTATTGCGTATGGTAAAAAAGTAGCTATCGAGTGGTGGGGAGAAATGACAGGATTTGAGGCCTTGGGAATTGAGAAGGCGGTAAAGGAGTTCAATGTTACTCACCCCAATATAAAGGTGGATTACACGGGACAACCTGACCTTGACAAAAAGGTCGTAGCTGCCGTTATGGCTGGTAATCCACCTACAGTTGCTTCCGTTGGTGATAATCAGAATTTTCCGCAATTTGTTGCAGGAGGGCTCTATGCACCATTAGATGAGTTTTTGGACGAGGTAGGAATAAACTTCCAAGGCTACTGGCAACCATGGACCACGAAAGCAGTAACTCTTAATGGAAAAACATATGCGCTTCCTTACACAGATTGGTCTTTAATATTAGTGTATAACAAAGATATGTTTAGAGAGGTAGGCCTAGATCCTTTAAGACCACCTCGCCTCATTGAGGATTTTGATCAAGCCCAGGAAAAACTGACGAAAAGAGATGCCGACGGAAATATTAAGCAAATAGGTCTTAGTTTTCGTGCGGCCTTCCCAGGATGGTTTTGCGCTTACTATTCTTATCTGTTCGGAGCTACACCTGAGACTCTATATGATAGTCAAGAAAAGCGTTTTTTGAAACCTAAAGAACTTTATCAAACTTGGGAATGGCTTCAATCTTATGCTAAGAAGTATGGAGCAAAAGATCTAGAAAGATTTGTGGGAGGCTTTGGAGACTGGGGAACTGCAGCAGAACCCTTTCTTTCAGGAAAAATGGCAATGACATGGAATGGGCCATGGATAGCGGATCATATTAGCCGTTTTGCGCCAAATATGAATTATGATGTGGCTAGTCTCCCAGCTGTAGAAAAGGTGGTCAAGAAAGGCCCCTTTGGAATAGTAGGAATTGATACATTTTCTATCCCTAAAGGAGCTAAGAATGTGCGTGAAGGCCTAGAGTTTATGAAGTGGTTTGCCAGCAAAAAGGGGCAGACATTTCTTAACGTTGGACCTGAAGGGTGTGGGAGATGCCCGACGGTGAGAGATTATGGTGGTATGGTTTTTGTAAGAGACTGCGTCACAAACCCGTACATCTATGATTTTATTAACATGTTTAACAGCCCGGCGGTGCAACCAATACCATTTGGTTCCCCTGCTGAGGCGGCTTATAATACTGAGTTCACGGCTGTACGTGACCCAGTGTTGAATTTAGAAATCTCTGCTAGAGAAGCTGTAGATGAAGCTATAAGCCGTGCTCAGAAGGTACTTGAGAAGCAAAAGACGTAGAAAGAAGTTACTTTAATGTTTTGGCTTGCCTGTTAAAAAAGCGTGAGAGCTGGTTACCTAAGAGCTGGGATAAGTTTCCCAGCTCTTAGAATATTGTACATTTTATGAAAATTTTATCGAAAAGTGGAGTTAAGGAGAAATTTTTTTGAATTACCGCAGAATTAACCAAGTAAAAAAAGCGTTAATAGTGTTTGCTTTTCTATCACCCTGGATCATAGGTTTTGTTATGTTTTTTGTCTATTCCATAGGTCAAGCCTTCTGGTTCTCTTTAACTAACTATAATTTTATGAATGAGCCACGGTGGATCGGGTTCTCCAATTACTTGAGCCTATTTTCTGATAAAGTCTTTAGGATCTCCCTCTGGAATACACTATATTTCATAGTTATTCTTGTACCTGGGACATTGTTCCTCGCGTTATTTTTTGCCATATTTGTTAATACAAAGACAAAAGTGGCCAGACTTGGTGGAATTTTCTATTTTCTGTCGTATATTGTTCCCTTTGCAGCAATTGGTCTTGTTTGGCGGTGGATGTTCAATTCTCAGTACGGAGTTATTAATTATTTACTTTCTCAAGTGGGGGTAGAAGGGCCACCTTGGTTAGCAAGTAGTTTTTGGATTAAACCGGCTATTATCATTGTGCAATTAACACTAATAGGACAATTTATGATTATTTTTCTGGCGGCGTTGCAGGGGATTCCGAAAGAATTGTACGAGGCAGCAGAATTAGATGGAGCGACCTCTTGGCAGAAGAGTATAAGTATAACAGTGCCGATGATATCTCCAGCTATATTGTTTAACTTGGTTACTCTTTTTATTATAATATCTCAGATTTTCGATATTCCATATATCATGACGTTAGTTTCAGGGGGTACTCAAACCCATGCAGGAGGGCCTGGTTGGTCAAGTACTACCTACACGATGTATATGTATTACAAGTTATTCTCTGAGTATGATGCAAGTGGTGCTTGCGCCATGGCTTTTATATCATTAATTCTTATTCTTTCAGTATCCATTGTAATGTTAAAATTGAGCAAAAGGTTTGTCCACTACACCACCTAAGTTTGAAAAAGGGGAATAAAAGTGTCTACTAAACGCATTAAAAAGGAAAAGAAGGGTCTCACATATGTCATAATACTTGTAACATCACTTATATTTGTTTTTCCTTTTTATTGGATGGTTTCTACTGCGCTGAAGTCAACAGGTAATGTTTATGTATTACCTCCTCAATGGATTCCAAATCCGGTGCAATTACACAACTTTGTTGATATTTATTCAATATTTCCCTTTTTTCTATACATTAGAAATAATGTTTATTCATGTACATTATCGGCGTTTGGACAAACGCTATGCAGTTCACTTGCTGCTTATGCTTTTACCCGGATCAGGTGGCCAGGAAGAAATATTTTTTTTATTGTTACAATAAGCACAATGATGATCCCTTTTGGGGTATTTGCGGTTCCTTGGTATATGCTCTATAGACAACTTGGGTTACTTGGAACTCTTGCTCCTTTATGGTTGCCATACTGGTTTCAACACCCGTATATAATTTTTTTATTAGCCGTCTTCTTCAGAAGTATACCAAATTCTCTTTCAGATGCTGCAAGAATAGATGGGTGCAGTCACTTTTGCATATATTTGAGAATTATATTACCATTATCTAAAAATGCGTTGCTGACAGCATTTTTACTACATTTTATTTTCATGTGGAAAAATCTTCTTGTACCTCTTATGTATATAAATAAAAGCGAGCTCTTTACACTAAGTATTGGCCTTCAAAATTTACTCGGGGGTACTATTAAACCATCCTCCGAACAACTAATGGCAGCATCACTCATTGCGAGTTTACCACTTGTTATACTCTTTATTATATTTAACAAGTACATAATGACAGGTATTGCCATTTCTTCATGGAAAAGTTAATATGTTTTGTAAGATAGAATCAGGAGAAGAACCTATTTAATGAGTTAGCAACAGCTTTTTAAAGAATAGAATAAATATATTGTTTCCTTCTAAAAGTAAGACATTCCCTGCTTTCCTCTGAACTAAAATTCCCATTTTATCAGTATCCTAAATTACAAATTGACGACACTTTGTTGTCTTTTTTATTTAATGTTAACAAACCGTTAAATAAGCCCGTGTCAAGCCATTGGATCAGAGACCTCTGAAAAATGTAGGGCTAATTTATCTAAAATGATGGATCTTCCTATTCGTTCTTTCTCAATTTTTCCTCCTTGTATTTGACAAAAACCTGCATCTAGTGTATATTTGAGGTAGATTTATATCTCAAAAAATGACCAAGGAGGAAATCTTAATGTTAGGGAAAACTGACCCTCAAGGAAATTTCTTCGACTCTTACATTGAAGAGTGCTATCTACCCAAAGAACATGAACTTCTCGAAATGCAGGAAAAGGTTGATTTTTCCTTTATCGAGAAAGAAACGGGAAGCCTTTATGCAAAAGAGAAAGGAAGAACTTCTTATCCTCCCGAGGTAATGTTCAAGATTCTCTTTTTAGAGTTTTACTATAATCTCTCTGATGTAGAGGTTGTAAAACAGCTAAAATTTAATGTTCTCTTTAGGTACTTTGTAGGATTAAAAGCTAAAGAGCCTATTCCCGACGATACCTCCCTGGTTGTCTTTAGAAAAAGATTAGGAGAAGAAAGGTTCGAGAGAATCTTCGATGAGTTCGTCAAACAATGTGAAGAAAAAGGCCTCTTAGAGGGAAAGCTCAAAGCCATAGATGCCACTCACATAATAGCTGATGTAGCTATTCCCAACACAGTGAATCTTCTAAAAGAGGGAAGAAAAAGAATCCTTAGACAACTACAGAAAGAGAAAAAAGAATTAGATGAATCTTTAAAGAGATATCTTCCGGAAGATGAACCTCCTCAAAAGTCAACCAAAGAGAAACTAGCAAAAGAGCTTGCCTTATCAAAAGAGCTCATAGAAGAAGTTCAGGGAAAATACTCTTCTAAGGTTGAAAGAATAACTGGCTTATTAGAGCAAGTAGTAGATCCTACAGGAGAAAGAAAGCTCGTTAGCTTTGTTGATCCCGATGCCAGATTTGGAAGAAAGAGTAAAGATAAGAAATTTGCTGGATACAAAGCTCATGTAGTAGAGGATGAATCTCAAATCGTCACCAGTGCTGAGACCCTCCCTGGAAATGAGAATGAAGGAAGCGAGGCTAATTTAGAGAGTATGCTTCAAAAAGAAGATAAAAAGGAGCTAAAGACAGAAGCTGTAGTATGTGATGCTCTTTATGATTCATTATCTAACCGGCTGAGTATAGAGAAAAGGAAAAAGAAGCACTATATTCCTGAAAAGAGAAAGAAGAAAAGGCTAAATGACTTTATCTACAGCGAGAAAGAAGACAAACTTATCTGTCCCAAAGGATACTCTTCCGTAGGAAAAACCCGACAGGAAGATGGTTATCTCTACTACTTTTCTTCTGACTCTTGCAGGAGTTGTGATAGAAGAAAAGAGTGTTCTCTTAACAAGGATAGAGCAAGGATATATGTAGGTGATAGCCATCTTCTCTATATCAAAGCTGATTCAGAAGAAAAGAGAAAAGCATTAAAGAAGCGCAAGAGAATAGAAGCAAAGTTTGGAGAAGCTAAAAGGCATCACCAAATGGCACGAGCAAGATATCGAGGTAGATGGAGAGTTGCCATCCAGGTGTTTATGACCTTTATTGTAATGAACTTGAAGAGAATGGTGAAGCTACTTAAAACAAAGAAAACGGTAGCGAAACTAGCCTTCTCTTCGGGGTAAATGAGTCAAAGAGCGGTAGATTTCCCCCCAAATAGGGAAAATCTAAAGGAGAATCAAGAAGAAATTACTCATCTTCTAACTATCTTCTCTAAAAAATTTCTGTTTGAGAACAAAATTTTAAAAAATAACCTAATTCTTCAGAGGTCTCTGATCAGGTAACCGAAGCAGGGGTCGTTGTGCCATTGAAAAGGTAACTTTTTGCCGCCACCTGAGGAGTCTGTTTTTTGGAGGGATTAGGTTCTCCTCCGCTTTCTTTCTCCTCATAGACTTTAAAGAGCCGGTGAATCTTTTCATCGATCCTTCTTTTAAGCTCAGCTGGGTTAAGCCTTTGGTAAAGCTCCCGTAGTTCCTTCTTAGTCTCCCCAGGAATCTTTTCTGATTCCATGAGCCTTTGATAGGGGGTCCTCGGAGTATCGTACCTTCGGTGAACTTTTCCTTTGTCCCGGATCTTTTCTTTGAGCTTCATTACTGGCTGAAAGAAATTCTTGTAGAGTCGGAGCTCGTTTCGGTAAAGGCTATTGATCAGGACCAGCTCTTTCTCAGTATCATATCTTAGATGTCCAATCACACTCCTGACGTGGGTAGAGTTCTTCTGTTCCACAAAATTGTTGTAATTCTTCTGGTAGGGTCTTGATTGGGAGAACTCGATCCCTTCTGCCTCACAATATCTGAGGAGATGCCAGTTGATGAAACTCTTATCGTTATCAGGGTGGACATGGACCCAACAGAAAGGAGATCTTTCTCGGATTCTTTCTAGAGCATGAAAGCTCGCCTCCTGTCCGCTTCCGAGGACTACCTCTCCTTCCCACCAGCCAAAAGCAATCTCCGCCACACTTACGGTATTCCCGTAGAGCCCCGAAGCTGACTGGCCACAGTGTTCCACTAAATCCACCTGGAGCTGCCCGGGCAGGGCTCGATCCCAGCCTCCTGCTTTGACCGGGATCTTCTGGTAGATTAGGGGGTTCCTCTTCTGGCGGTACTTCTGGTTGAGGTGAAGAGCCTCTTTCTGGCGCCTTAAGGCCCGGTCAATGGTTCGGGGACTGATTCTTTTGAGTTTATCGGCGATCTCGTTAGGAATCATCAGCTCTTCTTGAACTCTGAGGCGATCTACCTCGGTTCTAAGGACAGGCGCTAGTCTTTGCCCACAAGGATAATCAAAGATCTCCCAGGTCTTGGCGAGGGCAGCTTTGACCTGGCCATCGTAGACTACCTCCTTTCCTCCTCTTTTTTTGGCTGCTAAGGAGATTGAAGATCTAATCTTTCTCGTTGCATACTTTCTATTCTGGCCAGTATTACTGCAATACTCATCCAGAATCGCTGACTTCTCCTTTCGACACTTTGCCATGAAGTACTTATTCTATAGCACCTTCAGGTACTGGTTTCTTGCATTCATATCCATTTTCTCCTTCTCCCCAGTTAATTATTACTTAACTGGGGATTAGTGTACCATATTTTCGGTTACATTTCATATGGCAGAACCAGTTACCCTTCGGTTGCATTTTATATGACTTAACGCGTTTGTTGACTTTTGAGGTACTTTCGCATAAAATTTTTTTTAACGAACACTATGATCTGTCCTAGATGCAAAACACCTATGCGGGAGAAAAAGAGAGCTTACCACAAGAAAAGAAAGTGGGTCTGTCCGCAATGTGGCAAGGTGATAATGCAGATTCAAAAAAGGATGGACTCAATCGATAGGAGTTAGCCAAAATTATGAGATTTGGATTCCAAATCTCAATATCAGGAGGATTCTCCCGGGTGGTTGCCCGGGCTACCCATCTCGGATGTGAGACCATACAGATCTTCTCGGGCAATCCCCGGGGATGGAAAAATAAGCCGTTATCTTCAGCCGAGACGGCAAAATTTAAGGAAGGGGTAAAGAAAGAAAAAATCAATCCAGTTTTTGTGCACATGCCCTATCTTCCCAATATAGCCTCGCCCAGGGAAAATCTATATTTTAAATCAATTAAAAGTTTACAGGAAGATCTGGTGAGGACAGAA
>Ga0307430_1000332_pt1 | contig 42910 bp, 37 predicted proteins | sample SalMarWE160130MG_FD_202159 | JGI IMG/M metagenome (GOLD analysis project Ga0307430, IMG submission 202159) | Salt marsh sediment microbial communities from the Plum Island Ecosystem LTER, Massachusetts, United States - WE1603-130 | ecosystem: Environmental > Aquatic > Marine > Intertidal zone >...
AAAATACGGATATCTCAACAAGGATATTGCCGATTCTGTAAAGATGTTGCCTATTGAACTGGATTTCAAGGTTGAGGATCATAATACCGGGCTTGCCACATACTTGCGGGAGTATATCAGGAACACCATGAGAAAACCTGAACCTAACCGCGACAGTTATATAACACAGGCATCTTATGATGATGCCTTATGGGAATGGGAAAACAATCCTCTCTACGGCTGGTGTAATAAAAACCACAAGCCTGACGGTTCCAATTATGATCTTTACAAGGATGGACTAAAAATCTACACCACCATAAATTCCAGGATGCAGCAATACGCGGAAGAAGCTGTTGTCGAACATCTGTCGAATAAGGTTCAGCCTGATTTTTACAAACGGGCAGAATCATTCAGGAATCCTCCCTATTCAGACGATCTGACAAAGAGTGAGATAGATGAATTGATAATGAATTCAGTCAGACAGAGCGACAGATACTATCTGATGAAAGTAAATGACGTTCCTGAAGATTCCATAATGCTTACCTTTAACACACCGGTTGAGATGACGGTCTTTTCATGGAGGGGTGAAATTGATACCATAATGACGCCACTCGATTCAATTAAGTACTATAAATACTTTATAAGATCATCGTTCATAGTTGAAGATCCCGAAAACGGAAATGTTAAAGCCTATGTGGGCGGACCGGATTTCAGGTACTTTAAATGGGATGCGGTTACCCAGCAGAAAAAACAGGTAGGAAGCACGATAAAGCCATTCTTATACACCGTTGCCATTCAGAACGGATACTCTCCATGTTATGAGGTGGAGAATATTCCCCGTTCATTTGATATTGGCGACTCAATTCCATGGACACCAAGAAGTTCAGGTCCAAGAGAATATCATGGGAAGATGGTTACCTTAAAATGGGGATTAGCCCAGTCGGAAAATTATATTTCAGCATGGTTGATGGAACAATTCAGACCAGCTACAGTAGTTGACCTTATGCACAGGATGGGAATAAGAAGTTTTATCGATCCGGTCTATTCGATTTTTTTAGGAACATCTGATTTAAAGCTTGAAGAGATGGTGGGTGCCTATGGCACATATGCAAACAAAGGTGTATATACAAAACCTATGTATGTAACCCGGATTGACGATAAGAACAGTAACACCATTTCCCGGTTCACACCAAAAATTGAAGAGGTCTTAAGTGAAGAGCAGGCATACCTTATGCTTCACCTGCTGCAGAATAATGTTTTAACAGGAACCGGACGGAGATTACGTATTGAACCTTATAACCTTATGAACCAGGTTGGCGGTAAAACCGGGACAACACAGAATCATTCCAATGGCTGGTTTATGGGAATTACTCCGAATCTTGTAGGTGGTGTATGGAGCGGCTGGGAAGACCAGGCAATTCATTTTGAAACACTTGGTGAAGGACAGGGAGCTAGCATGGCCCTGCCGATATTTGCCATATTCCTGAAGAAAGTATATGCCGATCCCGAGTTCGGAATAATGGAAACAGACGAGTTTGAGCGACCTCCAAATTTTAATATTGAGCTGGATTGTGCGAAGGCTAAAAGAGAAAATCTGAGGCAGGATAATTATTTCAATGAAAGATATTAAAAAGAACGGGTGATGGGTGCCAGCCTTCGCTACCTCCTTTGCTAAAGCTACGGACTTCGTCCGACGTAGCGGACTATGTCCGTCGAAGTCGGAGGTCGAAGAAAGCTTCGGCTGGTAATACTGGGTGCAGGATTGTGGTATGGAACGGCTTCTTTCAGCTGAATAAAAATCGTACAAGGTTTTCAATTTTACCTACAGGCACTATTTCAATACCTGATTCTTTTGCCGGGATATTTCTGTGATATTTGGAGATATATATTTTTCTGAATCCCATTTTTGAAGCCTCCCTGATCCTTTGCTCTATCCTTGAGACAGGCCTTATTTCTCCCGAAAGACCTGTTTCCCCGGAAAAACATACTTCCCTGCCGACAGGGATGTCAAGATTAGAAGAAAGGACCGAACTTACTATGGCAAGGTCGATGGCAGGATCGTTTACTTTTATCCCTCCGGCAATATTAAGAAAGACATCTTTGATTCCGAGTTTGAATCCAGCTCTTTTCTCGAGAACAGCCAGCAGCATGTTAAGCCGGCGTATATCGAAACCCGTGGAGCTTCTCTGAGGTGTTCCGTAAACAGCACTGCTTACCAGAGCCTGAGTTTCAATGAGAAAGGGTCTCAGACCATCAATGGTAGCAGCAATAGTGATTCCACTCAGAGGCTCATCATGCTGGTTGATAAACATTTCAGAGGGATTGGCAACTTCCCTGAGGCCTGTTTCCTGCATTTCAAATATCCCCAGTTCAGATGTTGAACCAAATCTGTTTTTCACGCATCTGAGTATCCTGTAAACATAGTTGTTATCACCCTCGAAGTAGAGAACAACATCAACTATATGTTCGAGCACTTTGGGACCTGCAAGGGAGCCGTCTTTTGTTATATGGCCTATCAGAAAAACAGGTATTCCGGTTATTTTTGAATATTTCAACAGCCGGGCAGTACTCTCTCTTACCTGGGAAACAGAACCTGCAGAAGACTCAATCAGATTTGTCCGGATTGTTTGGATGGAATCAATAATGATCAATCCCGGTTTCAGGTTTTCAGCTTCGATCAGTATGTTTTCAAGTTCGGTTTCACTCAATATATAGCATAACGGATTCTTATTTTTTAGTCTTCTGGCTCTCAGGCTGATCTGTTCATCACTCTCTTCACCCGAGACATACAAAATTTTTTTTTCTTTTAGTGCAAGTGCAAGCTGGAGTGCAAGAGTTGATTTACCAACTCCCGGTTCACCCCCCACCAAGATTAATGAACCGGCAACCATGCCTCCTCCAAGCAGCCTGTCAAGTTCATGAAGTCCTGTTTTTAAACGGTCAAATTCATTAGCATTTATGTTATCAAGCAATTCGGGTTTCCTCTTTACCTGGTTTGTCATAAATGACACCTCATCCCGGAGTGGAGCTACAGAGATAATTTCTTCATGATATGTATTCCATTCTTTGCATGATGGGCAGTGGCCTATCCATTTCGGGGATTCAGCTCCGCAATTCTGGCATACAAAGATTGTTCTGCTTTTGGCCATAATAAAATTTGTTACGTCTCCAACCTCATTTGTGATTAGTTTTACCGTCAACCCCCTGGTTGTTAGTTTTTGCCCCCCAACCCCCCTGGTTGTTAGTTTTTGCCCCCCAACCCCCCTGAAGGGGGGCTTTTATATTAAGGGGAAGGAGGAGGTGAAGAGTGTTTCCGAAATATAATAAAAAATGAAATTGTACCGACTATTGTCACAAACAGTAACTGTGATTCATGGGCAAGGATTGCATAAACCAGACCATCCTCAATATTTATTTTTTCAACAAAAGCAAGTCCGCGTGAGATAATATAGTGAAATGCTCCCAGTCCGCTCTGAACAGGTGCAGACATTGCAAGGCCGCCAATGACAAGGAGAAAGACACTTTCTCCGAGAGTAATATGTGAAGTACTTTCGATTGCAAATACAACAACCCAGGTCATAAGGGTATAATTGATCCAGATAAAAACAGTATGGAAAATAAACTCGCGTTTTCTATTCAGATTGGTGATTGTTTTTAGACCGTTAATAATACCTCTTGCGAGGTCGAACATTTTTGCCATCAGCCGGATCTTTCGGAGTTTCTTACGGTATCTGATAAGGAGAAATAATATTATTACCGAGAATAAAATCAGTGCCAGCCATGTTACCCAGGTAAATCCAAAGAGTGAGAATACTTTTTCCTGAAGCGGAATAAAAATACTTTCTTTAAGGAACTGTGTGATGGCCTCACCACTGAAGAAGAGCATTATTATCATGATGATCATCAGGGAAAAAAAGTCAATGGTTCGCTCAAGAACGACAGTTCCGAATAATTGGTCCACAGGTATCTTTTCTTTTTTCCCGAGTGCCACACAGCGGGTCAATTCCCCTATTCTTGGCAATGCAAGGTTTGCCAGGTAGCCTGTCATCACAGCGCAGAAGGTGTTTTTAAATGACGGACTGTATCCGAGTGGCTTTATAAGTAAAATCCAGCGTCGGGATCTGCTCATGTATGCAAAAATTGAAAATACCAGAGAGAGTATAAGCCATGCATAATTGGCCTCTTTCAGACCATCAGAAAGACTTTTAACGTTTATATTACGGAAAGCAAGCCACAAAAGAATGATTCCTACTGCAAGAAAAGAGAGAAATTTCAGAGTTTGTAAAATACCTTTTCTCAAGTTCAGGTCAGTTTATTTGTTTTTGTATCGGGGAAAATAATTACTGGTTTGAATGATCTGGCCTCCTCCATGTCCATTGAAGCATATGACATAATTAACAGGATATCTCCCACCAGCACTTTACGGGCGGCTGCTCCGTTCAGACAAATCTGACCTGATCCCCTTTCTCCTTTAATAACGTAGGTTTCGAATCGCTCACCATTGTTCAAGTTTAAAACCTGTACCTTTTCGTTTTCAATAATATTGGCAGCATCTATCAGATCCATGTCGATGGTAATACTTCCTATATAGTTTAGATTTGAATCTGTAACAGATACCCTGTGGATTTTTGATTTCAGTACCTCAATAATCATTTTGTAATAACCGTTTGGTTTTATCTAAGGTGCAAAGTTAATTATCCTTTTTAATCATAACAATGGAATTTCAATATTATCAATAAGTCTTATTCTTCCTGCTTTCACAGCGATGCATCCAAAGTACCGTTTACCCTTTTTCATTTCGTCACGGGTGCTGACAGGAAGAAGATCTGTATCATCTACAATATCGAAATATTCAACATTGAAACCGGGGTATTGATTAATAGTCTTTATGACAAACTCTTTAATCTGATTAATTTCATAACCGGATATCATTTTCGAGGCAGCAGAGATGGTACTGTATATTATACCTGCGTTTTTCCTGATCGCGGGTTCGAGAAGCCAGTTCCTGCTGCTCATTGCAAGGCCATCTTCCTCACGTATGATCGGATTCCCGGTTATCCTGACTTTATTACCTGTCTGACTAACCAGTTTTTTAATAACAGCCAGTTGCTGAAAATCCTTCAATCCAAAGTAGGCAATATCGGGACGGATAATCTCAAACAATCTGCTGACAACTTGTGCCACACCGTTGAAATGACCTGGTCTGTGCAATCCTTCCATAATTTTATCGAGATTTCCGAAATCGAAGATCTGTGTATCTTCCTCCGGATATAGCTCTTTGTCATCAGGAGTGAAAACCAGATCATTTTCCCTCAGTATTTCCCTGAGAAGGCGCAAATCTTCGCCAGGTGACCTAGGGTAATTATGCAAATCTCCGGGATCGTTAAACTGTGTGGGATTCACATATATACTTATCACGACAAGCTGACACTCAGTGATTGCATTTCTGACAAGCGAGAGATGTCCTTTATGAAGAGCCCCCATTGTTGGCACGAGCCCAACCGGATTGAGCTTCAGTTTATTAATCCGGTTTTGCAGTCGTTTTACTGTACTTATTACCTTCATGATGAGGCTTGCTTATTGTACAAACGTAATATAATTAATTTATTAAAACCATTATACAGTGTCTGATCCTCAAAGGGGGAGGAGTCAATAATTTATAAAATATCATTATTTTTTGTTATCTTTGCACCTTAAAATCAGAAGGGATATCCCGGCAGGTATATGGAAAGCAGGAAGGTATTGTTTATTTCACAGGAGATCACTCCATATTTAGGGGAAACCAGATTATCTAAAATAGGAAGATATCTCCCTCAGGGCATACAGGAAAAGGGGAAGGAAATCCGTACTTTTATGCCCCGTTATGGGTGTATTAATGAAAGAAGAAACCAGCTCCATGAGGTGATCCGTCTTTCCGGTATGAACCTGATCATTGATGATACGGATCATCCGCTGATTATCAAAGTAGCTTCGATACAATCAGCAAGGATGCAGGTATATTTTATTGACAATGATGATTATTTCCAGAGAAAGTTTACCGTTAGTGATGCATCCGGCAAGGAATTTGAAGACAATGATGAAAGAGCTCTGTTTTTTGCGCGTGGCGTGATAGAAACGGTTAAGAAGCTTCGCTGGCCTCCGGATATTGTTCATTGTCATGGCTGGATGTCCGCACTGGTTCCTGTTTACTTAAAGAATATTTTCAGCGATGACCCACTATTCCATAATCATAAAATTATTTATTCCATTTACAATAATGATTTTAAAACACCGTTTAGATCAACATTCACGGACAAACTCCGGTACGACGGAATAGACGGGGATAGCCTTAAGCTGGTTAAGAAGCCTGACTTTATAAATGTTTCAAAACTGGCAATCAAATATTCTGACGGAATAATAATCGGAAGTGAAAAGATCAATGAGGAATTGAGTAATTATATTAAAACAATAAATAAGCCTGTTCTTACTTACCGTAATGATTCCGAATATATTGATGCCTATAACAATTTTTATGACGAAATACTTTCATAATAACATACCTGTCTCCAGATTCAATTCTGTTATTTTTCATCTTTCAAAAATATTTAGCACGGTAGTTATTGCTGCCATTATTTTATTTACCAGTTCCTGTGAGGAAGGGCCAACCCTTATAGGATCAAAGATTCTTCCCGGGGGTGATTTTGTTACATTAGGATCTACTGATACAATAAGTGTTTTTTCTTACACACGCTACGATAGTACTGTACAATCCGGTAATGCATCAATATCTTATCTTGGCAGTATTTATGATCCGTATTTCGGGATGACATCGGCTGATTTCGTTACTCAAATCAGGCTGGGCCGGCGCTGGGATACCGAATCCTATACTGTTGATTCCATAAAATTGTTTCTGAGTTTCCTTGAAGTCAGAGGTGATGTTCAATCGGAACAGATCCTTAAAATTTCAGAGATTGCGGAGTTTCTTCATGTTGATTCCACATATTATTCTAACAAACCTGTACTTCTTACAGGATATGATGTTGCGGAAATTATTCTGCCCGAACTTCAGGCCGACACAATTAACGATATTGAGCTAAACATACCTGTTGAATTTGGGGAATATCTTCTGCGTGATACTTCAAAACTATTTCACAGTAATTCAGTTCCTGATTTCAGATCTTATTTTAAGGGACTATATTTCAGGATTTCTTCTGGCACCGAGCCTCTTCTTCTTACTTTGCAGCTTGCTCCCTCATCCTCAGCGGGTTATTATAGCAATTATTTCATATTATATTATCATAATGAGCTGGATGTTCAGAAACAATACTATTTCATTCTGGATGCTGTTGCCGGAAATGCCAGGTACAACAGGTTTGAACACGATTTTGAAGTTGCCGATCCGGCTAAAATGATAAATCATATCAACGACGGATTCAGAGATACGCTTTCATATCTTCAGGCTCTTAATGGAGTATATACAACGTTTTCATTTCCCGGCCTTGAAACCATTAAGCAGGATCCTTCTTTCTCCGGATTAGCCGTTAATAAAGCCATATTTACTTTCCCGATTCATTTTGATAATGAAATTTATAAGGCTTCAACAGTCCCTTCTCAGATTCTCCTCTCATATAAAACAAGTGATGGTCTTCAATATATTGTTCCTGATTATTATATCAGCAGGTCGTTTTTTGGAGGCGCGCTGGACAGCATCAATAATATTTATAAGTTCAATGTAGCGGCATTTATGCAGAGTTACCTGGAGGATGCCTCTGATAATATAGTACCTGAATTGAATATGATTCTTCCTTCAGGTGCAACAAAAAATGTTATTCTCAAAGCTAACAACACCAATGATAGGGTGGAATTTGAATTTACTTATACAAGGTTCTAGTTTTTGTGAACCAATTTATTAACTTTCATAGCTAATGTTCTAAAAATTTTTTCTTTATGTGCGGAATTGTTGGTTATATTGGCACCAGGCCTGCCCGTGAAATAATACTGAATGGTCTTAAGCGTCTTGAGTATCGCGGGTATGATTCTGCCGGACTGGCAATAGTAAATGGCGACACACAGATCTATAAATGTAAGGGAAGGGTGAAAGATCTGGAAGTGATGGTTAACAAATCGGGTTTTGATGGCACCATAGGAATGGGTCATACCAGGTGGGCAACTCATGGTGAACCTAACGAACTGAATGCACATCCGCAGGTTTCATACAAAGGCAATTTTATTGTTGTGCATAACGGTATAATTGAGAATTATGCACGTCTGAAACAACATCTTCAAAACAGGGGGATACAATTCAACAGCCAGACTGATACCGAGGTGCTGGTCAATCTTATTGAACATCTTTATCTTGAAGGTGATCTGACTGCAGAACAGGCAATTACTCTTGCACTGAACAGGGTTGAAGGAGCTTACGGACTGGTAATAATATGCACTCAGGAAGCTGATAAGCTCTTTGCTGCAAAGAAAGGAAGTCCTATTGTTATAGGAGTAGGTGACGGTGAAAATTTCATAGCTTCTGATGCAACACCTATTGTGGAACATACCCAGCGAGTAATCTATCTTAATGATGATGATATGGCTGTGATCAGAAAGGATGAGTTGATGCTTAAAACCCTTCGTGTTGAAGAAATAGAACCTGTTGTAAAAGAACTGGACCTCAAGATAGGTGAAATAGACAAAGAAGGTTTCCCACATTTCATGCTAAAAGAAATATTTGAACAGCCCAGAGCAATTCATGATACTTTCAGAGGAAGAGTATTACCTGATTATTCCGGCGTAAGGCTTGGAGGGCTTCATAGCGTTCTGGAAACAATGGCTAAGGCAGAACGAATAATCATTATTGCATGTGGAACTTCATGGCATGCAGGTCTGCTGGGGGAATATCTTTTTGAGGAATATACAAGAACACCGGTTGAGGTTGAATATGCCTCGGAGTTTCGCTACAGGGATCCGATAATCAAAAAAGAGGATATTGTAATTGCAATAAGCCAGAGCGGAGAAACGGCCGATACTCTTGCTGCCGTTAAACTGGCAAAGGAAAAAGGAGCTAAGGTCATTGGAATATGCAATGTTGTAGGGAGTAGTATACCCCGGGAAACTGATGCCGGAGTTTATACTCATGCCGGTCCTGAAATAGGTGTGGCATCCACAAAGGCCTTTACAACGCAGATTACAGTTCTGGCAATGATGGCTTTTGAGATAGGCTACCGGAAAGGAATCCTGACAGCTGAAGCCTATAAAGAGCTCATTGCCGAACTGGTATCAATACCTGATAAAATCGAAAAAAGCCTCATGGTAAATGATCAGGCTCTCGAACTGGCAAAAAAATATCAGGATACACATAATGCCCTCTACCTGGGGAGAGGATATCTTTTCCCTGTTGCACTTGAGGGGGCTCTGAAACTTAAAGAAATTTCATACATCCATGCTGAGGGATACCCGGCAGCTGAAATGAAACACGGGCCGATTGCCCTGATTGATGAAAATATGCCCGTTGTTGTTGTTGCAAACAGGGAAGATACTTATGAAAAAATAATCAATAACATACAGGAAATCAAGGCAAGAAAGGGAAACGTGATTGCCATTGTCACTGAAGGTGATGAGATAATAAGAAAGATGGCTGACTATGTGCTTGAGGTGCCGGAGACCAAACCGGCATTTTCCGGATTGCTTGCAGTAATACCTCTTCAATTGCTTTCGTACCATATTGCTGTTTTGAGAGGATGCGATGTTGATCAGCCAAGGAACCTGGCGAAATCAGTTACAGTTGAATAAATAAGCCTTAATTATTCATTAATGAAGACATCAGGAAATTACCGGGATATATCCGGATCTGAAATTGACACCTTAAAAAGAAATGGTTGCACCTGTGATAACTGGAATAAGGTAAAGGTCAGGGACGGTTTTAACCCTTCGGGATGCATAAATGTTATTTTTTCGGGCGATATAAAGCTCGGGATATTCAATAATTCTTTTTGTGATAAGTCTGGTGTAAGTATCCGGAGTGGTCTTTCAAATGTTCACCTCCATAACTGCACAATTGGATCGAATATAACAATCAATAGTGTAGGCGATTATATTGCGAACTATAATATTGAGGATGATGTTGTCATTAAAAATTGCGGTAAAATCCACACTGAAGGTTCTTCAACATTCGGAAACGCAACTGAGGTTGCAGTACTGAATGAGACAGGCGGTCGGTCAGTTAAGATATGGGATCAGCTTTCAGCTCATCAGGCATATATTATGGCTCTCTACCGTCATCGTGACAAGGCTATAAAAATTATTGAGAGGATGGTTGATGATTACTCGGCATCTCTGAATTCCCCTACCGGTACAATAGGTAAGGGATCAAGTATTTGTAACTGTCGCAATATCCGCAATGTAAGGTTTGGACCCCACAGTCAGGTTGAGGGTGCCATAAGCCTGAATGAAGGATCGGTAAACAGCTGTAAAGAAGATCCTGTATTTATAGGTCCGGGTGTTATCATGGAACATTTTATTGTCTGCTCCGGGTCAATAGTTACCGACTCAACTCTCATAGATAAATGTTTTATCGGACAGGGTTGTGTTCTGGGGAAACACTATTCTGCTGAAAACTCACTCTTCTTTGCCAACTGCGGGGGGTATCACGGAGAGGCATGCTCAATTTTTGCAGGCCCCTACACAGTTACTCACCACAAGTCAACACTTCTTATTGCAGGGATTTTCTCTTTTATGAATGCCGGCAGCGGATCGAATCAGAGTAACCATATGTACAAGCTGGGGCCTATCCATCAGGGCATTATGGAAAGAGGATCCAAGACCACCAGCGATTCATATCTTCTGTGGCCGGCTCGCATAGGGCCCTTTACCCTTGTGATGGGAAGGCATTACAAGAATATGGATACTTCATCCCTGCCATTCTCATATCTTATTGAAAGCAATGATGAAAGTATTCTCGTTCCGGGCATTAATCTGCGAAGTGTAGGTACAATAAGAGATGCGCAGAAATGGCCGCTCCGCGACAGAAGGAAAGATCCCGTAAAAATCGATCAGGTTAATTTTAACCTGCTCAGCCCCTATACTATCAGAAAAATGTTTGAAGGCAGAAACCTTCTTCGTAAGCTTAGATCAATATCAGGAGAAGTATCTGATTCATATGTTTTTAACAATATGAAGATAAAAGGTCCTTCGCTTGAAAGAGGGATATGGCTTTATCAGACAGGAATAAACAAGTTCCTTGGCAATTCCCTGATTAAAAGACTTGAAAAAACTGAATTCAGAAGTAATGAAGAACTGCAGAGGCGGTTACTTCCCGACCAGGAGATTGGAGCAGGTGAATGGGTTGATCTGGCCGGCCTGATTACTCCGCAGCAGAGAGTTGATACTCTTCTGGATGATATAGAATCGGGCAAAATAGATACTATTGGAGGAGTAGAGGAAACCTTCAGACATATGCACAGTAAATATTATGAATGGGGATGGACCTGGGCTTGTGAAAGGTTAGGGGAAGAGGCAGGAAAGTCTGTTAATAAATTCACGGCAGATGATGTGATAATGATGGTTGAGCGATGGGAAAAAAGTGTGATTGACCTTGACAGGATGCTATACGAGGATGCAAGAAAAGAATTTACACTTTCATCAATGACAGGTTTCGGCATTGATGGAGGTGAAGAGGTTAAGAAACGTGATTTTGAACAGGTAAGGGGTGAGTTTGAATCTAACAGTGTTGTAGCTGCCATTCAGGAGCATATTAAATTGAAATCAGCCATGGGTGATGAACTGATCGAACGTATGGGCAGAATAAATAGCTGATTTTCTTATCTTCCGGAGTACATCTGATCGTAGTATTTCTCATAATCCCCTGAGATTACCCTTTCAAGCCATTTCCCGTTTGAAAGATACCAGTCAACGGTTTTTTCAAGTCCCACGGCAAAATCCGGAATCGGTGACCATCCCAGTTTCCTTTTTAATTTAGAAGAATCGATTGCATATCTCAGGTCATGACCCGGTCTGTCTTTGACAAATGTTATCAGTTTTTCTGAGGTCCCGGCTGGTCGTCCAAGTTTTCTGTCCATAATCTTACAGAGAAGACGTATCAGGTCAATATTTTTCCATTCATTATTTCCACCGATATTATATGTCTCGCCTGCAGATCCCCGGTGGAAAATAAGATCTATAGCTGCGGCATGATCTTCCACATAAAGCCAGTCGCGTATATTTTCTCCCCTGCCATAAACCGGTACAGGTTTGTTATTTTTAATATTATTGATTGCCAGTGGAATAAGCTTTTCCGGAAACTGGTTTGGCCCGTAGTTATTTGAGCAGTTGGAGAGAATAACTGGAATTCCGAATGTATGACCGTAAGCTCTTATCATATGATCGGAGCTTGCTTTGGATGCGGAATAGGGACTTTTTGGATCATATGGCGTTTTTTCTGAGAATTTACCTTCTTTTCCTAGTGATCCGAACACCTCATCAGTAGAAATATGATAAAAGAGTTTTCCCTCAAATGATTGCTTCCAGCTATCCAGGGCAGCATTAAGAAGATTGACAGTCCCCACAATATTTGTAAAAACAAATTCATCGGGTCCGGTTATAGATCTGTCAACATGTGATTCAGCTGCCAGATGTATTATCCCGGCAAAGCTATATTTTCTGAAAAGATTCAGAACAGTCTGTTTATCGACGATATCGATTTTTTCGAATGAGTAATTATCTTTTGATTCAATATCGGTAAGATTCTCGAGATTACCGGCATAGGTAAGCTTATCGGCATTAACTATATGATAAGAGGAATAATTATTGACAAACCGTCGTACAACATGAGATCCTATAAATCCGGCACCTCCTGTTATAAGTATTATTTTTTGAAAATTCATTCTATTTTGTTTTTCCTGATACTCTTTTCCCATTCCCAGGCTGTTTTCATTGCATCATCGAGAGTGCTTAAGGTTTTCCAGCCGAGTTCTTTGTTGGCATAGGAGGGATCAGCCCATATCTTTTCGATATCTCCTGCCCTTCGTCCTGTTATTTTGTACTTCAGACTGATTCCGGTAGCCCTTTCAAATGATCTGATCACTTCCAGGACAGATACTCCTTTCCCGGTTCCAAGATTAAATATCTCATAATTTTTTTTGTTTTTTCCGTCGATAAGCCGTTTAACAGAAACGACATGTGCCTTTGCCAGATCAACAACATGGAGATAATCTCTGATGCATGAACCGTCGGGTGTATCATAATCATCTCCAAAAACCTTCAGTTCATCCCTTAATCCATAGGCTGTCTGGGTAATATATGGGACGAGATTTTCAGGAATTCCCCTGGGCAGTTCACCTATAAGTGCGGAAGGATGCGCCCCAATGGGATTAAAATACCTGAGGCTTATTGCTTTAATACTCTCTGTAGGAGCTACGGTATCCCTGATGATCTCTTCACCGGTCTTTTTTGTATTTCCGTAGGGAGAAGTGGCAGGTTGCATAGGTGAATCTTCAGCGACAGGTAATTTCTCAGGTTGACCGTAAACAGTGCATGAAGATGAGAAAACCATATAGGGAATACTGAATATTTTCATCGCATCCAGAAGATTTATCAGCGAAACAAGGTTATTTCGGTAATATTCGAGAGGTTTATTGACAGATTCTCCAACTGCTTTATAGGCAGCAAAGTGGATTATTGCTTCAATGTTATTATATTTCCTGAAGAATTCATCCAGCTTTTCGCAGTCACAAAGATCAAATACCTCCAGTTCGGGTTTCACTCCTGTGATTTTTTTAATTCTGTCAGCAATCTCAGCCTCCGAATTATGAAGGTTGTCGATTATTACAACATCAAAGCCTTCTTCAATCAGCTCAACTGAAGTGTGAGAGCCGATATAGCCTGTTCCTCCGGTTACCAGGATTTTCTTTTTCATTTTCAGACTCCAGTAAGTATAGTTTAAGTTTGTCAGTGAAGTATTTCTCGCAAATCAACTGATTATTTTATTTTTAACATAGGATGATAATCTCCTCCGGGTTCGACAGGTTTCAGGTTACGTATAGTATAGGCGATTTCGACTGATCGCCGCGCATCTTCGATCCCGAAGCCTCTTCCTGCAAGTATTTCCTTATAAGTGAGGGTATGCAGATCAGCAAAACCTTCGCTGAATTCGATTTCTTTCCCTTCAACTCTTATAGATCTGAAAGTCCTCTGTCCGTTTTGCTTAAGATTGTCGGGGATGTCATTAAAATCAAGACTCAGGAACCATCTTATACGAGCATTTTCAAGTTCAAGATAACCTGCAGCCTTGTTTGGTTCGGAAAGGTGGACGATGTTTTTTCTTTCAGGGCCGAATATCCAGCTTAGCATATCAAAAAAATGAATGCCGATATTTGTTGCCACTCCGCCTGATTTCTGGATATCACCTTTCCATGATATAAAATACCAGTTACCCCTGCTGGTAATATAAGTCAGATCAACATCATAAATTTTATCTTTCGGGCTGTTCAGAATCTTCTCCCTCAATTCCTTTATTTTAGGATGAAGGCGCAGCTGGAGAACGGTAAAAATCTTTTTTCCGGTCTCATTTTCAATCTCCTGCAGTGCGTCAACATTCCAGGGATTAAGCACTATGGGTTTTTCACATATTGCATCTGCATGATGTCTGAGTGCAAACCTGATATGGGAATCGTGAAGATAGTTTGGTGAGCAGATACTTACATAATTGATTTTTGTTCCGGTTCTTTTTAGCTTGTCAAAATGTCTGTCGAACCTTTCAAATTCAACAAAAAAATCGCTTTGCGGAAAGTAGTTGTCAATCAGACCAACGCTGTCGAATCTGTCGAGACTTGCCAGCAGATTATTACCTGTGTCCTTTATTGCCTTTAGATGTCTGACAGCAATATACCCTGCTACACCAATAAGACCGAAATTTTTGGGAGTTATATTCATATTCATTTTATCTGAGAGGCATAAAACTAATCAATAATTTTCGAGACACTTCCGTTTGTAAGCTTGTATTTTTCACCACTTTCGGGGCAGACAGCAATCCCTTCCCCGTCAAAAAGAAGCTTATGTCCGAATTCACTCATCCATCCTGTTTGTCTTGCGGGATTTCCTATAACCAGGGCATAAGGCTTAACTTCCTTTGTTACAACTGCACCAGCACCTATAAATGCATACTTCCCGATTTTGTTCCCACATACAATGGTGGCATTTGCACCTATTGACGCACCTTTCTCCACAATAGTGGAAATATAACTATGTTTACGAACAACTGCACTTCTCGGATTGACAATATTCGTAAAAACCATCGATGGCCCAAGAAACACATCATCTTCACATATTACACCGGTATAAATGGAAACATTGTTCTGTACTTTTACATTTTTCCCGAGTGTTACTCCGGGTGACACGACTACATTCTGACCTATATTGCAATTCTCTCCTATTTCCGACCCTGTCATTATATGGGAGAAGTGCCATATTCTGGTACCTTTACCTATCTTGCAACCGTCGTCTATAACAGCTGTTTCGTGGGCAAAATATTCTTTTTCCATAATATTTATTGATCAAAGAACTTCAAAACATTACCAGTAATATATTCAAGTTGCTCCTGTTCCATATCGGGATGCATCGATAAGGAAAGAACCTTCCCGCATAATTCCGTTGTTACTGGGAAGTCAGTTTCTTTGTACCCCAGAAACCTGTAAGCGGCCTGCATATGTAACGGTCCGGGGTAATATATCATTGATGGTATCTTTCTTTCTTCAAGGAATTTCTTTAATTCATCCCGGCTTCCATTATTAATCCTGATAGTGTACTGATGAAAAATATGAGATGAATAGTCTGCTCTGCAGGGAATTGTAATTCCGGGATGAGCGGTGAATGCTTTATCATAATAATCAGCCACAGCTCTGCGAAAAGCATTATACTTATCGAGGTACTTAAGTTTAACTCTCAGGATAGCAGCCTGGATGGAATCAAGTCTTGAATTTACACCAATGTCATCATAGTGATACCTTACTTTCATACCATGATTTGCAATACTCCTGAGTTTTCTGGCAAGGTCATCATCGCAGGTAAACATTGCACCTCCATCACCGTAACATCCCAGGTTTTTTGAAGGGAAAAATGAAGTTGTACCGATATGACCAATAGTTCCGGCTTTTCTGACAAGACTGTTTGAGAATCTGTAGTCGGTACCTGTTGCCTGTGCGGCATCTTCAATCACATAAAGATCGTGTTCTCCGGCAAGTTCCATAATCGCTTCCATGTCGGCACATTGGCCAAAGAGATGTACAGGGATAATTGCTTTTGTCCTGGGTGTAATAGCTTTTCTGATCTCATCAACGGAGATATTAAAAGTGTCAGGAGAGGGATCGACAAGTACAAGCTTAAGTCCAAGCAGGACTACAACCTCAACAGTTGCAATAAAGGTAAAGTTGGTCGTTATAACTTCATCACCCGGTTTTAATCCGAGTCCCATGATGGCAATCTGAAGTGCATCGGTACCATTGGCGCATGTAATAACGTGTTTTATATCAAGATAATCCTGCAACTCTTTCTCGAATAATTTTATTTCAGGGCCTTTTATGAAAGCTGTTGAATTAAGAACCGACTTGATGGCAGTGTCTATTTCCGGCTTGATTTTTTCATACTGGGCTTTAAGGTCAACCATTTGTATTTCTCTCATCTGTGTCAGAATTATCATAGAATTACGAAGGTAATGTTTTGACTGAAAAGAGTGAAGGGAAAGAAGAAGATTTACACTAATAGGGTATCTGATTACACCAAAATTTTGGAAATCATTGTTAACGCATTTCTTACCGGACGATACTGAAGATCTAAGCAGGTAAGTTTGTATTTAAGGACATTAATAATGATGATTATAAAGATTTTGTTTATTTTTGTATTAATAAGCGGGATACAAGGTGGATATTACAACTTTTATTAGGGAATTATTATTCGGGCATGACTGTGTAATTGTACCGGGTTTCGGGGGATTCATAGGCAACTATATACCTGCACGCATTGACAGGAATACAGGCATGTTTTATCCTCCAGTAAAGCAGATATCTTTTAACAGGAACCTAAACCATAACGACGGACTTCTTGTCGGAAGAATCTCAGACTCATTAAAAACGGAGTATGGTGATGCAAGAAAAATGGTTGAGGAGTTTGTCGAGGAGTTATGCGGGAAGCTGGAAAAAGGTGACAAGGTTGTATTTGATTATATAGGAAGCTTTGTTAATAACCATGAAGGCAATGTTCAGTTTGAACCTGACAGGAATGTAAACTATCATCTCGATTCGTATGGTCTGGAATCATTTCAGTGTATGCCTCTTGAGGGGTATGATGTCAGAAAACGTATTGCCAGGCATATTGATAAGGATCCTGTAAGACAGGCTTCCATCAGCAAGATTCTCTGGAGAGCTGCGGTTATTATTCCTGTTCTGGCTGTGCTGGTAGCTGTTACGTTAAAAACAGATCTTTTTAAAGCAAAAGTTGAAACATCAACGATGAATCCGTTGGTAACAGCAGAGTTTGAAGATAACAGGAAGGCTGTTGATGAGAATATTATTGCCGGATCGACAAGTGCTGAATCAGTTACTGCCGAAATACCAGAGGAGCCTGTTATCAGTTCAGAAGAAAAAAGTGATACGGAGTCTGGTCTGCCAGGTGTAGCAGATGAAGGCAACTATTATATTATTACCGGCAGTTTCAGGCTGGAAGCTAACGCAGTGTCTCAAAGCGATATGTTAAGAGCAGAAGGTTTTGATCCTGAAATAATCAGGGCTTCCAATGGATTTTACAGGGTTAGTGCTATGAGATACAGTGATATAAATACTGCAGTAACAAGGAAAGACAGCGTTTCAAAAAAATTCCCCGGATCCTGGGTTTCCAAAATGTGATAGCTACTTAATAATACTTCCGTTATTAACTTTTTCTTCGGGAGATAATATTACGAGTTTCCCGTCCTTATCCTCGGCCATAAGTATCATACCTTTTGACTCTATTCCCTTTATATTGCGTGGCTCAAGATTTGCCACGATTGATATTTGTTTACCTACAATTGCCTCAGGTTCAAAGTATTCAGCAATACCTGATACTATTATCCGGACATCCAGTCCTGTATCAATCTTAAGTTTAAGGAGTTTGGCAGTTTTTGGCACCTTTTCGGCTTCCAGGATGGTGGCAGTCCTTATATCTATTTTTGTAAAATGATCAAATGAGACAGGATCTTTGGCAACAACAACCTGTTCAGGAGCTGATTCATTAGATTGTTTTGTTGCAAGAAGTTTGTTTAGCTGTTTCTCTATCTCTTTATCCTCGATCTTTTCAAAGAGCAATCGGGGTTCTTTTATGGTATATCCGGAGCTTAACAGATCAGTCCTGCCTGCATCATCCCATTTTAACAGTTCAAGGTTGAGCCATTCTCTGAGCCGGTTCATCGAGAATGGAAGGAAGGGTTCAAGTATGATCGAGAGATTAGCAGTAATTTCGAGGGAGATATTCATAATAGTTTTTACTCTTTCCGGACTGGTTTTAATAACTTTCCATGGTTCAGAATCTGCAAGATATTTATTACCGAGTCTTGCCAGATTCATGGCTTCTTTGAGTGCCTCTCTGAACCTGAATGTTTCCAGACTGTTTTCCACACTTTTTTTAATACGTGATATTTCATTGAGAACCTGGTTATCGTTTTCATCAGTAATCCCTCTTTCCGGAACTTTTCCGCTGAAATAATTATTTGTCAGGATAAGTGTACGGTTAACAAAGTTACCGAGTATAGCAACCAGTTCGTTGTTGTTACGAGCCTGGAAGTCTTTCCACGTAAAGTCATTATCTTTTGATTCAGGAGCATTGACACAAAGGGTATACCTGAGAACGTCCTGTTTTCCCGGAAAGTCCTGCAGGTATTCATGCAGCCATACTGCCCAGTTGCGCGAAGTTGATATCTTATCATTTTCAAGGTTCAGAAATTCATTAGCAGGTACATTATCAGGCAGGATAAAGCTGCCTTCAGCCTTTAACATGACAGGAAAAATGATACAATGAAAAACAATATTATCTTTACCTATAAAATGGACCATTCTGGTCTCCTCATCCTTCCAGTATTTTTCCCAGTCGGATGTAAGTTCCCTTGTGGCAGAAACATAACCAATAGGAGCATCAAACCATACATACAGTACTTTACCTTCTGCACCTTTAACCGGTACAGGGACACCCCAGTCGAGATCACGGCTTACTGCTCTTGGCTTTAATCCCTGATCGAGCCACGATTTACATTGTCCGTAAACATTCGGTTTCCATTCCTTATGTTCTTCAAGTATCCATTTTTTCAACCACGCTTCATATTTATCAAGCGGAAGATACCAGTGTAAGGTTTCCCGCAACACAGGTTTACTGCCACTAATTGTTGAACATGGATTTTTGAGGTCGTTAGGACTCAGTGAGGTGCCACATCTTTCACACTGGTCGCCATAGGCATTCTCATTCCCGCAATAAGGGCATGTTCCCATGATGTACCTGTCGGCCAGAAAACATCCTGCTTCTTCATCATAATATTGTTCCGAAGTATTCTCGGTAAACACTCCTTTATTATTCAGCTTAAGAAAAAACTCAGAAGCAGTTTCATAGTGAATCTTATTTGAAGTACGTGAGTAAATACTGAATGCTATTCCAAAATCCTCAAATGACTTCTTATTCAGTTCATGATATCTGTCAACAACTTCCTGGGGTGTAATACCCTCCTTTCGCGCTTTGAGTGTTATTGGAACTCCGTGCTCATCGGATCCGCAAATTGAAATAACATCCATACCCTTCATCCTAAGGTACCTTGTGTAAATATCTGACGGAACATATACACCGGCAAGATGACCAATATGTATCGGGCCATTAGCGTATGGAAGTGCAGAGGTGACCAGATATCTTTTAAATTTCTTCATAAGCCTGATTATGAATAAATAAGAATTTTTAAAATTGCATAAAGATAATAATTTTACTTTTTAGAGCTGATCTGCCCGGTTGTTGTTGTAATTTGCAACTAAAGCAATTATTTTTACGTATAATATGTTATTAGATGTCTTTGAAAAAGAAGGAACCGGAATTTCTGAGGCAAGGTGATAAGGTTGCCATTATTTCACCCTCGTGGGCTATTGATAAGGATAAGGTCAGGGAAGCTGTAAAATTCCTTGAGAACTGGGGATTAGAAGTAAAACAGGGCAGATATATTCTTAACCGTTATGGTCTTTTTGCCGGGACTGATGATGAACGTCTTGGTGATCTGCAGACAATGACTGATGATCCTGAGATAAGGGCGGTTTTTTGTTCTCGTGGCGGTTATGGAGTTATGAAAATAATTGACAGGGTGGATTTTGCAGCGATCGCTGTCAGGCCTAAATGGTATATAGGATTCAGTGACATTACAGTATTGCATTTATGGTTAAGCGAGGTTTGCGGGATAGTATCCGTACACGGGGAAATGCCTCTTAATTACGGTAATCATGGAAAGACCAGAGAGTCTTTTGAGTCTCTGCGCAGTTTACTTTTTGGCGGTTATCATTCTGTTGAATGGAAGTGTGCCTCTGAAAATACAGATGATGTTACTGGTGAATTCACAGGGGGTAATCTGTCACTGATTTGCAGCCTTACCGGAACACCTGCCGAACCCAAAACCAGGGGCAGTATCCTGTTCATCGAGGAGGTGGGTGAATATTATTATCACCTCGACAGGATGTTGACATCTCTTAAACTATCGGGGAAACTTGAGGGACTTGCTGCACTTGTTGTAGGTGGCATGAGTAAAATGAAAAACACAAAAATCCTTTGGGGGAGGAGTGCCGAAGCTACAATTTCGGATATAGTCAGAGAATATGACTATCCTGTCTTTTTCAATTTCCCGGGAGGACATATTAATGACAACAGGGCCCTTTATATAGGCAAGAAAGCAAAAATAACCTGTAGAGGAGGCAGAGCTTCGCTGATGTTTATTTGATATCAAAAAGCTGAAATCAGAAGATCAAGATCTTTCGAGATCACGCCAAATTTCTGACCCAGAGTCTCGTTAGTGAGGATACCATTAAGCAGGTAAACTCCGTTACGGAGGTTATGATCATTCTTCAGGAGGCGGATTATTCCGCCAACCTCTGCCATATTCTGAAGCAGAGGTGAAAAAATATTACTGAGTGCGATCGAAGCGGTGCGTGCCACACGTGAAGGGAGGTTCCATGCGGAAAAGTGTATTACACCGTGTTTCTCGTAAGCCGGATCATTAAGGGCACGACATTCAGATGTTTCAATGCATCCTCCCCTGTCGATGCTCAGATCGATTATAACGGCTCCTTTCTTCATGCTTTTTACCATATCTTCGGTAATATAATACCACGGCCGGAGATCTTCCAGTTCAATTGCACCAATAAGTACATCAGCCGACTTAAGTGCTTTTTTCAGTACCTGGGGATGGAACACTGAAGTCTGAAGACGCTGGCCGATCAGGTTCTGGAACCTTCTTAGCCGGTCCAGGGAGTTGTCAAATATTTTAACCACTGAACCAAGCCCGATTGCAGCCCGTGCTGCATATTCACCGGCTGTATTGGCTCCGATAATAATAACCTCGGTTGGAGTAACACCGGTAATTCCACCCAGCATTACTCCTTTCCCTCCGTGATTATTACTGAGGTAATCGGAGGCAATGAGAATTGATGCTACACCGCTGATCTCACTCATTGATTCAACAACCGGCATAACACCATTTTTATCGCGTATTTTTTCGAAGGCAATGGCAGTTACTTTTTTCCGGAGAAGCTTGCCAAATGTTTCTTCGCTGAGCTTCAAAACATTAAGAAATGACATAACTACCTGGTTACCTTTCAGGTAATCGGATTCCTGTTCGGTAAACGGAGCAACCTTTATAACAGCATCGGCGTTATAGACTCTGGCCGGTGAATCGGTTATTATAGCTCCGTTTTCGCTGTAATCCTTATCCGTATAATTAGCTCCGGCTCCTGATCCTTTCTGGACAATGACTTCATGATCACTTTCGACCAGCAGATTAACCGATTCGGGTGTAAGGGCTACTCTTTTTTCATCATTTTTTTTATCGCTGGGGATACCTATTGAAATTTTACGATGCCTGACTGCTGTTTCCAGATGTTCTTCTTTTGGCATAAAATCTGTATTGCCAAAATTTAATTTTGAACTCTTGCCTCGGTCGTTCATTTTAGGGGAATGGTTATTTCTTCAAAGTTAAAAAAAATGGAACAGAGCAGCAAAATAAGAAAAGGTTATGATATTTCCAGAATGCGATATTCTTTATTAGCAACTATAATTCTGACATTTACCGTATCGGGTGGCAGTATTCCTTCTACCATCTCAGGCCATTCAATAAAACAGTACGAACCGCTGGAAAGATATTCCTCAATTCCAAAATCAAACACTTCATCTATTTTTTTGATCCTGTGAAGATCGATATGAAAGAGAGATTCTCCAAGGCTTGTTTTGTATTCGTTAACAAGCGTAAATGTCGGGCTGCTAACTATATCTACTGCGCCAAGTATTTTGCAGATAGTTTTTATGATGGTTGTTTTTCCGGAGCCCATTGTTCCATAAAAAGCTACAATTTTTTTTCTCTTCAGGTAATCCAGGATCTTTTTTGCCCCGGAATGAAGATATCTTTTATCCTTAATGATTATTTTCATTCAGAGTGAAAGAGGATTCAGGTAACAGGTTCAAGAGTGACTACCGGCAACATTATTTCCTGCATTGATATTCCCCCATGCTGGAAAGTGTCCCTGTAATATCCGGCATAGTAATTAAAATTATTCTGGTAAACAAGATAGTCTTTATTACAGGCGAAGATATACCTTGAGGTGATATTTGTTTTTGGTAATCCGGCTCTTTCCGGATTTTTCAGTTCAAATACTTCCTTCGGATTATAATCGAGGTTTCTACCAGTTTTATACCTCAAGTTGGTTGATGTTTTCCTGTCGCCAACCACTTTGACAGGATTCTGGACTCTTATTGTACCATGATCGGTACTGATAATAATTCTGACAGAATTTGATGAAAGAATGTTGAGTAATTCGAACAGGGGTGAATGGACAAACCATGATTGAGTAAGGCTTCTGTAGGCACTTTCATCATTTGCCAGATCGCGTATCAGATCGATTTCGGTCCGGGCATGCGAAAGCATATCAACAAAGTTATATACGAGAATGTTTAGTTCATTCCCAAGCAGGGACATGATTTTTTCATTTACTTTTTTCCCCTCATGGTTATTACTGATCTTGTTATAAGTCCACTTGATTTTCAGTCCATTACGGGCAAGCTGGTTTTTAAAAAGCTCTTCTTCGTAAATATTTTTTCCTTCTTCTTCATAATCATTGATCCACAGATCGGGCATCATTTCTGCAATTGCAGATGGCATTAAACCTGCGAATATCGAATTACGGCTGTATTGTGTTGCAGTTGGTAATATACTGAAATACAAATCTTCTTCAATGATTCTGTAAATACCTGATAGTTGTGCAGATATGGTTTTCCACTGATCAAATCTCATATTATCAATAAGGATAAAGAAGAGAGGTTTGCCGGATCTGATGCCCGGAAATATTTTTTTGGAAAAGAGTAACGGAGAGAGTAAGGGTCTGTTTTCGTTATCGGGATCAAGCCAGGTAAGATAATTGTTCATTACAAATTTTGCAAATGCATTGTTAGCTTCTGTTTCCTGCATTCCAAGAATCTCAGTCATGCCGCTATCGGTCGATTTTTCAAGTTCGGATTCCCAGAATACTATCTTTCTGTACAACTCAGTCCAGTCGTTAAAGCCTGAAGCTGTATCAATCATATTCCCGATACGGCCGAATTCCTGTCTGTAGCCGGTTGTGGTTTTTTCCGTAACCAGCCTGCGCTGGTCCAGTGTTCTTTTAATTGCCAGAAGTATCTGGTTAGGCTTCACGGGTTTGATAAGATAATCCGCTATTTCTGATCCGATGGCAGCTTCCATTATCCCCTCTTCCTCGCTCTTGGTGATCATAATAACCGGGATGTCGGTCCGGATCTCCCTGATAAGTCTGAGTGTCTCAATACCACTTAGGCCGGGCATGTGTTCATCGAGAAAAATAAGGTCATAAATGTTTTGTTTTACAAGATCGATAGTATCATTCCCGTTTGAACAGGTCTCTACATCATAACCTTTTTCCTTCAGGAAAAAAATATGAGGTTTAAGCACTTCTACTTCATCATCAGTCCAGAGTATTCTTATCTTTCTCATTTTAAGCAAAAGGATTGATACTGCAATGCAAAGTTACTGTACAGGATTGTCATTAAGATAATTCTCATTGAAAAAAAGAAGATATCGTTCCGGATTTTTATCTTTTTCAAGCATTCTGAGATTATTATTGTTAATAAGAAAGGTCATGATCCTTGCTCCTGAAGCATTTCTGAGGAACCGGGCTGTTGCAGAATTCCTGTAATAATCCCACGCTTCACTGTAGTCCTGAAATCCCGAGACTTTTATCATAATATACCTATTATCAACCAGTAATCCTTCAGTACGGTAGTTTTGGTTAGTATAGTTATCAATATTGTAGCTGATAACATCAAAAGCGGCCTGGTTCAAATTAAATGCCGGATCCATAATAATCAGAACAAAGATATTAGAAGCAGAAGTATCTGCTACAAAGAGCTCAGCGGCAATTTCTTTTTCCTCTTCAACCTTTAATTCGGGTACTTTCTGGTTGATAAACGCAATGATCTCTGCTGCTTTCACGGATTCGTCGGTTCCGGGATATTGCTTAATCAGGCTGGCAAGCTGTTCCTTGAAACTCCTCTCATCACTTATTCTGGCAACTGAATATGCTTTTAGCAGGAAGAATTTTGGGGCAAGTTCATCCTTGCCATAATTTCTGAGAGCAAGATCACATTGGGTGATTGCATCACTAAAATCTTCGCTGACATATTTATCATAGGCTTCCTGATAGAGTTGTTCAATAAGTCTGCTTTCAGCCATTCTCTTTTTATAATAATCGGGATCCGATAGAATTTCTGCAAACTCATTTTCGGGAAATCTTTCAAGCAACCGCTGCCTGTATGTTTCAGATCTCTGATTGTCTTTTACTTTATCCCTGTAGACTTTAGAAAGGTTATATAATACCTCAGGAACAAGTTCACTATCCGGATATCTGTTTATCACTGATTCAAATGATTCAACTGCTTTTGACTGTTCGTTGAGGTTTTCAGAATATGCTATGCCTGCATTAAGATAAGCACTGGCAACTTTCCTGTTGGAGATAGCAAGCAATGAATCGTTCAGTGGCAGGTTTCGGAGGTAAAACTCCGGTGTTTTATAATCCTGAACCACTGATGATGTGTCGGTACCGGTCCGGATGGTCTCTTCCTGGCTAACAGTTGCCTGAAGAGTTGTCTGTGCTTTATTTGACCGCCTCCAGTTATCTTCCAGCCTTCTCTCTCCCCATCTTCTCCGGAATTCTGTCCGTCCGAAGGTCAGTGCAGCCTGATTATAGAAATACCACTTACCCTCCTGAGTGATATTACCCTGAAAACGCCTTTCATTTTCATAATATTGACCCAGATTGTATCTGTCAGCATATTCAGAGGTTTTACCTTCCTGTTCTTCCTTTACAATTTTGTTTATTATATTGGATATAAGAGTATTTCTTTCAGATTCGCTCATCGTAGCTACTCTCTGAAGACTGTCTTCGGTCTGAATAATAATTAATTGCGTTACAAGGGTATTAAGATTCTGCGATTTAGTCCTGATCGCCTGGTAATCGGGGTATTTCTGGTCGAGATAAAATACAGCGCTGTCATAATATTTACCTGCATTTATGTAATCGGATTTATTATAATAATAACCTGCAAGTGCAAGATAGGATCTTCCTTTCTGGTTCTGGTTCTGAGAGGAGGCCGTAGCTGATCTTCTGTAGAATTCGAGTGCCTCTTTCTCATTACCCTCTTTCATCGACAGGTTTCCGAGGGCATAATATATCTGGTCATGGTAATCTTTGTTCTTTGAATCTCGTAGCATTTTTTGAAGCTTCCTCCTTATTTCTTCTGGATTGCCAGAGTTAATATCAAAAACACCTGCAATATTAATCCTTGCATTAAACTCAACATCATAGGGCAGATTCATCTTAACTACATCGCGGTACAGAGAGATTGCTTCATCAGACTGGCCATTCTGTTCATACAACTGTGCAAGAAGGTAGGTAAGTCTGTACTTCGACCGCTTGCCGGAAAGATATTTAATTGATAATGAAAGAGGTTCAATAGCTTCGGAATATCTTTTCTGCTTAATGTACAGGTCGGCCAGGGTTGTATAGTACATCGCATTTAGCGATTTTGAGGAATAAGCAGCAATATCTGTTTCTTTCAGAATTCTCAGCGACTCATTAAATATACCTGTTTCATTAAATACTCTTGCAACCCATATTGAAGCTTCAGTTTTTATTAGCGGATCATTTGCTTCAGCAATACAATAATTGAAAATTGCTGAAGCTTCATCATATTCGTGTTTGTAAAAGCGGGCTTTCCCGATCAGCAGATAACAATCATCTACCCACTCATTATATTCTTTTTTTTCAAGCAGTTCCTTCTCGTTCTCGGACGGTTCCCCCCTTGAGTTAATCTCTGGTTTGGCAGTTATTGATTTTAATGTAATAACCTTTGATGCTTTTTGAATTGCTCTGTCCATGTCGGAAGAACAGAGTGAAACAGTTGACGGATCACTGTACTCAAATACTTTCAGTAATTCTGCGAAATCATCATTATATCCGTTATTGATTTTAATTAATCCTGCTTTAAAGCTCTCATAACCATTAAAATAGATATTATACCTGGAGGTTAATCCATGATAGAATCTGGTAGTTCCCGTATTCTTTTCAACTGAACAGTCTGTCAGTAACAGGATCAATACCAGATACATCAGCAACCTGTATGATGTTTTGTCCGGAACCAATAATTGACTTTTTAATACTATAAACTGACTAAATATGTGTATAGTATTCTTAAGTTAAATAAAATTGGAGTGATACGATTGTCAGGCTGATACGACTTCCTTTATTTCGGGGATTTCTTTAATAATAGCCTGTTCAATACCGGCTTTAAGGGTTTGTATACTGAACGGGCAGCCATGACAGGCTCCTTTCAGTTTGACCTTAACGGTCAGATCGTCAGTTATTTCAATCAGATCAACGTCACCCCCATCAGATTGAAGATAGGGTCTTACTCTGTCGAGTACGCTGATAACACGTTCCTGAATATTTTTCTTATCTGTCATATAATTTGTTTTTAATAGATTATTTTGCCTGTTGTTTAACTGTGGGTCGCTGTTCAATATTTCTTTTATTGTTCTTTTCGATCATATGTTCTGCCAGTTACATAAATATCTTACCGGGCCTTTAATCATTGAGTGTTGCAAAAATTATTAGTGATCCCGAAGGTTATTTTTATTTAATTTAATTTTAAACAAGCTGCAATTTTACTTATTTTTTTCGGTAAAGCCAAATGTACTCCCAATTTCAGTAAGCGGATCCCAGAATTTTTCCCTGAAGTTTATAATCCGGTCATTCTCAACAACTACACCCTCGTTTGTAAGGAGCTGTTCCATTGTGGTTGAGTTACCAAAATGATATTTGCCTGTAAGAAGCCCGTTCCGGTTAACAACTCTGTGTGCAGGGATAAAATCAGGTCTTGAATGGGAGGCATTAAGTGCCCATCCTACCATCCGGGCTGATCTTCCTGTACCAAGGTAGCGGGCAATTGCCCCATATGAGGTTACTCTTCCATATGGAATAAGTCTGGTAACTTCATAAACCCTGATGAAAAAGTCGTTACTGTTTTTATTTTTTTGTACTGCAGTCACGAATAGATTTTTTTTTATTGAGCCTGAATGATATAAAGTTTATCTTCAGCCCACCTCCGAGAAAGATATTTTCATAATGTGTCTTTATTGAAAGTATATCATCTACATCATTCTGAGAATAGAGGTCTCTGGTTTTAAAGATTATTTCAAGTTTGTTGTTATGAATGACTGATTCCGTGTAATCAAATAATTCATGGTTATCTGTCTTCAGATGAATTATTCCATTATCTTTCAGGAAATTGCAATAATTATTCAGGAACCATGGGCTGGTAAGTCGTTTGTTTGAGTTACGTTTTCCGGGATGAGGATCGGGAAATGTTATCCATATTTCATCGACCTCGTCTTCGGCAAAGTATGAATTGATGAACTCTATCCTTGTCCTGAGGAATGCCGCATTGATAAGTTTTTTTTCAATTGCAGTTTTGGCGCCCCTCCACATCCGGGCTCCTTTAATATCTATTCCGATATAGTTCTTATAAGGAAATCGGGAAGCTAAACCTACAGTATATTCTCCTTTACCGCATCCAAGTTCAAGTACTACAGGATTATAATTTTTAAAAATCTCCTTGTTCCAGTTTCCCTTTATACTGTGTTCTTCAACGTATAGGTTACCGGTTTGGGGCTGAATAACATTTTCGAATGTTTCCATCTCAGCCCATTTTGCAAGCTTATTTTTTCCCAAAACTCAATATTTACCTTCCGGATTTTTCTATTCTCAAACCTAAGTCATAAACACTTTTAAGATTTTCTGTTCGCATACCATGCTGAACCTTAAATTGATATGTGCCGGTATCCGGGAAAAAAACATTCGACCTGTATGGAAGAATCATCTCATTGATATCTCCCAGTCCTTTACCATACCAGTTCCCTTTTTCGTCAGCAAGATAATACTGAAGAGTATCAGTAATGCTTTTCCCTTCAGGGGAGGTTGTAGTTACAAAGAGATAAATATTCCGGAAAGGGTAAGCCGAACCTGTCCGGATTGTAAAGAAAATGTCATTAGCAGTAACAGTATCTGTAACAGGCACCCGGTAAACAGGAACATCAGTCAGTTTCCAGATATTATCCTTCATGTCGGTTGAACTGGTAAATACAACGTCAGTGTTACACGATGACATGAACAGAAAAAACAACAGCATCAGACATGAGGAGGTTCTATTTATTCCTTTTATTATCAAATCTTCTGTTTTTTCTTTTACTTGAATTCCGGTTACGCTTCTTGTTTTCTGCAGAATTATCGAACCGGGTAAGGCTGTTATTTTTAAGAAGATCCTGTGAAACGGGATTAAGATTCCACGATTTGTCCGAGGCCAGAAGCTTATCGACTTTAATGCCTTTCTGGTTCATCGCCAGTATTTCTCTGACTCTCTGAACAGGTACAGCTATAAGATTTGTAGTTGAATGAGGATCGGTACCATACCAGTAGATACCTTTATGAACTTCCATTTTCTGAAAATATACAGTTGAATCAATGAGTTCAAGCGGTACATCTTTGGGAGGGAAAGCTTTCTGTGCTTCAACATAGCAATCCAGTTCAAAATTAAGGCAACATTTAAGTTTACCGCATTGTCCTGCTAGTTTCTGTGGATTCAGGGATAACTCCTGGTATTTGGCGTGAGTTGTTGTTACTGAAATAAAATTTGTGATATGTGCAGAGCAGCATAATTCTCTTCCGCAGGATCCTATACCTCCTATTCTTCCGGCTTCCTGGCGTGCTCCTATCTGGCGCATTTCAATCCTTACCCGGAACTCCTCGGCAAGTACTTTAATAAGCTGACGAAAGTCTACTCGTTCATCAGCGATATAGTAAAAAATTGCTTTTGTCTTATCACCCTGATATTCAACATCTCCAATCTTCATATCAAGATTGAGCTCCTCAGCGATTTTTCGCGACCTGAGCATTGTGGAGGTCTCCAGCTTCTTTGCGTCTTCCCATTTCTCTATATCAACAGCTTTAGCTTTACGATATACTTTCTTCATGTCTTCAGGAGAAGGCTGGATCTTAAGTTTTTTCAGTTGCTCTTTAATAAGCGGACCAATCATTGACACTCTCCCGATATCATGACCCGGGGATGCCTCAACGGCAACAATATCGCCAATCTCGAGTCTGAGTCCGTTTACATTTCTGTAGAATCCCTTACGGGTGTTCTTGAAGCGGACTTCAACAATGTCGTTCATTCCCGGTAAATTCGACAAATCTTTTAACCAGTTATAAGAGTTGAGCTTATTACATCCGGGTTTATATGATATATCAGGCAACTGTATTTCTTCTCCCGATTGTCCTTGTAAATCTTCACTATCTGTCATACTACTATCCTTCTACATTATAATTCCCGCAAAAATAGTGAATAAATGGATTATTTTCAATAAAGATCTTCCTGATCAACGGATCAACCCGGTGACTTTCAGTGCGAGGTCAAGAAAAATTATTTTTGCATTCCCATTGGCTTCAACATGTGAATGAGCAAGATTAAATTCGTTGGTGAGAGGGTAAACGTTATTTTGATTAATAAAAGGATGGAACCTTGTTGAAAACTCAGCTTCTTCGCCGGCAAGAAATATTAATCTGTTTTTTGCCTGATTGAGTGAGAGCATCAGGTTTTCCCTGAGGAGCCTCAGTGCAAATGACACGAAGTTTTTCTGCGCTTCTCTGCCGGTTGCTGCCATTTCCTCGCTCCAGGTAATAATGGAAATTATATCACGCTTCCAGGCATACCTCATAAGACTCCTGAAGCGATCGAGATTTATCAGATAGGAAGCTTCATCTTTGCAAAGCTCAATTGCTCTGATAATGTTACCATTAGCTACATGAGAAATCTCGCCTATTTTTTTTGAACCGGGGTCAAAATTATTTCTCAGGTATTCTTCTATTTCAAGCTTACTGAAAGATGGTATTTTGACCAGCTGGCATCTTGAAAGTATAGTAGGAATTACCTTATCGGGTTCGTCCGAAACAAGAAGAAAGAGTGTTTTATCTGGTGGCTCCTCTATCAGCTTAAGAAGTTTGTTTGCCGTAGCCTGGTGCATTTTCTCGGGAAGCCATATTATCATTATCTTAAAATCCGATTCAAAAGTCTTCAGACTTAATTTTTTGATAATCTCTGATGCTTCCGAGGCAAATATCAATCCCTGGGCATTACCGACTTCGATAGAATCAAGCCACTTATTCAGGGTAAAATAAGGCGAATGCCCGATAAATTCCCGCCAGTGTTCAATATAATAATCACTTACAGGGTCCATATTTTTCTTGTCTTTTATTACAGGAAAAACAAAATGCTGGTCGGGGTGAATGAATTTATCGTATTTAACGCATGATTTACAGGTGCCGCAGGAATCTTCAGGAGTTCTGTTCTCGCAACTTATATATTGGGCAAAGGCCAGGGCAATAGCCAGACTCCCGCAACCCGCCGGACCTGTGAAAAGCTGTGCATGGCTAATTCTACCCTGTCTGACTGACCGCAGCAGTTTTTCAATTACCTCTCTCTGCCCCGGTATCTGTGAGAACTTCATAATCAGGTGAAAAAATATATTTAATGTTACTATAACGCTGCCCTTGCAACATCATAGTCCGGTTCCTTTTTCAGGCAGGTTGCCGGATGTATTGATAGGATTTCCTTTTAATGTTATTTTTACAATTACTTTTCTCCCAAAATTAGTCAAACTTTTTATTTCAGGAAAACAAAAGATTTGTCATGTAACGCAAAGTCACCAGGGATTAACAAAGTAGCATTAATTGATTATCTTTATGACTGCATTCCCGGAAATTAACGGGATTTGTGGCAAAAAAATAAATAACCAAAAAACGATTATTATATGAAAATGATTCAGGACTTCAATTTTAAAGGTAAGAAAGTTATAGTAAGAGTCGATTTTAATGTGCCTCTTGACAAAACAACATTTGCTGTTACGGATGATACACGTATAAGGGGAGCTTTGCCCACTATAAATAAAATAGTGGATGACGGTGGTTGTGTTATTCTGATGTCGCACCTTGGCAGACCGGAAGGTCGTATGGATAAATTTTCACTTAAACCTGTACTGCCTGTTCTGGAAAAACATCTTAACCGGAAAGTCCTGTTTGCGGATGACTGTCTGGGTGAATCAACTGAAAAGATGGCAGCAGCACTGCAGCCGGGGGAGATATTATTGCTCGAGAACGTACGCTTTTATCCCGAAGAAGAAGGCAAGCCAAAGTTGCCTGAAACTGCTACAGATGAGGAAAAGAAAGCTGCAAAGGCTGAGATGAAGGCAAAACAGAAAGAGTTCGCAAGGAAACTTGCAGGATACGCTGAAATATATGTTAACGATGCATTCGGAACCGCCCACAGGGCACATGGTACGACTGCAGTCATTGTGGAATTCTTCCCTGACGACAGGAAAATGTTCGGATACCTTATAAACAGCGAACTAGCAGCTATGGATAAAGTGCTTCACGGTTCCCGGCATCCCTTCACGGCTATTATGGGCGGAGCAAAAGTATCCGACAAAATACTGCTGATTGAGAATCTGCTTAACAGGGTTGATAATATTATTATCGGCGGCGGGATGACCTATACCTTTATTCAGGCATTGGGAGGCAGAATTGGCAAATCGTTGTGTGAAGAGGATAAGCTTGACCTTGCACTTAATATTATCAAAAAGGCGAAAGAAAAGAAAGTTGAACTTTACCTGCCGGTTGACAGCCTGAACGGTGACAGTTTTGACAATGATGCAGAGACCTTGGTGACTCCTGTTGATGAGGTCGAAGAGGGATGGATGGGGCTCGATATTGGTGAGGAAACGATAAGGCAATTCACGGAAGTCATTGAAAATTCAAAAACCATTTTGTGGAATGGACCGATGGGAGTCTTTGAAATGGAGAAATTCTCAAAGGGAACAACAGCAATTGCAAAAGCAATAGCTGCAGCAACTGCAAAAGGCGCATACAGCCTTATTGGAGGAGGAGATTCTGTGGCAGCTATAAATAAAAACCAGCTTGCCGGCAAAGTAAGCTATGTTTCAACCGGAGGCGGAGCTATGCTTGAATATATGGAAGGGAAGAAGCTTCCGGGTATTGAAGCAATCAGAGGAGAGTAAACAGCATAGTTGTAGAGACGTTGCATGCAACGTCTCTACAACTCATGAAATTCGATTATCTTTGTGATTAAGAATGAACAGGTACCTTATTATATTAATCTTTATTGCAGTATCGGCAGGTGGTTGCAAGAAGAATGATAATCCCCGGTTTTCGGGAACTGACACCATCGACAACAACCTCTATGGTGCAGGTCCGTATTATGCTTATGGTTTTTCTTTTTCCCGTGCAGAAAAAGTCTCTACACTCGACGAGCCCGGGCCTGATATAACACTGGTCGCCTTTGATATAAATGGTATAGTAACAAAAATACAGACTGATAATTTCAAAAGTTCATTTTATAAAGCAGGCGAATATCCTGATGCTTCATCAGCAGAACAGGCATTTGACAATCTGACTTCCCCGATTGTTTCCCAGTGGGTAGAGGAGGCAGATGCCATAGGTGCAAACCAGTTATGGATTTTTAGAACAAGCAGCGAAAAATATGCAAAATTCAGGATTATAGATACCTTCTCAGAAATGCGTTCTGGCTGGGCTTATGCCGAATGTACCTTTGAATGGGTTTATCAGCCCGACGGATCACTAACTTTTCCGGCTAAATGAATAAAGAGCTTACCGGGAAAATTTTCAGTATTGAAGAGCCTGCAGGTTTTCAGCTAACTGCCTTCGAAATTTATAAATATCAAAGGGATAAAAATCCTGTTTATTCAGAATTTATAAAAGCTCTTGTGAGATCAAGAGCTTTTATTAATAAATTAACAGATATTCCATTTCTTCCGGCAGAGTTTTTCAGAAGTCAAACATTAATTACAGATAATCTTCCGTTTGAGCTGATTTTTGAAAGCAGCGGAACGACAGGTCTCTCTGTAAGCAGGCATTACGTTCATGATGCAGGTCTTTATGAAGAGAGTTTTTTAAGAGCTTTCAGATTGTTTTATGGTGATCCGGAAGACTATTTCCTGTCAGCCTTGTTGCCATCCTATACCGAAAGAGAGAACTCATCGCTTGTTTATATGGTGAATCATCTCATAAAAAAAAGTCTATACCCCAAAAGCGGTTTTTACAAAAACAATCTAACGGAACTGATCAGTAACATACATGAAGCGAAGAAATTAAAAAGGAAAATCCTGTTATTAGGTGTAAGTTATGCTCTTCTTGATATGGCAGAAAAGTATTCCCCCGATCTTAACGGGGTTATTGTAATGGAAACTGGAGGTATGAAGGGAAGAAGGAAGGAGTTTACAAGAGAGGAGCTGCATGACGTATTAAATAGCAAATTCAATGTTCTTTCTGTTCACTCTGAATACGGGATGACAGAGTTATTGAGCCAGGCCTATTCAAAAGCGAATGGCATATTTTATTGCCCTCCATGGATGAAGGTCCTTATAAGAGATCCCCGTGATCCTTTAACTGTTCATGACCAGCCGGGAAAAACCGGAGGGATCAATGTTATTGACCTGGCTAATATATATTCGTGCTCATTCGTTGCCACCGGCGATCTGGGCAGACTTCATGAAGATGGGGGATTCGAAGTTCTAGGCAGATTCGATAACAGCGATATCAGAGGTTGTAATTTACTGGTTGATTAGGATGTTTATATACCAAGCTTGTTTTTAATTGCGGGAGGTATGGCATTCTTATGAACCATGATAAAAATAGTTTTGGCACGGACGTAGCTTTCTGATATGTTAAGATAGCCTCCGGAACTATTTCTTTCTGTTCCCCACGAATTCTTGGTAATATAATATTTTGTGTCATTCTGGTCTTTTACAATACCTGTCATGTGCATAAGGTGGTCGTCGGTAGTTGTAAAACTTTCATAACCGGTCTGCCGTATTTCCTGTGTTACACTGACTTCCGGATATGGCCTGGTAAAACTATACGGACCTTCAGTCAGTTCCTGCGGTGACATCCTTTCAAACCTTGTCCTGTCGGTAGTTGATTGATCGGCTTCCCTTGTAATAACAGGATTTATAGCTACTCCGTTTGCATGGGAGAATCCTCTTTCACTTACATCTCCATCCCAGTTTACAGTATAACCATTGGTAAGAGAATAATCCATTATTTCTATCAGTTCGTTAAGAGGCACATTATAAAATCTGGCCATTGCCCAGTTATCAGGAATCTCCAGCAATCCCTGGGAATAAAAAGGGAAATGTGTAAACGAAGTGATCTGAACATAATCATCCGGATTAATATCCAGACTGGCTGCGAACGATTCCGGAGTATAAGTAACTCCTTCCCAGGTAAAATACTCAGGAACCTTTCCGAGATAAGTATCAAGAATTGCATTTGTTATCATATGATACTGGTCACTCTCGTTTTTCCGTTGTATCGGAACGGCAGCAACAGCATTAATGAACACCTGCAGTTCTCTATGATTGTGAGTTGGAGATCCATAGTTTAGTCCGTTATAAACCTCATCAGGCACAATGCCATATTTAGTAAATACCCGCATAAGATCATGTGAGAGGCTTCCGGGGCCAAGGTTTCCTTTTCCCTGTCGCAGGTAGTTATCCTTAAGACGGTCGAGATAATTGTATCTCACTACGAACATTTCTGAAAGGTCATATTCTCCTTTGCCCATCCTTAGTAGTTCTGATTCGATAAATGATGTTGTTGCAAAACACCAGCATGTTCCCGTACTGGCCTGGTTTTTCACTGAAGTGGCTTTGAGTTCCGCAACCGGGGTGAATTTATAACCTTCCTCAGTCTTTTGCGAAGAAGGGATCGGATTTCTCCTCTGGGCAACAGATGGTAAAATAACAAGTGCCAGAGTAACTGTCAGAAGTATTTGTCTTTTCATAGGGCAGGAATTATTTATAATAATTTAAGAAAGAACATTTGAACAACGAATTTTAAATTTAGAATTTTCTTTATTGGTGAAAAATGAAATGAATAATTACCGGAGGGTTGGGTAAAACGCATCTTCAATATGGTCGATTTCGGTCATTTTACCTCCTGAAATAACGGTAATTACATCGAACCGGCTTTCTTTGTTAATATTGTACTTTTGAAGATAACCATCGGCTGCATATATGATGGATCTCTGTTTTTCAGGTGTGATTGCGCTTAATGGATGCATCTGATAGTTGTCATTTCTTGTTTTTACTTCAACAAAGACAATAAAATCATTGTTTTCAGCTACAATATCCAGTTCTCTTTTACCTGATTTCCAGTTTCGATGGCGGATTGTATAGCCTGCCTTTGTCAGATAATCGGCAGCAAGATCTTCACCTTTTTGCCCAAGAACATGTGATTCAGTCATAAAGAAATGATTTAAATTTTAATATATTACTAAATTTCAATTAGTTTATTTCTTATCGCAAACAGGATGAGGCTTGCAGTATTTTTTGAGTTTGTTTTTCCAAGCAGGTTGGCTCTGTGTTTGTCGACAGTTCTTTTACTGATGAAGAGAGCCTCGGCGATTTCCTGATTTGAGAGGCCCTCGCATATTTTCAGAAGAACCTCCTTTTCTCTTTTTGACAGGTTGGCTGATTTGCTCTCATTTTCCCTGTGTTTGATTTTCTGTATCACATGGTAGAGAAGCTCCTGTGAGAAATAGCTTCCTCCTTTACTTACGGTAAGTATTGCCTCCCGTACTTCGGATATATCCGAGTCTTTAAGTATAAAACCCTTAGCTCCTGCATCAACCATTTTGTAATAGTATTCCTCCTCTCCATACATTGAGAGGGCGATAATATTAAGCTCCGGGTATAGTTTAAGAGCCTGTTTCGTTGCTTCAATGCCATCCATATCAGGCATGTTGATATCCATCAGTGCAATATCAGCTTTAGTATTACTGATAATATTCATGAATTCGAATCCGTTAGAGGCTTCATCGGCCACTTCAAAATCAGGAAATGCATTGAGAAGTATCTTTAATCCGTTACGGAAGAGCTGATGATCATCCACAATAATAATCCTTATTCTATCCATTTGCTGAACACATATTAAAGGTTTACTCAATTACTTTGATAAGAGCACTGGTTCCCTTTCCAGGGGAGCTTTCCAGGATAAAAACACCTTCAATCGATTTGACACGTGTTTCAATATTTGATAATCCCATTCCTTCAGTATCTTCTCTGTTGAGAGTGGATATATCAAAGCCCCGTCCGTTATCATAGAACTGCAAGGTAATAAATTTCTCGTGTTTGTTTAATTCTATCTCGATTCTTGAGGCTCCTGAGTGCTGGATTGAATTGTTTATAAGTTCACAGGTAGCACGGTAAATAACTACCTCCTTATCATTTTCAAGACGCTGATTCTCCATATTCGACTTAAAGTCAATCTCTATTGCTTTTGTCTCGTTAATTTTTGTTGTGAATGCACTGAGTGCACTGGCCAGGCCGAAATTTAGCAGAACATGCGGGCTGAGATTATTAGATATATCTTTTATGGTGTTAATGGCTTCATTTACAAGATGATTAGTATTATTCAGAATTACAACTCCCGACTGATCTTTTATTCTTTCATTAAGTGCGGACAGAGACATCTTCACCGCTGAAAGCAGGGGGCCAAGTCCATCATGAAGATCTTTGGCAAATCTCTTCTTTTCATTCTCCTCTGTGTTTATAACTGCATTCAGTACTCTTTTTTCGGTCCGTAGTCGATCAACCTCGGCACGCTTCAAAGAATAAAACAATTCACGGATAAGAATAACACCTACTATTATCATAAATGAGATAAAAACTCCCATCCATTCATCGATCATCTGCCAGTTGTATGATGGTGTACCACGGAAAAATTCAAAGAGCTGAATAATTTTTCGTACTGCCATAAAAACAAAGGATAATGAAAGCAGGATCCATGAAAGTCTGTATTTTGTCAGTTTCATGAATCTTAATGCAATTCCTGCAGCGAAGATCTGCAGGACAATTGAAATTATCAGAGCTATTAGTCTTACCATTGCTTTCGTGATATTTAGTACAAAAATATAAGATATTCAATGCAGAAACTAATCAGTCACTTCTGAAAACGAGTTAATGTATTAACTTTGGTTGTTCAAATTTCTGCTTTATGAGTACGATTTATAGTCTTGGGATATTGATATTTACATTCCTGGTATATCTTGTGTCACCTTTTAATCTGAAAGCACGGCTATGGATCAGGGGCAGGAAAGGCTGGCTTGCGGCTCTGAAGGAAAAGACCAGGCCCGGCGATAAAAATATTTGGTTCCACTGTGCTTCACTGGGCGAGTTTGAGCAGGGTCGTCCGGTTATTGAAGCAATAAAAAAAGAACAACCTGATTACAAAATTATACTCACTTTTTTTTCTCCATCTGGATATGAGATAAGGAAGGATTACAAGCTTGCGGATTATGTGGCTTATTTGCCTGCTGACACACCGGTTAATGCTTCAAGGTTTATTAACCAGGTTAATCCCGTATTTGCTGTTTTTGTGAAATATGAATTCTGGAATAATTATATATCAGCTCTTCACAGGAACAACATTCCTTTATATCTCATTTCAGGGGTATTTCGTCAGGGTCAGCATTTTTTTAAATGGTACGGATCGTTTTTCAGAAAAATGCTTGGCAAGTTCAGTCATTTATTTGTTCAGGATCAGCAATCATTTGACGTATTGAAGGATGCAGGATTTACGAATACAACGCTTACCGGTGATACCAGATTAGACAGGGTGGTACAGATAGCTGCTGCTGCAAAAAGTATTCCCCTTCTTGAAAAATTCAGGGGTAATGAGAAACTTTTTCTGGCCGGGAGCAGTTGGAAGCAGGATGAAGAGATAATAGCTGAATACATTAACCGCTATCCCGGCAGGATGAAATGGGTTTTTGCACCTCATGAAATTGACAAGCCAAATATCGAACGGATTGAAAGGCTTTTAAGAGTCAAATATGCAAGGTTCTCAGAATTTGATGATAACTTATCTGATGCAAGGATTTTGATAATAGATAATATTGGTATGCTTTCATCTGCCTACCGGTATGCTTATTTAGCTGCAATTGGTGGAGGCTTTGGTAAAGGGATACATAATATTCTTGAAGCTGCCTGCTGGAATATTCCTGTCCTTTTTGGACCTAATCATGATAAATTCAGGGAAGCTGTTGCATTATTGGAGCTTGGAGGGGCAAAAACTTTTAAGAACAGTGGTGAGTTCACAGGAATCCTTAATATGTGGATAGATGATGAAAATGCATATAAATTATCGGCTGAAGCAGCAGGCAGATATGTAAGATCAAATACCGGTGCTACAGATATAATAATAGAGGCATTAAGGTGAAAAGATATTAATATTACCTATTCATAACTTGTTAATATCTATTCTTTTTCTATTCAATTATGATCATTTAAAGAAATGTAAATTGTTGCTTCATTTTCAACAGTATTGTAACTCTATTGTAATGTGGTAATCAATTAATTACAATAAACTTGTGAACGAATTATTAATCCATAATCCTAAATTTTATGATGAGTCAATTTAAGCGAATTTTCACGGTGTTTGTCTTTCTGTTGATAACAGTTATGATTTGCGGACAGGGAGCTACAACATCTTCAATGAGTGGTAAAATTACTGACAGTAATGGGGAGTCTCTGCCCGGAGCAAGTGTTGTTGCCATTCATGTTCCTTCAGGAACCCAGTATGCAACCGTTGCTGATAATGCCGGTAACTACCGCATTCAGAACATGCGTGTCGGAGGCCCTTATACGGTTAATGTATCCTTTATCGGGTATACCACGAATAGTTATACAGAAATAGTTCTCAAACTTGGTGAAACCTATGTACAGGATGGGCAGTTATCCGAATCGACAACTGCTTTAAGGGAAGTTATTGTAACAGCCGGTCTCCGGAACTCTATTCTGAGTTCAGAGCGTGCAGGTACACAAACTAATGTCAGCGGGCGCGATCTGACAAATCTTCCTACCATAAGCCGGAGTATTACGGATTTTACAAAATACACTCCGCAGGCTCAGGGCACCTCGTTCGGAGGACGTGACGGACGGTTTAATACTATTACAGTTGATGGTGCAGCCTTTAATAACAACTTTGGCTTAAGCAGCAATCCACTTCCGGGTGGGAATGCCCAGCCTATAGCACTGGATGCAATTGAGGAAATATCTGTAAACTTTGCACCATACGATGTAAGAATGTCTCAGTTTACCGGTGCAAGTATAAATGCGGTAACCCGTAGCGGCGATAACACATTTAAAGCTTCAGTGTACACATATATTCGTCCCGAATCCTTTACGGGTAACACTGTTGACGGCAATGAGGTTTCAGGTGCAAATGACAGAAGCTCACAAAATTATGGCATCCGTGTAGGGGGTCCGATAATCACAAATTAACATTCCGGTACAACGATGTTGTGGGTACATCAGACCAGCAGACGAATCGCAACAGCGGCCCTCCCAATAATTTGCGCAATTCAGGTCGTATCAGCAGCCAGTCTCTGGCTTTCTCAAATGCCTTTTACGGATTCAAGAATACTGTTCGTTCAATAACCAGTGAGCTAAACAGTACTTTCGGCACTATTTTTTCCAATAAGCTGCTTGCCAGTTATACATTCATTCAGGATACGCGTACCAGTAACTCAGACCTGTTCCCGTTTGTTCTTCCGCAATTCATACATCCGGGAAGGAACCACGTACTATCGTTATGCTTCGGTTGATGACTTTATTAACAGTGCCGATCCCATCGGATTCGGGGTTACATACGGTTATAATGGTGTTGATGCACCCGGTGTTTATGGCACTTTTGGTTTTGCAGCATTGTATGCCCAGGACGAGTGGAAGGTAGTTCCAAATATGAAATTAACCTTTGGGGCACGTCTTGAACTTCCTCTCTATCTGGATGAACTGGAAGATAATCCGGCAATCTCAGCTCTTACCTTATGATCCTGCCGGCACAATGACCGGACCGGATAATCGTCTTTACTGGACTACCAATAAGATCGTCTCTTCTGTGAGTAATGCAATGGAACTTAGCAATACCAATAAGGGTTATCAATACTCATTCACAGCACAGCTAACCAAGAATTTCAGCAAAGGATTTGCGGGGATGTTTGCTTATACTTATACAATGGCAAAAGATATTACTTCCAATCCGGGATCGGCAGCCTACTCAGCTTACTCTTCAAACACTGCTGCGGGTAGTCTGAATGATCCGGAACTCAGTTATTCCAATTTTGCTACTCCGCACAAGCTGATAGGTAATGTTTCTTATCGTATCGAATATGCGAAAATATTTGCAACTACATTTTCGCTGGTTTACCAGGGTTACCAGACAGGCCGGTGGTCATATACCTATTCCAATGATCTTAATGGAGACGGGATATCATCTGATTTATTGTACATACCGGCGAACTCATCAGAGATCTCATTTGCAGGCTATGGCGGGATGTCTGCGCAGGAGCAGCAAAATGCATTCTGGGACTATGTGAACAGCAATAAATATCTGAGTGCACATAAAGGCGAGTATGCTGAGCGTTTTGGTCATTTAGAGCCCTGGATACACAGGTTCGATGCAAAATTGCTGCAGGATATCTTTTCAGATTTCGGAACTGACAGAGAGTATACCCTGCAGGTAAGTGTTGACTTCCTTAATGTGGGAAATCTGATAAATGATAAATGGGGTACTTATACCTATAATCCACTGGCAAGCTACGACAACATCCGTCCTTTGACAGTAGTTACCGGAGGAACATCAACCACAGAACCTGTCTACAGACTTAATGCAACATCTCTGGAAGATTTCGAGAATAAAACAACCCTTAGAAAAGACATTAGTACATCCAGTACCTGGGGTTGCCTTCTTGGGATCAGGCTTATTTTCTAGGTTTTAAACCATCCCGTTGGTAAATATTGTAGAGATGCGCAAATTGCGCGTCTCTACTTTTTTTATACAGTATGACATGATTTTAACAGGGCCACAATGTCCAGATAATGAGCGACATAACACTGTTTTAAATTTTAAAAAACAGATAAACAAAGTGTTATGTTTTGGTTAATAACTCTTCTGTCAAATGTTAATAAACTTAAATTTTTTGTCTTGTTTAGAGAAAAGTGCTTGTCTAAATTAGCAAATACCCGCTTTAAATATCAGTGGCCGTTTAATCTCTTAATAATCAGAGGCTAACAGAATTATTTTTTAAGATATGGGAGAACTATTTGTTCAGGGGTCTGCTATTGCAGAAGAAAAAAGTCCGGAAGAGCAGTCAGCACCGGGAAACCAGAAAAAGGTTCCCGGCAAGGATAATCCGGGCTCAAAGGGAAAGCCGATGGAAAAAGTCATCTATTCACATGATGAGGCTGTAGAGGCGAGTAATGAATATTTCTGTGGTGATGAACTGGCTGCGAGAGTCTGGGCAAATAAGTATGCTCTTAAGGACTCCTTCGGGAACCTCTATGAAAAAACACCCGATGAAATGCATCGCCGGTTGGCACGTGAAATACGCAAAGTGGAATTGAAATATAAGAATCCGTTACCAGAGAATCTTATATACAGTGTTCTTAAAGATTTCAAATATATTGTTCCGCAGGGCGGACCAATGACCGGAATAGGTAATGAATATCAGATAGCTTCTTTATCGAATTGTTTTGTCATTGGTAATGAGGGATCCTCGGACTCATATGGAGGAATAATGAAAATCGACCAGGAACAGGTTCAGCTTATGAAACGCCGAGGTGGAGTTGGTCATGACCTGTCGCACATACGTCCCAAAGGAACTCCGGTATTGAACAGTGCACTCACATCAACAGGTGTGGTGCCTTTTATGGAAAGATACTCCAACTCGACACGTGAAGTGGCTCAGGATGGCAGAAGGGGCGCTCTGATGCTTTCTATCTCAATTAAGCACCCTGATTCAGAAAAGTTTATTGATGCCAAACTTGAAAGTGGCAAGGTGACAGGCGCCAATGTCTCAGTGAAGCTGACAGACGAATTCATGGAAGCTGTTGAGAATAAAACGCTTTTCAGACAACAGTATCCTATTGATTCAGATAATCCGAAGTTTCTGAAAGATATAGATGCAGTCCAGTTATGGAGTAAAATAATTCATAATG
>Ga0307430_1000336_pt1 | contig 42531 bp, 51 predicted proteins | sample SalMarWE160130MG_FD_202159 | JGI IMG/M metagenome (GOLD analysis project Ga0307430, IMG submission 202159) | Salt marsh sediment microbial communities from the Plum Island Ecosystem LTER, Massachusetts, United States - WE1603-130 | ecosystem: Environmental > Aquatic > Marine > Intertidal zone >...
GCTTGTCCTACCGTCACGTTTCTTTTCGGCTTTTCAATTTCCGCGTCTATTGTCTTGGTGAGTTCTATTTCGTTACAGATGCCGGCTACGATCCCCAGATGCTGGATCACTTTCTGTTTGTACTGGTTCATGTTTATACCCCCTCTCAATATGAGGAAGCATACCAATATTTATCTGCTATTAATACTAGACAAGTGTTTTGTTCTTTTATTCAAATTTGCACTCACTCAACTTCGGAATGTGAGATATATCCATTTATTCTACAATTAAATCAGGATTGTTAAAATCTGTTTTTGACAGATCGTTAAATATATCTGTTATAACTTTTTCTACATTTTTTGAAAAAAGTTCGTAAGGGTTTTGACCAGTCGTTTGTTCATAATATTTTTTAATATATATTAATCCGGTATCATCTTTATCCTCTGTTTTCTCACCAGCAATTCTTTTTGCCTGATCATACACTTGTACTTGTACTGATATGGTTGAAACGATATCCCATGTCCCTGCTATGCTTGAAATGGAAAAGGCTATCACACTTACCTCTAATGAATTATCAACGATTGGAATAATACCATTCTCTTCTTTAATTATTACTTTTTCAAATAATTTTAATTCTGCAAAGCTATCTTGTAATGTTTCCATAAAAGCAGACACCAAACCTAGCAGATTATGAGTATATAGCCCTTCATCAAGCAAGTATAGTCCAGTATAAATAAGTGTTCTATCAAATTGCTGTTGGTGATTTGTTGTGATTGTTATTGGTTCTGCAGACATACATGTTGATAACATCAATATAATACCAAATAACAACAAAACAATAATAATTTTTCTCATAATTAATCTCCTTTAATTATTCCTAATAGTTTTCCTTTAATATCAAGCATATCATCTAAATCATCTGAATTTATAAATACACCGTCAAAAGATACATCAATAATATTATTTACATTGTCATATATAACTTTTACAGGAGTTGTCTCATTTTCAACCATACAATATATTTTCCATTTTATTCTTACAGCAACAATTGCATTGTATAAATTATCACCGATAGATTCTAATTGTATAAACATATAGTTTGCTTCAGGTATAAGCGTGTCCTTTTTAATAAGCGCAATGTGAAAAACATTATTTTCTTCAGTCCAACCTGTAGTTTTACTATCATATTCTAATATTATTGCATTACTTAAATTTAACTTACCGCCTTTGTATGCTTTAGTAAAATCTATTATTTTACCTTGTGCCATAAGATTGTTACTTACTAAAGAAGATTTTTCTAATGATAAATCAGAATTAATGAATTTTATTTTATGAGTAAAAGAAAGGTGAGCACAAGAATTGAAAATTAAACATAAAAGAAATATAATGAATATATGAATTTTTTTATAAGCCATAGTTGCTTCCTCCAACACTAAATGTAGCATTATCAATATATAATACAAGTCACTACTGTCCGGTTTTTATATAAAAAAACCGTAAAAAGTAATTTACAACCCCTTGTAAAATTAATATGATCTGAATTGCCCTAACAAACCATTATAATACAAGGAGTTGTAAATGGCTTTTCAATCAAATATTCTATCACAAATCCTGCAGGAAGTAAATAGGTCGCATTGCCTCATTAAAAATCTAATCGAAAAAAAGGAATGCCTCATATAAAAATCTAACCATAATGATTATACAATTTTATGTTTTGATCAATAACTATTGCTCTTATATCACCGATTTTTTCTCTGAAGTAGACTAAAAAGCAACAAAGAAGAGCAGCGGGCATCATACACTTGCACCAGCATTACCTGTATTCAATTTTCCTTAAGCAAATGGTATCCAAGTACCTTAAAAAATAGTTGAAAATAAAATATCTGCTTGTATACTGCATAAAATGTCCATAAAAAAGGAGTCTGCTTTTGTCCGCTGATTTTTGCGAATCTTGGTCACCGTCTGATATCAATGCTATAGTATGGGACTGGAACGGAACACTGTTAAATGATGTTGATATCTGTGTGCAATCCATGAATATGCTGTTGCAGGACTATAAGTTGCCTTTACTCTCAAGAGACAGATACACCTCGGTATTCAATTTCCCAGCCATCGAATACTACAGACGCTGCGGATTTAAAATCCATACGGACAGCGAGTTCGAGGAGCTTTCCGTTCGCTTTCACCGGAACTACATGATGAAACTGCATGAGGCTGCTGTCAGTAAGCAGCTTGTAAAGCTGGCGGCTGTAGCTGCGGCCACCGGTGTTTCCAATTTTATTCTCTCAGCCATGGAACAGGAGCTTTTAGAGAGATCATTAAGGCATTTTGGGCTTGTCCGGCTCTTTAAAGGAGCTTACGGCTTAGACAATATGCAGGCAAAATCAAAAGTGCTGGCGGGGAAGCGTCTTCTTCAGAGGGAAAAAGTAAATACTGCCCGAGCAGTAATGATCGGTGATACCGTACATGATTATCACGTGGCCAAAGAGCTGGGTCTGCCCTGCATTCTTGTGACATTCGGTCATCAGCATGTTGAGCTGCTGTTTAAAACCGGGGCACCGCTGTTTGAGCAACCCGAAGCTTTAGCGGATTTTATGGGAATAAACAGCGATTCGTAGCACATTATTTATGAAAGTTGGTGGGTAAACACTTTCAAAGCATTTTTTAAATTGACTGGAAAGGAAAAAAAGTGGAAAAGGATTTATACAAAAAAATTGATATAAGAGAGGAAGTTCCGATTAAATCGTTTACTATCGCGGCTTTTATATGTAAAAAAGAAAATAATAAAGGTAAATATTTACAAAACAGCTGGCAGATGATTTCCGGAAAAATAGAAAAGGGAGAAAAGGCATGGCAAGCAGCGCTAAGGGAGATAAAAGAAGAGACGGGTATTACTCCCGATAGTCTCTACTCTGCTAATAAGGTTGAATACTTTTACGAAGTAAACCAAAATTGTATTAACCTGGTTCCCATTTTTGTGGGATCCGTTGAGAATGAGGTTGAAGTTAGATTATCGGATTCAGAACATAATGAGTACAAATGGATAACTGTAGATGAAAGCCATAACTATTTGATATTTCCAAATCATATCGATATAATTGCTTATTTAGAAGAGAATTTTATTAAAAAGGAACCTGTTAGATTTCTTAAAATAGAATGTACGTAACTATTACTAAAATGAATAATTGGTTTTAAACCATGAGTAGCAAAAAGATACTTTATATTCTATTACTAATGTTTCTCTCTTTGTTTTTAAACTGCCATGAAGATAATAATCATTATATTAATGCAGATCCCCTCAATAGAATAAAATCTCTTGAAAAGGAATTGTTGGATGCGGCAACTAAGGAAAGAGAGCGCGACATACTGTTTAAGATCTGGGAAATATCATATTTAAACCCTGAAGTGGGTTTGGGTTTAAGTGTTATTGATGAGCAGAATAATAAAGTTATTCAAAAACTGTCACAAGCAAAGGGGAAAGTAACAGTCACCATTACGCTGCATAGCGATACCGGTGTGCCCGGCGAAATGGACGGCTGGTTTTATAAAATAGAGTTTACCCCAATCGATATTGACAATGTCTATATCCTGCTAATGGAATAAGGAGTGACAAATGAATAAAATAAAATTAGGCCCTGACACGTTAATTTTCCCCATGCCTGCTGTGCTCGTAGGCGGTAAAGCGGAAAGCAAACTCAGCTTTGCTGCGATTGCCTGGAGTGGAATTGTGAATTCATCACCCCCCATGATCGGTGTGGGAATTCGGAAATCACGCTTTACTCATCAATTAATTTCGGAGACCGGTGTGTTCTCGGTTAATGTTCCTTCTGCGGATCAGGCGGTGGAAACGGATTTCTGCGGTATTGTTTCCGGTAGAAATGTGGATAAAGCGGCGGTATGTAACTTTACCATTTTTTACGGTACCCTTGAAAACGCTCCCTTAATATATGAGTGTCCCTTAAACCTTGAGTGCTCGGTTGAAAAAGTAATCGAGCTTCCCTCTCATGATTATTTTATAGGTAAAATTATTGAAATACATATGAATGAAGATCTGAAATTGGAACGCGGTCAAGAGTTTGCACGGATTGATCCTTTAGTTTTTATGGGAACACATTACGCGCGGGTAACGGGAAACCTGGGAAAAGCATTTTCGATCGGCAACCGGCTGAAAAACAGATAAAAATCAAGGAGAGTCAGTATGAAATATGATATAATTGATTTTCCGGCGGAGAACCGGGACTTCATGAATCAAACCGCTGCCTTATTATTTAATGGCTTCAAGCATGACCATCCGCAGGCATGGCCTACCATAGAAAAGGCCCTGGAAGAAGTAAGAGATGCGCTGACAGCTGAAAAAGTCAACAAAATCGCTGTTTTAGATAATAAAGTAATAGGCTGGGTGGGTGCGATCCCCGAATATAATGGGATATCCTGGGAATTACACCCTCTGGTTGGTGATAATGAGTATCGAAGCAGGGGAATCGGCAGCAAGCTTGTGGCATGCCTGGAAGAGGAAATAAAAAACATGGGCGGGATAAACATATTTTTAGGAAGCGATGACGAAAATTAACAGACGTCGCTGTCGGGCATAGATTTATATCCTCAGGTTATCGATAAAATAAAACAGATAAAAAACTTAAAGAATCATCCGTATGAGTTTTACCGAAAAATGGGATTTGAAATTATCGGAGTATTACCCGATGCCAATGGATTCGGCAAACCGGATATTTATATGGCAAAAAGAATAAAAGGACTGCGCTGCAATGAGGGATTTTAAACATGAAAAAAGACTATATCAATAAAGTCGCTGATAAACTTAATATCAAAGACACGGTTCCCAAAGAGGAACTGACTAAATTTTGTGCTCGCAGTAAGAAAATCACAATAAAAAAAGATGAATATTTTTTACGGGTAGGAGAAATACCGGAGCGCATTGGTTTTAATCTGGGAGGTCTGCTGCGCCTTTATTATATCAATGAGAATGGAACAGAGGTTGTCAAGCACTTCTGTGTGGAAAATACATGTGCAATTTCTTATGCTGCTTTTGTACAAAGAGAAGAATCGAAACTATACATCCAGGCATTGGAAGATACTAAGCTGCTGGTAATCGATTATAAGATCTACCGTAAACTGCTGAACAGCCATGCGTGCTGGCGGGAAGTGGCCAAGAAATTGGCCGAGCTGATTTTTATTCTCAAAGAAAAAAGAGAAGCCGGTTTATTATTACATGATGCCAAAGAGAGATATCTGCAGTTCCTGGAAGACTATCCGAATCTTGAAAAAAGAATCAGCCAGTATCATATTGCTTCATATTTAGGCATAGCCTCGGAATCATTAAGCAGAATCCGGGCGAATTTAAAGTAAAATTAACATACATCAATGACAATTCACCCTCACTCTTGTATTTTCTTTTGTAAATTAATCTTAAATGAGCTTCTTGCAAAAATAACATTTTTGCAAGAAGCTCCTAAAATGGAAATTGCTAACTTATTATGGTATAGAGAATAAGTATTTTACTAACTTAATATATTTTGAGTTTTGCAATTTCCTCAAATAAAAGAGTTAAATTATGGAATTGTTAAATAAAAATATTGTAATAACCGGGGCATCAAAAGGATTGGGCAGAGAACTTGCAATTCGCTTAGCTCAAAAAAATACAAATCTTATTCTTGTAGCGCGTACTAAAGCGCTATTGGAACAGGTACAGATCAAAATAAAGCAGCTGACAGGCAAAAAGCCATTGATTATACCGTGTGATATTTCAGATGAAAATGATGTACGGCGTATGGCAGAAGTAATCAAGCAAAAATATGACCATGTCGATGTGCTTATTAACAATGCCGGTATCGCCATATGTGAAATAATAGAAAATCTGTCAAATGAGGAGATGAGGAAGCAGTTTGAAGTAAATTTTTTTGGCCTGTTTTATTGTACAAAAGAGTTGCTTGCATTAATAAAGTGCAGTGATTCAGGTTATATTTTAAATATCAGCTCGATATTAAGTGAAGTGTCCTTTGCTGAAACAAGTGTTTACTCAGCGACTAAATCTGCATTGTGTGCTTTATCCGAAGGTCTGCGCTGCCAGTTTAACAAAAACGAGTTAAAAGTCGGGCTGTTTTTACCGGGGCCCATGCATACTTCGTTTCAAGACAATAGAAAAGAAAATGCACTGAAGACTCCGGACTTTTTAACCCTTGATCCCCAAAAAGCGGCCATGGTCATTGAGAAAATGATCAGAAAAAGAAAGAAAAAACTCATCATGTATAGATGGATCAAACTGTTTATGAAGATGAAACAGGCATCCGTATGATGATAAAAAAATCTAAAACTAAGTAAAGGAGTTGCCTATGAAAAAATATCAAAAGATAGTGGGTTTAATCTTAATACCGATTATTTTAGCAGCTATTATTTTTCTTGTTTACATGGCTTTGAAATTAAAACAGGAAGAGCAGCAGTTACAGGCCATAAAAATCGAGAACATTGATATTAAAAGCGTTAAGAGCGGAGAATATATCGGCACATGTTTTCTCGAACTCAAAAAAGCCAAGGTCAGGGTTGTAGTGGAAGACGGAATTATTACAGAAATCGAAGTTATTGAACATACGCACGGCCCTGGCCGGGGAGTGTATGAAATTGCAAAAGAAATAATCAGGAAGCAAAACCTTGATGTCGATGCGGTATCAGGCGCAACAAAAAGCAGTATTGTAATGAGAAGGGCGGTTGAAAACGCATTAAAGCAAGGTTTATAATATTATAAAAAAGAAAACAATATAGTATATTTTGTCAATTTTCACACTTTAAAACGCCACCATTTTTTTTATACCACTCAATCTTATATTTAATTATATTTAAAAATTCCTGTGCTTGTCTTATTCGTTTCTCAATACGCTCCCGATGTTTTTCCAGAATTTCCAACCTCTCATGATAGGAATCCTCATTACTATCCAATAAAGCAATATATCGAATAATATCTTTTATCTGCATTCCCGTGGATTTCCATTTTTGAATGAAGTCAATTATTTCCAGATCCGAATCAATATAGTTTCTGTGGCCCGACCTATTGCGTTGAACGGGTTTAATCAACCCGATTTTTTCGTAATAACGTAAAGTGTAAGAACTTAAGCCTGTTTTTTCAGATACTTGTTTAATGGTCATTTATCCTCCCAAAAAAAATGAAAAAAAGCTTGACTTAGAGTTAACTCTATTTTGTAAGTTGAATTCTGTCAAGAAAAATCATTACGCAAAGGATATTATAATGCGGTACCGAAAATTTGGAAAATTGGATTGGGAAGTATCAGTCCTCGGATTCGGAACCATGCGGCTTCCCTGGATAAACGGGGATTATAACCGGATTGATGAACCAAAGGCAACCCGAATTCTGCATTACGCCATTGATCACGGTGTAAACTATGTGGATACGGGGTGGATGTATCATGACGGAAACAGTGAACGCTTTCTCGGTCGCGTACTTAAGAACATATATAGGGAAAAGGTGAAAATAGCCACAAAACTGCATTTCCACTCGGTGGAAACCCCCAGGGATTTCGATAAGATTCTTCATGAACAATTAAAAAGATTACAAACGGATCATATAGACATGTACCTGTTGCACGGGTTATGCCAGGCAGGATGGCATAAACTCCGTGACTGGAATGTGCTGTGCTGGGCTGAGAAAGCCATAGCGGACGGGTATATCGGGCATTTGGGATTTTCATTTCACGACAGTTTCCCTGTGTTCAAAGAAATTGTGGATGCTTATGATAACTGGGCCATGTGCCAGATCCAGTATAACTTTTTAGACGAAAACGTACAGGCGGGTACTAAAGGATTGCATTACGCAGCGGAGAAGGGCCTGGCAATCGTCATCATGGAACCCCTGCGCGGAGGACACCTGGCCAATCCTCCGCAGGAGATAAGAGAGATATGGGATCGCAGTAAAAAAAATCCCGTAAACATGGCTTTGCAGTGGCTTTGGAGCAAACCTGAAATATCTTCGGTACTAAGCGGTATGAATTCGATGGAACAGATAAGACAGAATATAGAATACGCCTCCACTTCCGGCAGGCAAGTCTTTAGCCGCTCCGATCTTGAATTGATTAGCATGGTGCGGGACAAATATAATAAGATAAAGAACGTACCATGTACCAAATGCCGGTACTGTATGCCATGTGCTCATGGTTTGGACATTCCGCTGAATTTCGAGTTATATAATAATGATAACCGGAATTTGAGTGAATCCCTGTACTTCTTTATGCCTGAAGAACAGCGGGCAGGCTCATGTGTCGAGTGCCGGGAATGTGAGGAAAAATGTCCGCAAAAAATCCAAATCAGCGAATTGATGCCTGAAGTTCATAAGGAGCTTTGGAACCATGATTTTAGCGAGTGGGCCGAACAATGGAGACCTTGAAAGTCCGGCTGCACATCCTATAAAAGGAATATTTTTTGCAATGAATATATCTCACTCCTGTGTCTTGACATAACTGTATCTATAGATGAATCTTTGGACTATGAAACAAAAAATCCTTTGCACCGGCACCCTCATAGTGGACATCATTAATGACCCCGTAGCTAAAGCTTTAGGCCCCAATCAGGGCGTGAGTACGTCTATCGGTGTGTATGCGGGAGGAAATGCCTTCAATGTTTCAGCCGATCTGGTAAGACTGGGTATACCGGCAGAGGACGTAACCTGTCTGGGAGCCTGCGGAGAAGATTTTTTTGGAGATATCTTTTTTAATGAATTGGGAAAAATGGGGATTAATGCGGAAATTTACAGGGCTCCCGGCGTGAACACGGCCAAAATATTTATGCTCAAGGTTGAAGGAGAAGAGCCCCGTTATTATCTGGATGAAGGTGCGAATGCACAACTTAATATTGAGTTTATTACCCGCAGCATGAAAAAATCGCGCCCCGTGATTTTCTATTCCGGGGAGTCGGGGCACCTGACTCTGATTATGGGGAATTTTAAAAAGCTTGTCCAGAGCGCAAAGCAAACAGGCTGCCTCACAATCGTTGATACGGTTATTCCTCCTCAGGGAAACTGGAATTTTCTGTATCAAGCTGCTCCTTTTATCGATTTTTTAAAATGTAATCAGTACGAAGCGCAGTCGATTACCGGTAAGAGTGATATGAAAGCGGCACTCGCTGCATTAGAGAAATTGGGAATCCCCCTGACCGTTGTCAGTCTGGCGAAAAACGGACTGCTTTTTTCCTATAATAACCTTTGTTATAAGGTTCCGCCTTTTAAAGTACGGAATATTGATTCCGCAGGCGCGGGAGACGCCTTTAACGCGGGAATTATCATAAAACTTGCGCAGTGGCAGGGAGGAAGTTTGCAGGAACAGCTTAAGGATTCCGAAGCAAGATTTTTTGACACAATACTCTTTGCCGCCGCTTCAGGCGCGAAGGCGGTTACGGCCCGCGGCTGTCTGGCGGGTGTAGAAAGGTCTGCGGTTTTAAAACTGCTGGGGGAGCAGGCAGAGAAGGTAATGGCGGGTATCGAGAGCTTCTGACGATGTGACAGCCGGAACACGCTCTCCTGAAGGAGTTCTTGCTTTAAAAAAGAGAGATAAACGGTGTTAAAGAGTGAAATAACGTTTGAAAAATACTATCAAGAAGCAAATCAGGCACCTATTCCAGGATGGGATTTTACTTTTCTCAACAACAGATATCTGGCTGAAGATTTGCCTTGGGATTATAAAAAAATCGTAGAAAAGTATCTGAAAAAATCTAAAAGCTTATTGGATATTGATACAGGCGGCGGTGAGTTCCTTTCCAATTTAAAGCCGCTGCCGGCTGCTGCATTTGCAACTGAAAATTATAAGCCAAATATAGTGATAGCAAAACAAAGATTGGAGCCTTTGGGCATACATGTGGTAGAATGTGATGCGGAATTGGAATTACCATTTGATGACGAATCTTTTGAATTAGTAATAAACAGACACGGTTTATTGAGGGTGCCCGAACTGCTGCGTGTTTTGCGGAAAAATGGCATATTTGTAACTCAGCAGGTAGGAGCGCAAAACAATATTCAGCCGAACCATTTTTTTAAGGATATCAGCCGCGATAACATGAAATGGGATCTGAAAGAAGTTGTAAGCAGCTTTAAAACACGAAATATTGAGCTTGTGAAAGCTGAGGAATATTATCCGTAAACGGTATTTAAAGATATAGGGGCTGTAATATACTATTTAAGAGTAATTCAATGGCAAATAGCAGATTTTGACATTGATAAAAATGAACAAGCACTGAAAAAGCTGCATTTATACATAACGCAGAATAATGGATTTAAAACTAAGGAGCACAGGTTTTTACTGGTAGTAAAGAAGCTATAAAAAAACAACTATTGACAGAATTAACACTATTAAATATATTAACACTGATAATAATATAAGAGGTGTTAATATGGGAAACAAGGAAATTAAAGAACAAAGAGTAAAAGGCTACTTTATTCAGGCGGCCAAAGAAATTCTCAAAGGCGAAGGATTGGTGTGTGTCAGTACCAGAAATGTGGCAGACAGGGCCGGCTATTCATATGCCACGCTGTATAATTATTTTAAGGATATTAAGGATCTGGTATTTGAATGCGCCAAAGAATTCATAGACGAAGCCCGGGATTTCGTGAAAAATGAAACACAGGGATTTACAGCAGGAATTGAGAGGATTCAGGTGATATTAAAGGCTTATCTGAACTATTTTATTCAGTATCCCGGAATATTTGAGCTTTTTTTCTTAGAAAGAGTGTCAAACATAGGGAATAACCAGCAGACAGTTGAATTAATCTATACTTTCCTTGACAAGCTGTGTGCGGATGACTGGAATTATTGCATTGAACATGGTATTCTAAGAGCTGACCAAGTTGACATCTTATCAGGCCAAATCAGATTTACGGCCGCGGGGCTGCTCTTGTTTTACATTAACAGAAGACACCTCCAAGCATACGGAGAATTTATGAGTTTGGCTCAGGCACAGATTAAGGAGATACTTGATAGATATATTATTTCTGAAGAGGATAGTCCAAGGCGAATTAAATGAAGAAATTGATGTACGGTTTTATTCTGTTATTGTTTTTAAATTGCGCGGATTCCACAGAACTGAGCAGGGAATATGAAGACCTGATGATAATCGATGTGCATAATCATGATGCATATAAATATGAACTTTCATTCGGCGTCTGGGAAAAGGATAAAATAACAAAAATTGTGTTATTCGGTGCCATCTCGGAACCGAGGGCGGCTGAGACCGACAGGCTGGCGTGGAGTGCATATAGCAATTACCCTGACAAGTTTTATCCTTTTTTCGCGGGTTTTACAGCTTATAATACGGATAGTGATTATACGCTGGATGATTACGCACCCTTGATAGCAGAATATGCGCATCGATTCTTAATAAGTTCCGACTCAGGCTACGGTGTCGGCTATGATAAAGCGTATAGAGTAAAATTATGGAATTAGCTTCGGGCCGTTTAATATTAAAAGAAATAACATGGGAAGATCTGGAGAAAATTCATAAGCTGCATTTGGTTCCGGCTGTGGACGAATATAACACTCTTGGGATCCCTGAGAATATTGACGAGACAAGACTTATATTACGCCCCATAATTAAAGATCAAAAATCTCACACCCGAAAGCACTACTGGTTTTCGATTCTCCTGAAAAGCGACAGCCTTTTTATAGGATTATGCGGTATCAACCTGTCCGCAGATAGATTTAAAATAGGTGAAATATATTACAAGCTTTATCCGGCACACTGGGGAAGGGGCTACGCCACGGAAGTTGCTAAGGTTTTGGTGAAATACGGATTTGAAGTGCTTAAGCTGCATAGAATCGAAGCGGGTGTTGCCACTGAAAATAACCGGTCGATCAGGGTGCTTGAGAAAATCGCTATGAAGCGGGAAGGCATAGGGAGGAAGATACTCCCCATTCGGGGGGTGTGGAAGGATAATTTCCATTATGCGATTCTCGAAGATGATGAGAGAAATTATGAGAATTTGTAAAGCTATAGCTTTTGTCCAGAAGATCGCGGCTTAACAACGGGCTCATTTCTGAAAAAGAGCATACATATAGTATTTTTTTCCGTATATTGTTGTTTCGAATTCATAGGCGCTATGTGTGGCTTTAAAATCATCATCATAATAAAGCGGTCTTCCGCTGTAAGGCGGACATTGCAAAGCGTCCTTGATCATAGAGAGCCTGACGGCCTGGTTTGCGGTCTTCGGACTTGCAGCGTATCGGGGTGCTAATGACGGCGGCCATAAACTTCCCAGACAATTTGTGATCCATTCAACTATAACTTGAGATTCTTCGGGCGAGCGCATAGTGCTTGCAGCCTGCACGAACACCACGATTGCCTTTAAATCCTTGGCCTGGTGCGGGATGCTCATGCCCTGCTCATGTTTTTGTACCGATAGTTTCATTTGTCTTTTTCTCCTTTAAGCTAAAATTCCTCCTATATGCCGCTTAAACATATAGACAAACTGAATATATCTTCTGTAGAATGTGACGAAGACTACTATGAAACAATATATATTAATTTTAAAAAGGAGTACATCATGAGAAGTCTATCTGTAATATTTATCATAATAGCGCTGGCAGCAATTTTTTCCTGCGGTGTTAAACATCCGGCAAGTTTTGAAGAGCTTGCACAGGTGTACCGTATGGCTCATGAGACAAAAAATATAGGTCTGATCGATAGTCTTATTTATTGGGGTAACATGCCGGAGCAAGATAAAAAGCGCATACTCGGTGGTATTGAAGCCACATTTTCCAAAGTGATTGTAGCGGTGGAAACAGCTGAGCTGGCGGAAGATTTTAGCATGATAAGCGGCGACTATATATATCCCTTTGCTCCGGGAAAGTCGCTTAAGGTAAGTTATAAAAACCCCGGTGATGAGGGAGGTGTGTTGGTGGGTATGCATTTTACGGTGGGCATGAAAAACGGCAAGGCCTACATTCTCTATCGATCCGAGGATGTCCATTAATATGAAGGTACAAGAATATAGAAGTATTGCTGAAAGTTGTGATATACTATTAATGATATGTTGAAGGAATTTGTAAACACCCGACAGGTAAGTGAAGAATATATTACCAGACAGTACTCGGACAGCTATTTTGATCTTTATGTCTGGGTTGCACACGATCAAAAAACCATTGTCGGATTTCGGCTGTGTTATGACAAGGACGGCTGCGGCCGATTTTAAAGTATGCAAGCAGTACCAATCCTAATTGCCATAATCGGTTTTCTTTGTTATAGTTTATTTTTAAGTTTAACTCGAACTAAATAATATGTAAGGTATATAAAATTGAGCGAACCTGTTTTAGTGGGTCTGCTGTTTGCAGACAAGATTATTATCGAGAATAACGGCAAGCGGGGAGTAATCGGAACCTTTAATCGATTCTACTCCAAGAAGTTTCCCATTGCCTTCCCCCCATGGGCCATCTATGCGGCAGTTACCAATTTAGAGGGAAAACATGAATTTGCACTCACTCTGGTGCGTGAAGAAACCAACCAGGTAATATTGCCTTTAAACGGACAGTTTGATGTGAGAAGCAGAAATGATGTAGTTGAGCTTACACCGGGTATTTTTGGGGCTGTTTTTCCCAAAGAGGGTACCTATATTCTTACCTTATCTATTGACGGAACTCAGATAGGTGCCCGTGTCTTATTTGTGGATGTTGTGAAAGAGAGTGAAGATAAAAAATAACCGCTCCTGAAAAAAATCCCGTTTCAGAAAGAGAACATTATGGAAATTGTTAAAGCCGGAACAGAAAATATAAAAGAAATATTGGAGCTGCAGAAACTATGCTATAAACAGTAAGCCGAAATTTATAATGATTACCACATCCCGCCGTTACGGCAAACGTATAACGAGATTGTTGAGGAGTACGGGTACATGCATGTTTTAAAAGCGAGAAGAATATTTATTTATATACAAAGCTGGGTTACAGGATATTTAAGCGGGAAAGTGTATCCGATGCAGTAAGTATTGTTTTTTTAGAAAAGGATAATACGGGGAGAGAATAAGAAGCTATAGTATTGTGATAGTGTCTTAGATTATTGCCGGAGCTTGCGAAAAAACCGAAATGAATAAGAAAATATATCTTATATGTATAATTGTTATCAGCATAACCGGACTTATAGTCTTTTTTAATTTTCCCGATCTGGATATTAAAATGTTTGGGATTGGGTGGCACAGATTTTTTCTTTTCCATTCGGCTATTATTCCTTATGTTTTATTTTTAATTGCAGTAAAGATTGCTCAGAGTGATTTGTTAAAGGTTATTTTATATTCATTGTGCGGATCATTTTGTATTGCAGTAGGGGCACACCTGTTTACGGATATATTTCAATCTGCAGATATTTATTTCCCCGTTATCGGGTCTTTGGTGAAAGGTACTTCCCTTGACGACAGGTTGTGGATATTGGTGAACTTAATTGTGTGTTTTATACTGGGCTTTATTTTGTATAAGAGGTTGTTGAGAATTATCACGCACACCTCCGGGGGCCTGTAGAGATGAGAACAATATGTACTAATTTAGGATCCAGCACAGGAAGAAATAGAGTATATGTGGAAAATACAATTATATTGGCAAAAACACTTGTATATAATGATTACAGAGTTGTGTGCGGTGGCGCTGATATCGGATTAATGGAGGTATTGGCAAATACGATCATTAAACATAAAGGGCAGATTATTGGTGTGATACCGGTTAATATTGCGGATAAAGTAGGACATAAAAACTTAACTCAGTTAATTATAGTGAATACCATACATGAACGAAAGCAGAAGATGTTCGAGTTATCCGATGCCTTTATAGGTTTTTCATTTCTAATTTCCATCCAATCATTTGGCCTGCTGATTATTTTAAATCCGGATTTTTTGTAAACACCATGTGCGTCTTTTGTTATTAATAACCATTGATACACATCTTTTAAATCATCACTTTTTAAAATAGTATTAATCATTAATTGTCCTATGCCGGTTTTTCTATATTTTTCATCAACGTATACATCTAATATATATGCAAACCTCGTTTTATCGGATATTACTCTTGCATAACCTATTTGTTCATTATTATAAAATACACCTATTACTAATGCAGAGTTTAATGCTCCTTTTTTTACCTCATCTTCCTTTATATCGATATTCCAGAATGCTTTTGATAGCATTTTTGTCACTTTTTTAAAAATAATAAGATTCCTGAAAAATATGTTTGATTTTCTCATGTACATTCCGAGTTTTTTTAATTATCTATTCGAAAACTTTAAAGCAAGTAACAGAAGAAAAAAATATTGAAATTGTGCAGGCCATCCGACACTACTTTTCTCATCTTGAGCTTGATATGCTTGAGTCTTTTCATTTGGAGGAGATTAATAATCCGGGGGATATTGCTAAAAACAGTAAAAAGATAGACAATTACATTACCTATTTGAATAACTGGGGCCGTAATTTTTTACAGCAGCCCCCGCTTATTGCCTGTGCTATCGGAAAAAAAACATATTCATATCAGTTGAGGAAATTGCAAAACTCAAAATATATTAAGTTAGTAAAATACTTATTCTTTATACCATAATAAGTTAGCAATTTCCATTTTAAGAGCTTCTTGCAAAAATATTATTTTTGCAAGAAGCTCAGTTAATAAAAGATAATGAGGAGTTTATTGTAAATATCCCTCCAAGCGAGTTAAAGACACAAATTTATTATTGCGGTTTTCATTCAGGAAGCGCTGTAGATAAATTTTTACAAACAGGACTGACAGCCCGACCGGCACGCAGCGTGAAGGCGCCTATTATTGACGAATGTGTGGCTCACATGGAATGTAAGCTCACCAAAATAGTAGAGACCGGAGATAAAAACCTGTTTATCGGCCAGGTAATGGAAGCGTACGCGAATGAAGATATTGTAAAATCTGGGGGGAAGATTGAATACGCGCAAGGCGATTTCCCGCGAAAAGTATACGCAACGAGGTTTAAACTGAAGTAGATAATTATTGTTAAAAGAAAGGTTGGTGCGAATGAATCTGTACAAGAAATTAAAAGAATTATTACATAAGGAGAAGCCTTTGGTAGTTCCGGATGCATATGACATCCTCTCCGCGAAAATTATTCAAAGTGCTGGTTTTAAAGCGGTGCAATGCTCGGGTTACAGTTTTTCTATCAATAATCTGTATAAAACGGAAAGAGCACTTTCTTTTGAAAAGAATATTAAAATTACGGAGAGCATAGTAAAAACCGTAACCATTCCCGTAATGGCGGACGGAGAGGACGGCTATGCCACGGGAGACCGCTTCCGGAAGAATATTGTAAGGTTTATCAGGACCGGTGTCGCGGGAATCAATATTGAAGATCAAAATTTATGGGACAAAAACAATAAATCCAAAATTGTCGATGAAAAAATACTTATTGAAAAAATAAATATAGCACAAGATATAAAGAACTCTTTGGAAATAGAAGATTTCGTGCTCAACGCCAGAACAGATGCCTTAAATGCCTTTGAGGACCGACAAAAGGCACAGATGGTGGCGATTGAAAGGGCAAATAAGTATTTGGAAGCGGGGGCGGACATGTGTTTTATTACCGGGATTAAAACAAAACAGGAATTAGGGCTTTTTGCTAAAGAAATAACCGGGCCTTTAAGCGTTGCGGCCGGGCTTCCGTATAATATAAATGAGTTTGATATCAACGACTGCAGAGAATACAATATCAGCCGGGTGAGTTTGCCCAGCCTTTTAATATTTTCCACTATAAACTCTTTAATAAAAAATATGGAAATCATAAAGCAGGAAGGGCGTTTTGAAAATATATTGAAACAAGATATGATATTAAAAGACACGATGTATCTATCTGAAAAGATATTGATATAGCTTTATTATGTTCAAGAAGAAATGAATAATCGCATATTAGAAATATTACAAAACAATAAGTAAAATTAGCCCGCATTGACACTCAGGTAAAATAGTCCTAAAATCCGCTTAACACAGAGCTATCTTATCTGGTTGATTATTATAAGGAGATAATGGATTTAAAATCATTAAAACCAAAAGCGCGTTTTTCGAATCGCGTTGAGAATTATCTAAAATACAGGCCGGGATATCCGGATGAGATAATTGCTTATTTAGGAAAAAATACTACACTGCACAAAAATTGTGTAATTGCTGATATCGGCTCCGGAACGGGAAAGTTATCGGAACTGTTTATAAGGCATGGTTATCAAGTACATGCTGTTGAACCGAACAGCAAGATGAGGCATGCTGCCGAGAAATTTTTTAAAAATAATAAAAAATATATTTCCTTAAATGGTTCCGCTGAAGCTATTCCACTCGCAGATAATTCAGTTGATATGATAGTAGTGGGTCAAGCCTTTCATTGGTTTGAAACTGAATCTGCTGTTAAAGAATTTAGGAGAATTTTAAATAAAAATGGATTTATCATTTTAATCTGGAATAACCGGGATATAATAGCACATGGTCTTATGCGGGATTACGAGCGATTACTACAGCAATATGGAAATGACTATAAGCAAATTAGAAGTATATATTATGGTACCCGGGGTATGAAAAGATTGTTTAAAAGCGAAGATGTTGAACGAGTGGTCTTTGATTATAAGCAGGTTTTTGATTTTCCCGGATTAAAGGGCAGACTGGAATCAAGCTCATATTGTCCTTTGCCGGGAACTGATACATATAATAATATGATTATAAAACTGGGTGAAATATTCAATAAACATGCAGAGGATAATAAAGTAAAAATAACATACAAAACAGAAATATATATAATACATTAAAAATGAAATTGACGAATCAGTGACGTCGGCAAGCAGGGCGAGAACAAGTACACTTATTTTTTCCCTGCTCTTTTTCTAAAAGTGAATTATAATAAAAGATCGGTATAACAGTGATCACAGTCCGGATGACCCTGCATAAGAGTTCTGGTACGGTCAAATTTTATCATACTGTTAAATCCGATAATTGTCGGTTCGTCGGTAAGACAAAGAAGATGATACATCCATTTTTCTGCGCCAAGTTTTTTGGCAAGGTTGTACATGGGGCATTTTGTAACGCAGAATATTGTTTGGTTACCTTTCTTTTCAATAGAATATTCAAAACCAAGGTCCTTCAGTGGTTCCCAAAGAATTTTTATGAAAGAATTAAGAGAATTACCTTTTTCCTTGCCAACCTGTTCCCAACCGCTTTTACAGTTCATATAAATGATTGTATCAATTACTGTAAGCATTTCCTCTTCTCCGAATTTGAAAGAAAGCTCCTTTAATAATGCTAGCCGGTTTTCATGTACCCAGCGCTTTGAAAATTCTTCTTGTATAAGCGACTGATGCTTATCACTGAAAAGATTTGAATTCCGCGGATTGGTAAAAATCCCATCCAGCCAGCTGATTTGTTCTGCTATGTAGTCTTTTGACATTATTATGCTCCTTTTTTTTAGTATTTTGTTCAGCAAACCGCCTGTAAAGCGCCGGTGATGATCTTGCTCTGTTTTCGGGACATAAGATCCTCAGTCAGATTCCATTCTTTTAAGAAGGTCGGGTAGTAACCTTCCATGTCGTCGTCGGCCTTCAGGGCTTTGTCGGGGCAGATGTACATGCAGTGCAGGCACTCAATGCACTTTGCTGGATCCGATATGCCGGTATGATGATTGATGGCCTGAACAGGACATTCAAACTCGCAAGTACCGCACATCGAGCATTTTAAGAACCGCCTGGGATTGGTCCACTTCCGTTCCACAGCGGGCGGTTTATTCTGCATTTCTTCCAAAGCGCGGTCGTAGCCAAAGGGCTTTTGCAGTATGAGTCCGTCGGTATGAAGGTGGGTAAAACGTTTTATTGTAAGCGTTGCAAACTCGCGGGCCATGGCGAAATCCTGTTCGTTGGGGCGGTCGGGCAGCATGTCCCAGCCGGCAAGGTTGAATGTATGCCGTCCCAGGAATTCCGCTGAAAACTGCACCAGGAATTCCGCCTGTTTTAATAACGAGAGGGCGTGAAAATGGGCGTAACCGGAAGTCCGGCCTCCGTAGGTAACAAAGACGGTGCAGGGTTTTCCGGCACCGTCCAGTGTAGGCAGCCAATTATCCATAACGCTTGGCGGAAAATCACTAAATACCGGGAAGCCGAACACCAGGCCGTCATATTGGTCCCCAGGTAAGCGGGTTTGGCGGGCGGAAAACGGTGTAACATCGATCAGCCGGGCTTGGCAGCCTTTCTCTGTCAGTTGGGCATGAATAATTTCCGCGTAACCTTTTGTCACGTTGGTGCCTGAAAAATACACTACTGCAATTTTAAAGTTTTTCATAATAATTTCCTTTCTCCATATCAAATACGATGGTATTAGTTTATCTATGTTATTTGCAACCGGTTGCAAATAAATTAAAAAAATATTTCATGCAGATTGCCTTACAACTAATTCCACCGGTACGGTAACATGAGTAACCGCACGCGTTTTTAAATATTGCAAAAGATTCTGGGCGAGCAGCCTGCCGGCCAGGTAAATGTTCTGACTTACCGTAGTAAGCGGCGGGGTACACTGTTCAGCGATTGAGAGATTGTCGTAACCGACCACCGCTACATCCTCGGGAATACGTCTGCCCGTTTCTCGCAGAACATTCATGGCTGCGACGGCCATCATATCGCTGTTCACAAAAACCGCGTCCATAGCGGGATTCCGGGCCAGAAGCGTGCGCATCGCCTCCGCAGCAGAGCTGCCCCAGAGTTCACTGTTCACTACAAGTGCCGGATCGGAATCCTTTCCGGCCTGCTTCAGGGCTTGGGCGTAACCGTCATAACGGTACTGTACTTCAAGTTCTTCAGACGGTCCTCCGAGGAAGGCAATACACGTGCGTCCGCGCCCGATAAGGTGTTCGGTAGCAAGTTTACCACCGGTAAAATTGTCCCCCGTAACAGTGGAATAGTGGTATTTAGGATGAGGTACGCCCCAGGCGATGAAGGGAGCACCCATCTCAGCCAAAAGCTTAATATGGTGTTGCTTACGGGTAGAGGTCATGAGGATGAAGCCGTCCGCTTTACCGGTTTCAAGGTGCTGTGCTGCCCAGGAGTTATCGTAGGGATCCACGGCGACCAGCAGCAGGTCGTAGCCGTTGTCGTACAGCGCGGCGGTTATCCCGCTCATAAGTTCCAGCGTAAACAGGTCAGCCACTGAAAACAGAGTACAGTACGCATGGGTAACATAGGCAATGGTATTGCTTTGTTTCATGCTCAGACGCCGCGCCGGCATGTTGATCTGGAAGTTATGCTCCTTGGCGATGGCGTAGACCCGTTCCCTGGTTTGCTCATTGATTAATGGGCTGTTGCTCAGGGCGCGAGAAACCGTAGACTTGGACACTCCTGCCAACCGGGCAATATCTTCTATTGTTTTGACTCTTTTTTCTCATTGTCAAGTGAATAAAATTATCATTTCAATCGGTGATTGAATAAATTGATAAATATAAATAGAATACAACTAGCGTAAGATAGTCCGTTATTGAATGAGGCAGTTAATCCTGAAAAAGTATGAAAGCGTTTAAGTTGTGAAAATCAAAGAAACCGATTTATATATCCCGTTAAAATGTTATTTGGAAAATCAGGGTTATAAAATTAATTCTGAAGTGAACAACTGTGATATTATAGCCCGTAAAAGGGACGAACTTGTTATCATTGAGCTAAAAACACGGTTTACACTTACTTTGGTAGCGCAAGCTATTAAAAGAAAACAAATAAACGATTCCGTGTATGTAGCGGTAGCGCTGCCGCAGGGGAAAAATCACCTACCAAGTTTTTCCAATGCTAAATTGATTTTAAAAAAATTAGAAATCGGATTAATTTTTGTCAACTTTTTAAAAACCAAAACAAAGGTAGAGGTGATCTTTCATCCCAAAGAATATATAAAAAGGAGACAGCATAAAAAAAGGATTGCTATAATAAAAGAAATCGAAGGGCGTTATGCGGAATTTAATCTTGGGGGAAGCCCTGTAAAACATGAGAGAATATCAGCCTATAAACAGGAAACTCTCAGGATAGCTTATATGCTAAAGCATAAAGGTCTGCTTTCACCAAAGCAGCTGCGCGCTCTGGGAACAGGCGTAAAAACTCAAAGCATTCTTTCATATAATGTATACGGCTGGTTCGATAGAGTAAAGAGGGGAACTTATAGTTTAAATCAAGCAGGTGTGCTGGCATTAAAAAAATATAAGGAGGTAATTAAAAAAATTAAATTAAGGTTTTAATGAATTATGCAAGCAAAAGGAAGAATTAAATTACAAGAATTACAAAAGATGAGTGTCAGGGTAATGCTTAGGGTAAGCATAGTATTATCATTGATAATGATTTTACTCATATCTATCGCTCTGAGTGTGGTGCCGTTTGCGTTAGATGGAAACATTATATTATTCGATATTTTTAATATTTCGCGCATCTGGCATATTTATTTATTTGTTTTGCTTTTAATCGGTTATTTTGTGCTTGCAAAATACAGTCCGAAAAGAACATATAAAACAAATAAAGTCTTTCAAAATGAAATTATATATAATATTAATGCCGAGCAGTTTTGTATAACCACGATGAAAGGATCGGCCGGCTGCAGTTGGGATGACTTTTCTGGAATCAGAGAATATGAAGATATGTTTCTGTTATTTTATTCTTTTAGCGGGGCATATATACTTCCGAAAAGATTTTTTAAAACCAAAAATGATATTAAGATATTAAAGAAAATATTACTGAGCAGAAAAATAAAAAAGTTAAAATTATTACACTAATTATAATGGAGGCAGCATGAAGGTTTTATTTATCGGAGGAACAGGTATTATCAGCTCGGCGTGCTCAAAAGTCGCTTTAGAGCAGGGGATCGAGCTTTATCACTTTAACCGGGGCAAGAGCCATAGGAAAGTTGCCGGTGCGCTCACCATAAAAGGTGATATCAGAAATATAAGGGAAACACGAAAAATACTGACGGACTATACTTTCGATGTTGTGGTAAACTGGATTAATTTTGTGCAAGAGCATGTGGCAGCGGACGTGGATCTGTTTAAGGGGAAGGTAGGCCAGTATGTTTTTATAAGCTCGGCTTCGGCATATCAAAAACCTGTAAGAGAGCTTCCTATTACCGAAGAAACACCGTTAGAAAATCCCTACTGGCAGTATTCCCGTGATAAAATTGCCTGTGAAGAGTATTTATTGCAGGAATACCGCAACTCAGGTTTCCCGGTAACTATCGTACGGCCTTCGCATACTTACGATAATACATTGGTGCCCACTGATTGGGGATATACCGTACTTGATAGAATGAAAAAGGGTAAAAAAATTATTGTTCACGGCGATGGTACCTCCCTCTGGGTGCTTACGCATCATAAGGATTTTGCCGAAGGATTTGTGGGATTATTGAGCAGGAAAGAAGCTATCGGCCAGGCTTTTCATATTACATCTGATGAACTGCTGTCTTGGAACAGAATATACGAATTATTGGCAGAGGCACTTGGTGTGGAAGCGAACTTTGTTCATGTTCCCTCAGATGTGATTGCCCGCTACGACGAGCGTATGGGTGCCAGTTTATTGGGAGATAAAGCCTATTCCGTGATTTTTGACAATTCAAAAGTAAAAAAACTGGTGCCCGGGTTTAATGCGAAAATTCGATTCGAACAAGGGGTAAAAGAAATTGTGAAGTGGTATAATGACAATCCGGACATGCAGATTGTAGACGAAAAGACAGATGCTTTAATAGCTAAAATAATTAAAGATTACGCATAAAGACTATTGTTATTTTTTACTATCTTGTATATCTATAGTAATATAAATTTGCACCTTTAGAGTCCTTATAGAAAGGCATGTAAATATGCTTACTGATAATATCCTGGATCTGATCGGCAACACACCTCTTATAAGATTAAAAGGTGAAAATATATTTGCCAAAGCGGAGTTTTTAAATCCTGGCGGAAGTATTAAAGACAGGGTGGCTTTGGCCATGCTGGAGGGTGCGGAGCGGGACGGCAGGCTTAAAGCTGATTCTGTTATTGTGGAGCCCAGTTCGGGGAATACAGGTATCGGATTGGCTCTTGTGGGCAGACTCAAAGGATATAAAGTTAAAATTGTTATGCCGGAGAACATGAGTGCCGAACGTAAAAAACTTATTAAGGCGCTGGGAGCTGAGCTGGTGCTTACTCCTGCGGATCAGGGTATTGCAGGAGCGGTAAGCAGGGCGCTGAGTATGGCGGATGAGAATAAGCGTGTCTACATTCCCAACCAGTTTAAAAATCCTGATAATGTACGGGTTCACTATGAAGAGACGGCTCATGAGCTCTGGCGGCAGATGACGGGTGATATTGACTTTTTTATTGCCGGTGTAGGCAGCGGCGGCACCCTGCAGGGTGTAGGTACATTCCTTAAAGAACATAAGCCCGGAGTTAAACTTATCGCTGTGGAACCAAAGAATGTCTCCGCTATTTTGGGCCATGAGCCGGGTTTACATCAGATACAGGGAATCGGCGACGGTTTTGTGCCTGAGATATTGGATGTAAAGATTGTCGACCAAGTGGTAGAAGTAACGGATGAAGATGCCATAGAAACAACACGTAGGTTAGGTCAGGATTACGGCCTTTTGGTTGGAATTTCATCCGGTGCAAATATCTGGGCGGCAAGAGAGATAGTTAATAAATATAAAGGAAACTGTACTACCGTGCTCTCGGACCGGGCCGAGCGTTATTTTAGTACTTCTCTATTATGATATAAATGCAGCCATAAATATTGAAAATCGATCGTAAAAATCTAGTTATCTTCTATTAATTCAAATAGCAAATCAAATGCCCTTTTCCATATTCCGTTTCCGGTTTGTTCCGGGAAAAGAGCTTTATCATAAATGTAAGTAAAGCGCATAATACCCGCGTGTGTGTTGAGCTCAATAACCTGTTCCCCATTAATTGCAGTAAAAGTCGGGCCGTATATACTTTCTATCTCCCACTCACCGTAGCTCGCTGCAAGGTCGATTCTGCCTAAATTGGAAAGAGAAAAGTCATAATCCATAGGATCGGGCTCAAATTCGGACATCATGGCTTCGGGGTCAGTTACATCGTCGAAATAGCCTTTGAAAAAATGAAAACCCTCAATATTCTTATAATCACTGGTTTCCCGGATCAGACCTTTGCCGATCTCTTGGGCAATATCCCTTAGCGATGTATCAGGCGGACAAGCTATCGGGATCTTAATTATGCTATAAAGGCTCCGATTGTTTGCTGATGATCTTCTGTTATATATTTTCGGCAGTCGACCGGAATCTGGATGGTTCTTGTATACCCTGTTTCCGGGCCAAAAACTTCCGCATAGGTTTTTAAGAAAATCGATCCAAGCAGTGATTGAACAGTTACCTGCATGGCTTTGGTACACGCAAGGAGTTTTTTTACCTGCGGACTATCCAATTCACAGCTATGAATTTTAAACACAGGTGCGGTAAAAGGCAGGATTTTGACCTCACCCTTTGCTTCCTCTTTTTTAGTAGTCCAATCAGGTTTTTTTCTCTTTGCAAGAACTTGATCTACTTTCGGCTTTAAAGTATGGAATAAGAATAAACCCCCTCTATAAGCAGGCCTTGCTAGTGGTTGGCCGGCTAGGGTTTTAAATAAATCCTTTAATAAGGTAATCCCAGATACACCGTCTGCTGTGGCATGATGAAAAATAACATAAAGTTCTGTTTTGCCGTTTAGATTTTTTAGACCAAAACGAATAAAAGGCCCTTTTTCAAGATCAAACGGATAGGATAATAGTTCAAGTACTATGGCCTGCCAAGACCGGTTATCATCCGGAAAGGTGCGAATTTCAAATTCGCCGACCCCTTTATCAGTAATAAATTGTTTTTTATCTTCTGTTATAATTGTGCGTGTTGCAAGCAAGATATGACGCGGTTTTAACTTGGTTAAAGCTTGCCTGAGCATATTGCTGTCTAAACTTCCCTTAATCCGTACCACAAAGGAAAAGCAGATCGGATAGCGGTTTCCGAAAAAGAACATATAGCGTTCGGCAGAGGCTGTATTTCTTAAAATCGGTCCTCCATTTTATGCTTGAATAACTTAATAAAAAATGAGATAGATAGTCAAGACAAATAGCTTTTCCAAAGGAATTGAAAACGGAAAAAAGGTAAATTATACTGATAGTACAAGAAAATATTAAACTAAGGCGCTGAATATGATTAAAATAGAAGGAAAAAGAATATATTTAAGAGAATATACCGTAGAAGATTTAAATGACTATCATAAGCTGATATCAAAACCTACAACAAGAAGTTTGTCGATTCTTAATACAACAAAATCCATGGAAGAGACAATGCTTGATCTGTCTGAAATAATAAGGCAAAGGAAATCACCTGAACGAAGTCTATATTTTTTTGCGCTAATTTTAAAAGAAAGCAAAACCTATATTGGCGATGCGGGATTTGATGTAATAAAGAAAAGCAAAAATAGCGGCATTGCCGAAATTGGTTATTTTTTAGATAAAATATATTGGGGCAAAGGTTATGCAACCGAAATCGCACAAATGCTCATTAATTACTGTTTTAACAAATTGAAATTTCATAAAGTTATTGCCAGCTGTGATGCGCGGAATATTGCATCTGAAAAAGTAATGCGAAAATGTGGAATGAAAAAAGAAGGTGAATTTAAAAAACAGCGTTTAAAAGATGGCAGGTGGTATGATGAATTGAAGTATGCTATTCTAAAAAATGAATGGAGCAAAGAGTGCAGTTAAATAATAAGGAGTGAACACTATGGCAGCGATCAAATTGCATGATGTGAGCACAAACTTCAGTTACAAACCTATGATTTTTGAGAAGGATTTAGAAATACCCTTAAGGCATATTTTTAAAGCCACTAAGAATATTGAGCTTAATAAACACATGAATGAAGAAATTGAACATGCTGAGCCTGGTAAATCCATTAATGTGCTTGATCATATCAATTTGACTATACCTGACGGAGAAACCCTGTCTGTTGTTGGGCCATCAGGCTGTGGTAAAAGCACTTTACTGCGTGTCATAGCAGGGCTGCAGGATTACAGAGGGCATGTGTATTATGATGAGCAGGATGTGTCTGACATAACACCTGCTGAGCGCTATATCGGTATGGTATTTCAAAATTATGCGCTTTATCCGCACTTTAAAGCTAAGGGCAATTTGGGATTTTTCTTTAAAGTGCATAAAGCTCCGGATAAAGAAGAGGAAAAGCGGATTCATTTTGTTTCTGAAATGATGGGTATCGGTTTTAAGGAACTGCTGGCACGCAAGCCGGGCAAATTATCCGGCGGGCAGCAGCAGCGTGTGGCAATCGCACGGGCTCTGGTACGTAAACCGCGTCTTTTTTTATTTGATGAGCCGCTCTCCAATTTAGATGCAAGGCAGCGAACGCAGACCAGGATTGAAATAAAGTGCCTTCTGCAAAAGTTTAGAATTACGGCAATCTATGTTACTCATGACCAGCTGGAAGCTATATCTTTGGGGGATAAGTTAGCCGTGATGCGTGAGGGCAGGATTGAACAGGTGGGTAGATATAATGAATTACTGCAAAAACCTGCTAATGCATTTATAGCGGACTTTATCGGTAACCCGCTGATGAATCTGTTTCCCGAAGGTGTGGTGAATGATGGTATGCTTTCAATAGGACATAATCTGAGCATACCCCTGCCAACAAGCCTGAAAACCCGCTATAAAAGCGGCCGTACCTTAATTTTGGGTATTCGGCCGGAAATGGTATATGTGGCAAAGGATAGCGGTAAGACTTTAGGTATTGTTACCGTGCAGAGTATTGTGGAGGTGGTTGAGCCGGATGTGACACGGCAGACACAAATAGTACATCTACAGGCGGGTAAGCTTTGCTATCGAGCGGTTGTAGCTTTGGATCGGCAATACAGCCCCAAAAGCGAGGTCCTTTTTGCCTTTTCACTTAACGATTGCTATTTCTTTGACGGTGAAAGCCAAAAGCGTATTGATGTTTAAGCCAGCCGGTGAAAAATAAGTGTGCTTCCGATGAATTGAAAAAGAGTGGACTAATTGAAAAAAATATATACACTATTAATTATGGTATGGAGTATATATTTTAACCGATAAAGAGAATAAGGAAAAGACTGTATAAAAATGGCAGATGAAAGTATTAAAAAAATTAAAACGATAGCGCTTGTTATTGATGCGCTCTCCGGTATGGGCAGTTATCAGGAAGATATATTGCACGGGGTTTCTCAGGCTGTTAAGAATGCAGGAGCCAATTTTTTAATATTTCCCGGAGGGTCCATCGGTTCTCGCCCCACAAATAAATTTGAATATAACCGTAATATCGTATACGAGCTTATTAACACCGATACCATAGACGGAATAATTTTTGCCGGCGGCACCATCGGAAATTATATCTCGCACGATCAGTTTTTAAAATTCATCCGTAAATATACCGGTATTCCCATGGTGAGTATAAGCGGTGGGTTGGAAGGCATTCCCAATGTGATGATTGATAATGAAGGCGGTTTTGAAAAGATACTTGAGCATTTGATTACTGAACATAATTACAGAAAGATTGCCTTTATTTCCGGGCCGGAGGTCAATGCGGATGCCCAAGAGCGCTACACAGTGTATAAGAGAATGCTTGCCAAACACAATATTACTTTTGATGAAAGATTGGTTTTTATCGGCAATTTTATGGAACCGTCGGGGCATGAGGCCATAGAAGTCTGGCTGGATGAGCGCAATGTCTCGTTCGATGTGGTTGTCGCTGGCAATGATAATATGGCTATCGGCGCTCTGAAGGAACTGGAGCTGAGAGGTCATCATGTGCCCTCGGATGTAGCGGTTGTGGGTTTTGACGATGTGGTCGAAGCAAGCATTGTCACACCTCCCCTTACCACAGTAAGACAACCGGTACACCTGCAGGCGGAAAAATCAGTTGAGATTATCATGCAGATGATCGACGGTAAGTATCCCGAAAAAGAAATGATCTATATTGATACGGAAATAAAAATTCGCAAGTCGTGTGGCTGTATACCCGTGGCAAAAAAAGAAAACGGGGAGGAATTGCCGGTAGCAACTGTTAACAGTCGTGAAGATTGGCTGGATTCGATTTCTATGCTCATAACCCAGGACTGTCCAGATCAGACGGAAAACATAGTTATTAAGCGGCTTTTTTTGAGTTTTTTGGATGAACTGCAAGACAAGCAGCAGGATGTGTTCCTGCAAGAGTGGGAAGAATTCTTAAACAATCATTTAAACCAAACCGAAGATCTGCTTGTTATAAACAAATGTTTAACGACCTTCCGGGAAGCCGCGCTTTCTTTGGCAAAGGGTCAGGAGATTATCGCAGAAAATCTGATATATCAGGCGCATAATGTGGTGATGCAGGTTGTACACAGAATGGAGTTAAAAAAACGTGCCCGGGCGGAGGGTTTATCGCAACAGATCAGCGAAATCGGTATGATGTTGGGAGTTTCATTCGATATTAATGAACTGTCTGAAATCATAGCCCAGGTTATGCCCACATTGAACATAAACAACTTTATTTTCGGGATGTACAAAAATCCGCTTAAGCCTCTTGAGGCGGTATCCATTATATGCAGGTATCGCGACGGAGAAAAGATGGATCTCACTCATGCGGGCTTGGTTCTGCCCGCACATGATATTCTGGGTATGGATTTTTTAAAGAACCAAGGTCCCGTGAACTATGTTATTTATCCGCTTTATTTTAAAGAGGAGCAGCTCGGGTTGTTGCTGATGGAATTGGCGCTGGAGTACGGTTTTGTATATGAAACCATATACAATCAGATATGTACCTCAATTGAAGGCGCTTTGCTGGTAGAAAGAAATATGCAGGTGCGCATGGTTATAGAAAAGCACAGCCGCGAAATCGAAAACCTTACCATGCCCATGATGAAATCTATTAAGAGTATCTCAGAAATAGCCATAGACAAGATGAAGGTTGTGAATGAGCTGGCAGAACAAACAAGGCAAAGCTGGGAAAAATTGAACGAGACCAATAGAAATATTGAAAAGATCGCATCGAATATCAATAAATTATTAGATATTATTAAAATAATCGAAGATATTGCAGATAAAGTAAATCTTTTGGCGCTCAACACCTCTATAGAGGCCGCCCATGTGGGGCAGTATGGTGTGGGATTTTCTGTGATTGCAAAAGAGATTAAAAAGCTGTCGGAGACAACGCGAACACATTCAAACGAAATATCATACACGCTTAAGGAAATAGTTAAGTATGCCAAGGACACCTCGCGCTATGGGCAGGAAAGTATTGATACCTTCCAACATCAGCAGCAGGGAGTTAAAGACATACTGCTATCGTTCGAGACAATTTCGGAAAAGATGCAGGAGCTGGGGCACAGCAGCACGACTATTTTAAATATGATAAAGAAAAAATAATGTCCGCTATATTACTGCTTAATTTATAAATATCTCGCTTGTGTAGAGAGATAATGACAACTTGTGGAGGATTATATGGACTTAAAATCAATTATCGTCCTGGTGGGACTGTGTATCGGGAGTTTTACACTGATAGCTGTTGTTATTGTGTATTTAAGACAAAAAAGTGTGGGCAACGGCGGAGTACTGCTGGCCATTATGGGGCTTATTCTGATTGGAGGTCTTTCCATCTGGCAGCAGATATCCATTGAGCTGCCGGGAGATATTAAAATCGTAATCAGCAGTCTTCAGGAGGAATATCAGGAATTATCCGAAGAAGTGAGTACAATCAATGATGAAAATAAAAGCGTACTAAAATCCATAGCCATGCTGGAAGTTGAATTACAGAAAATAACCTTTGATAAGAGTAAAGTATTGAATGCTACCGAGCAGATACAGCAAAAAACCAATAGTATCAATTCAACGGTCAGCGATCTTAAGTTCAAATTGGATGCTAAAAAAATAGAGCTTAAGAAACTCACCGATAAATACCAGTAAGGTACTAACAAAGGATTGAGCACAGATATAAACAGTTAACTGGCTACCAACTTAGCTATGAATGCACCGATCATGCGCGCCAGGGCTACTTTAGGAAACCGGGCTTTATGAGGAATGAAGTAAGTCGTACGAGGATTGGTCCATCCCTGCCTTTGCCAGTACTTGTAATCATAAGAATCGCGGTTTGTTTTACTCCATGATAATTGTTGGATTTTAAATATCATTAAAGCCAGAAAAGACGGCTTGAGATACTTTTTTTCCCGGGCTGCTGTCAGAATACGCCTGGCAACATGCTGAAGCTTTTTGTAATATTTACTTTGAATCTCCGATTTCTTCATAAGCGTGCCGGTTTTGAAACCGGCCTTACCGATAACGGCGTATCCCCATAAGCGTAAAGCCAGGTTCATGGTGCGTAAGGTATGGCCGGCGGGACTGGCTCCTGCAGAAGCTATGAGATACGCTCATTTTCCTGCGAATTGCGGTCTATGGCAAACATGTGCCAATCTGTCGATCCAGGTTTTTATAATACCGCTTACATCATCCACCTAATGCCAGAATATTCATTCTAAAGAAGATTCAGGATTACGGTAACCGTTATGCCCCAGTAGCTCTCTTTCATTATCACAGGATCTCCGTTGCCGTCGACATCCTCTGAGCTTGCTCCGAATACGGTAATGGGTACTTCCAGCGACAGGCTTATGGATTCATCCAGGGCACAACCAATTCCGGGGCTGACCTTTACCACGTAAGTTGACGTGCCTTCATCAACAGTGCCGCCTACTACTCTATCTAATGAATAATCAAACTCCATGCCTACACTAATTTGAAAACCCTCAAAGGGAACATAGCCGGGCTGTATGCTGATTTTAAAATTATCATTGGTTGTGTCATTGGCCCCGGCAAAGGTGAGCATATAAACTGTCTCTGCGGAAATAAAGAAATCTGCGATATCCACATAATAGAACAGGGCGATATTAAAAAAGATCTCCGGATCGGTACCCACAATGTCTTCCGATCCTACCGGCAGGTACATGTCTCCATAAGTACCTAAGCCGAAATCCAAGGTGTATCTCAAGCTGATCGCAGGCTGGTCGATACCGATATGCATGTCGGTATCCGCTGTTTCCAGTTTGAATCCCTCTTTTACTCCGATTTCAAGTCCGGCGATAATCCTATAAAATATGGTAAGGGGGATATTGAATGTACTCGGTGTTGAAGGCGAGCCTGTGATTTCGCCATCCGAGCTGAAATAGCCGGTATGGAACTCGGTTTCCAGACCGGTTCCTATGATAAGTCTGTGTTCTTCTTGAGAGAAGACCGGGCTTAATACTAAACATAAAATAAATACAAGTACGGCTTTTTTCATTTGTAGTTCCTCCGATTGAAAGATGCGTATAAGTATTAGTATATGGAACTCCGGCTAAAAAACAAAAGAATTTTTTTAAGTTGCCGTAAGATATCCTTATATTATTATATAAGGAAGGGACTATGAAGGCTTTTGTTTTAAATAAGATATGCGATCTTTCTGTTAACCACAATCCCCTTGAATACACAGAATTACCGGTGCCCAAACCCGGCCCCGGACAAATCCTCATCAAAGTAAAGGCCTGTGGAGTATGTCATACCGAGCTGGATGAAATCGAGGGCAGGACAGCTCCTTCCCGCTTTCCTATTGTACCGGGGCACGAAGTGGTCGGTACGGTTGCAGAGCAGGGTAAGGGTGCTTCTCACCATGCCTTGGGAAAGCGGGTGGGTGTGGGTTGGATATATGCGGCCTGCGGCCGCTGTGAATACTGCCGCAGCGGAAAAGAAAACCTGTGCTCTTCATTTAAAGCTACAGGTCGTGATGCGGACGGGGGCTATGCGGAATATATGACAGTTCCTGAAAAGTCTGCCTACCCTATCCCGGAGTATCTCTCCGATGCCCAGGCCGCTCCTCTGCTCTGTGCCGGTGGGGTAGGGTATCGTTCCCTTACCCTGGCTCATGTTAAGGATGGGGAGAATCTGGGATTGACGGGATTCGGAGCTTCGGGTCATCTGGTGCTAAAGGTCGTACGGCATATTTACCCGCGGGTTAAGGTTTTTGTGTTCGCCCGCAGCCCCGAACAGCGTGCTTTTGCCCGTGAGTTGGGCGCGGTGTGGGCAGGCGGCACGGAAAAGCGCTCTCCGGAGCTATGCAATGCGATCATCGATACCACACCGGTATGGAAACCGCTGGTGGAAGCCATGCCCAACCTAAAACCGGGCGGCCGTTTGGTTATCAATGCTATCCGTAAAGAAGAAAGTGATAAAGAATATCTGCTCAAGCTTAATTACCAAACACATCTGTGGCTGGAAAAAGAGATAAAGTCGGTTGCTAATGTTGCCAGAAAGGATATTGTGAGTTTTTTAAAGATTGCCGCCAAGATTAAGCTGAAGCCCGAAGTAACAACATACGGCTTGAAGCAGGCAAACCAGGTTCTTTTGGAATTAAAGCAGGGTAAAGTCCGGGGCGCTAAAGTATTGGTAATTTAAAAAAATCAACATAAAACGGTGTAAATTCTTGCTAAATTATGTATACTAACACTGGCGAATTATCTATTAAAAGGAGGCTGCTATGAAAAAAATCATAGGGCTTATTATTATTACTTGTTTGTTTTTTAGTTTTGGCTGTAAGGGATTGGATAAAATTATCAAATCCGGTTCCAAAGACGGCCTGGATGAAAAAACCGTTATTGCCGGTTTAAAAGAAGCTTTGGAAATCGGTACTAAAAATACCGTTACGCTTGTTTCCAAAAAAGACGGTTACTTAAAAAATCTGGCAATCAAAATACTTTTACCCAAAGATTTAGAAAAGGTAGCAAAAACCGTGCGCGACATCGGATTGGGTTCTCAAGTTGATAAATTTATTGAAACCATGAATCGTGCGGCCGAAAAAGCAGGTCCTAAAGCTGTGGACATCTTTATCGACGCAATTACGAAAATGACGATTCAAGATGCACTTGATATCTTGTACGGAAAAGACGATGAAGCCACAAGATATTTTGAAAAGCATACCAGATCGAAACTCTATAATATATTTAAACCTATTGTAAAGAAGGTTATGGATGATGTCGGCGTTACGGCTGTGTTTAAACTTATTATGGATGCTTACAACAATCTGCCCTATACAAAAACGGTGAGTTTTGACCTCGACAACTATGTTACCAATAAAGCGCTTGACGGTTTGTTTTTAATGATTGCCAAAGAAGAAAAGAAAATCCGCAAAGATCCTGCGGCTAGAGTTACTGAGCTTTTAAGGAAGGTTTTCGGCAGTTTATAATAACATATAGCGGTTGCTTTAAATTACGTCAACCACGGCCTTTATAGTACCTGTAAAAGATTCGCTGTGTTCAATTAATAAATGCCAGTTGCTTTTATGGGGAACTTTTATATGTATCGATGTCACATCATTATATTCTGCAGTAGGCTGGTAAGGTTTGGCGAGACGATATTTATAATAAGATGCCGTATCCAAAAGAAACACATTGGCTTTTTGATTAAGGGTTACTTTGACTTCGTTATGCGGATCTGCTTTAAATTTATAGTGTAAGTAGTTCATGATCCTGTATCAATAATTATTGCCTTTTCCAGATTTACGTATACAATGTTAGTACTATAGCTGAAATGTTTGCTTTTGACAATTACTAATATTAATAAACTTTATTTAAGATTAAGGAGAAAGACTATGCCGGCTGTCGCATCACTTGAAGATTTAAAAGCTGTTGATGAGGAAGTTAAACAATTAAAGGCAGCAGATAGCAGGGCCTACTCTGCTTTTTGTGCTCTCTTTAAGAAGTATCGTAGAATTGGTTATAAAAATATATGTAAACTTATTCTCGAAGAAGTAACCCCGGAAAAATTAAAAGGGCTTGAATAAGAGTATGGTTATTTTTTCTTTTTACCTGCGCGGTATTGTTCAGCAATCTGTTTTAAATTAGCGTTATTGCCGCCGGTGTTTTTATCGATATACTCAATCATTACATCAATAACACCTTCGCTTTCCGTTTTGCCTTCTAAGGTACAGAAGCCGCGAAACATATTGAGGATAGCCACGGGCATGCCTTTTACTAATAAATCTATTTTTTCCATAAAATACTCCCTTGTTGTAATTTGTTATAAGCATGATAAAAAAAGATAGCAGCCAAGTCAAGCATTTTTTTACTCAAGACAGGACAACGTTATTATGTGCATTTATTTATTAATCAGGGACAATGCATTATCGATGTTATTTACTATAGGCAGGAAGCCTTCAATTCCGGTTAGTTTCATTACTATTTGAACGGGATTACGCAGATTCACAAGATAAAACGGCTGCTTTCTGGTGGTCATTTGGTTATTAAAGTATAACAATACACCTATACCGCTTGAGTCAATAAAAATAAGGTCCTTTAAATCAAGAATAAGCGGGACGCTGTCTTTTTTCCATAATGACCTTACTATTTTTTTTAATTTACTTGAGCTATACATATCGAGCTCACCCTTGATCTCGATGATTATTGCGTGTTGATTGTATTTATGTATCAATACTTCCATCACCATACACCGAAAAATATATTAAATCTTACTTGTATTTATTAAAAAGGATTTTGTATATATATAATATAACACAAATTTCAGTAAAATTGTAAATAATTATTTATTGAGAAAGCTATAGAATTTTGGAGGAGTATAAAATAGTCGTTATTGTGACCTTATAAGAAGATAGGCCTTTTTTACGGCTTCTACTCCGTCTTTGGCATAGTGGGCCTGTATGGACTGTGCATATTTCTCGGTTACCACAGCTCCGCCTAAGAGAAAGGGACAGGAAATATCATGTTCCCGGGCTAATTCGATCACTTCCTTCATTTTCACCATAGTTGTTGTCATGAGGGCCGAAAGACCGATAATATCCGGCTTTTCGTTTTGTGCCTGCTCCACAATTATTTTTGCATTCACGTCTTTACCCAGATCGATTACCTTAAAGCCGTGATTTTGCAGCATAAGCGCCACTATGTTTTTGCCTATATCGTGAATATCTCCTTCCACCGTCGACAGCAGTATCTTGCCTTTTTGCCGGCTGTCCTTTTTTTTAAGCAGCGGCTGCAGATGAGCAAAACCCAGTTTCATAGTTTCCGCGCTGGCTATAAGCTGGGGCAGGAAGTATTTTTTTGCTTCAAACAGGTCTCCGACTTGAGTAATGGCCGGAATCATATGCGTGTGCACCAGGTCTTCTGCGCTTATTGCTTGATCCAGCGCGCGGTCTATAGCTTCGATAATCTCTTCGCGGTTTCCCAACAGCACTGCTTCGGCAACAGCCTGTTCAGGAGTTAAGGTTGGTTTTTGTGCCGGTGATTTCATTTCTCCATTAGCGGCCAAAGAGGCGATAAAATGCGCGGCATCTTTATCTTTACCCTGCAGCAGGTCTGCGGCAAGTTTACTGTGTATAATCGAAGCTTCGGCAGGATTCGCAATAGCAAATGTCAGTCCGCAGCCTGAAGCTTGAGCTAAGAACGTGCTGTTAATAAGTGCACGTCCCGGCATGCCGAAAGAGATATTGGAAAGACCGATTACAGTGGAACAGCCCAGTGAAGTTTTACACCAGTGAATGGTTTTTAGGGTTTCTTGTGCGGCTTGCGCCTGGGAGGAGATAGCCATAACAAGTCCGTCGATTACAAGATCTTTTTTTGTTAAACCTGCTTCTAATGCTTTGTTAACCATGGCTTTGATTAATTCGATCCGCTCCGCCGCCGTATGGGGAATCTTATTATCTGCAACAGGCAGGAGTATTGTCATGGCTCCGTAGTGACGGATAACCGGCAGGAGCTGTGCTAATTTTTTCTTTTCACCCGATAATGAATTTATTAAAGCACGGCCCGGATAAAGGCGCAGACAGGCTTCGATACTTTTGGGATTGCTTGAATCTATTACCAATGGAAGATGTGTTTGCACGGAAAGGAGTTTAACCAGCTCTAACAGGAGCGTTCGTTCATCGATTCCCGGCATACCGGCATTTATATCCAAAAGCGCAGCTCCGTTTTGAGCCTGCTCTCGGGCCATTTTTTGCACGAGCGAAAATTTCCCCTCTGACAGTTCCTGCTGCAGTTTCTTTTTACCGGTGGGATTAATTCGTTCACCTATTATGTAAAGAGGATCGTTTGCTTCAATTAAAAGCGAGCTGCGCGCAGAGCTCAAAGCGGAGAGAGATTGCTTTAATGGGGCTCCGCCTTGTAAAGCATTTATTGATTGCTTCAGCTTTTTGATATGCTCCGGTGTGGTGCCGCAGCAGCCGCCCACCAGATTTGCACCAGCCAAAACCAGTTCTTTGCTATACGAGGCAAACTCCTCAGGACCCATACGGAAAACAGTCTTTCCGTTTTCCACAACAGGCATGCCGGCGTTAGGTTTTGCCGCAAGCGGAACATAAGCATAGGGCTTCATTTTCCTGATGAGAGGTATCATTTCAGCCGGACCCGTTGAGCAGTTGCATCCCACCGCATGAGCACCCATGCTCTGAAGCGTAATAAGAGCGGCCAACGGATCTGTACCGTTTAAGGTAACACCGCTTTTGTCGTATGTTATTGTGACAATGGTAAAATTGTCGCACAGCTCTTTGACGGCTAACAGAGCGGCCCGGGCTTCCTGAATATCAATCATAGTTTCAATAACAAAAAGATCTGCACCGCCCTCAAGCAATCCTTTAACCTGTTCCTTAAAACAGTTTACCGCATCTTCGAATGCAAGATCACCGAACGGTTCGACAAAACGGCCCGTAGGACCGATATCGCCGGCAATAAGAGTATCCCCACTCAATGCCTGTTTGGCGATTTCAGCAAGCCGTTTATTAATACCTGCAACATCGTTTTCACCGTATTCGTTCAATTTGTAGCGGTTCGAACCCAATGTCGCCGTATATACTATGTTCGCTCCGCTGTCCCGGTAGAGTTTGTGTACGGCCATCAGGGTAGCGGGATTTTTAATGCACCATGTTTCGGGGCATACCCCCGGGGGCATACCTCTTTTTTGCAGCTGAGTGCCGGTGGCACCGTCTAAAAAAAGCGTTTTATCTTTAAGCAGAGAATAGATCTTTCTCTTGTCTTTCATGCTTCATCTCCACCATCAGTACTGATTGCGCTAATACCCGTTAAGGCCGTTACTGTCTTTTCAGGAATTAAAATATAGCTATTTGTAAGTGTTACCCCCATTGTATCAAGTTGTAATAAATTATAGAAGTAGATCTGGTTTTTCAGTTTAAAATCGCCGTATCCGGCCGAATAGCGGCGTGACATGAGGTTTTTACCTTCATGCAGGAGCTCCCTGCCATGGAGTTCCATAATCCAGCTAAGCGCTTGGTCTGCCAGCTCACTGGCTACCGCATCATAGATAACCGCGCGAGTTTGATTGCTGTTTTGGGTCAGTTTTTTGATCTCTTGGGTTATTTCCGAACCGCAGGTAGCTGCCATGAGTAAAGCTTCTTCGCAAAAAGCAAAGAATTGAGCCAGTTTACTGCTCATTAATTGGAGAGAGCTGTCTAATTCTATTGAATTTTTATCTTGCCTGGTAATGGGAAGACGCAGGGCACGCCCCTTAAGCACGATAATATCCCGCGCTTCTGCGATTGCGCCGTCCATGCCGGCCTTGGAAGCTTGATCGAGCAGTGTTGTGTTTTTTTTATATCCCAGACGCCTGTAAATCTTGTTTACGGGTAAGGTTGCCCTGATGTTGGGAAAATCGCGTAGTACATGCATGCAGGCACACTATAGCATATATAAAAAACTTGGCAAAGAAAATTAATTATAAAGCGAAGGCGAAGGAGTAAATATATCTAAATTAGTTGAATTCAATCATCTCATAGCATAATACTCCGCTCTCTATTACTTGAACGGAGGATGTACTAAAGTAATTTTGAGGAAGCTTATCTTGTGTCTCGAGATCAAAGTGATATAAATGCAATGTGAAGGTGCCTATCTGTATTTAATATGCGAAATGAATAGTTTGAGTAGCTCTCATATTCTTCCCGTATCGTACCCCTGATTGCTCTGTCTGTAAGCAGGTCCACTATAATTTCCTGATTTTGATTTATCTCATTAAAAAAGCTAATGCGGGGAGTTGGTGCGGCCGTTTTATAACACAGGATGATGTCGTCCTGATTGGAGTGGCAGCTGTAAGAGAAAGCGGTCAGGGTAAGGATTAAGGCTCCGATTCTTAATTTTTGCAAGAAGCTCCTAAAATGGAAATTGCTAACTTATTATGGTATAGAGAATAAGTATTTTACTAACTTAATATATTTTGAGTTTTGCAATTTCCTCTGATAAAGAAATATTTTCCTCTGGAAATATAGACCAAAAAGCTTACGAGCGCGAACGCTATTCCCAGAATACTTAATAAGAGCGGAATGATCATATATCTTTTAAACATGCAGGTTTCTCCTTCATTATGGTAAATATTTACTACGATTTAAAGCTGCTGCATGAGCAATCAGGGGATCCACATCCTGAATGGTCATGCCCAGCTGTTCGGAAGCTGCGCGGCAGCCTCCCCTGCATACGGCAAATTTATCACAACTTTGGCAATATGCAGGGATAGAGCTCTTCCATGAGTTTACATATTGTGAGCTGCAGATCTCTGCCAGTTTTTGCTTAAAAATATTTCCTGCCACTACCGGAGAATGGTTACAGAGACGCATATTCCCTTCAATGTCTATGGTAAGGGGCAAATTCATGAGCTGAGCCGGGCAGGAGCCCATTTTAATATGGGGGTAGCAAGCCGGATCGATAATGCAGTGGAAACTCGAACACATTGACACCAAGGCCGCTGAGTTCTTTATAACGAGCCTTATTTTCGCCGTTCCCATTGGTAATAATGGTAATATCTTTTTTCCTTAATCTACAAAAGAGAACAAGTTCCGGGAACCTCTCGCTTAGGAGGGGCTCACCGCCGCTCATAGCTAGATGAGACACATGTGCGATCTTAAAAAGGAGTTTGAGGGTCTTGAGCGCTTTACTATATGAATTGTTGTAAAGGGGGCCGCCTTGAGGACGCTTCCAAATATTATAACAGTAGCGGCAGCTTAAATTACAGGCAATGGTAGCTTCAAATACAATATAGTTCAGATTAATCTTCATGGTTTCTTTTCTCATTATAGTTCATATAACGAGAAAGGTTTAGAAAAGTAACACAATTGTTTAAACTCTAAGCTACCTTACATCAATACAGTAAAGTTTTCCGCGTGCGTTGTTGCGGATATATAATTTGCCGCGGCAGAATACGGGCGGGGTCCAGTAAAGTCCCCTGGGAAGAACTCCCGCAGCGATTTCACGGTATTCGTCCGGCGTTGCTTCTGCTACCTTTAAGTTTCCTTGATCGTCAAGCAGGATGAGTTTATCGCCGACCATGATCAAAGAACCCAAGCCGGCAGTCTCAAACCACATGTCCTCGCCGGTTTGGGCATTTATGCAGCGGAAAAACCCGAAACCTGCGCTCGGACCGCCCGCGGAACCGTCGTTTCCGTAAATATAGCCTTCATGATAAACAAAGCTGGAAAAGTGACTGCTAAAGAGGGTGCTTTTCCATAATATTTGCGGGGTTTCGGCTTGAATATCAACCAGAGCACAGCCCCTTCTGTAATTAGTGGAGATAAACACTTTATTGTCAAAAATTACAGGATCGGCCACATTGACGTCATATGAAGTCTGCCAGAGTAAGGACCAGGCCACTCTCCCGGTTTCGAACTCAACACCGTAGACCGCTTTCTGGCCGAAAAGCGCGATATAGCGGGTACTATTTTGTTCATAGAGTACGGGTGTGGAATAACCGGTGGCGGACGCTTTGCTCTGCCAGATTACCTCTCCTGTTTGTTTGTTGAGTGCCAGTCCCGATTCGCAGGCATTAAGCAGCAGCAGATCTCCTTCCACAACCGGGGAGCCTGCAAAGCCCCAGGTAGGAGCACGAGCACCGAACTCATTTAAATGCTTCTGCCATATGATTTTGCCGTCAAGGGCGTTAAAGCAGAATAAATGACCTTCCTGGCTTAAGCTGTAGAGCGTATCACCGTCAATAAAGGGAGTGGCCTTGGGTCCGGAATATTCTCCCGGTTTGCAGTCGTACGAATAGCTCCATACAACACTGCCGTCTTGATCATTCAGGCAGAATATCGTGTCTTTGCCCTCATCGTATCCTAAGGTATATAAAAGGTCACCCTTGATTGCTACGGATGAATATCCTTTGCCCACTGCGAAAGTCCATAAGGGTTCACGCTCCTGGTTTAGGACAGCGGGATTCCATTCTGTTTCCGGATAGATACCGTTAGCATCAGGACCACGCCAGCGTATCCAGTCAGGTCCGCTAGCCGCGAGTTTTGGCTGCTCTGTTTTGGAACAGGAAATACAAAAAGCGCCGATAATAAAGAAGGCCCATAATAAAAAAAAGAGTCTGCGGTACATATGTTCTCCTCTCGTATTTAAATGTTAAAAAATTAGCACTCAATACATACTACAATAAAATATAAACCATGTAAAGACAATATTTAATATAAAGTACTTCACATTAGATAAAAAATAAGATAAACTTTGTGTTCGTTTTTATTTTTAAGCCATTGCGGTAGACCGCAATTTAGCATTGGCATAATTCATGTAATAAAAACAAGAATTATGCCAATGCTGGTATAAAAGGATTTAGTAATGACTGAAAAGAAAGTTCCGTTTACTTTGGAGCAGATTAAAGAAGTCATCAAGCAGTACCCCACTCCGTTTCATATTTATGACGAAAAAGCCATTCGCATCAATGTAAGAAATTTTTTAAAGGCATTTAACTGGGCTTCCTTTAAGGAGTATTTTGCGGTAAAAGCCACTCCCAATCCCTCTATTTTAAAGATATTGAAAGAGGAAGGCTGCGGCACCGACTGCAGCTCGCTGCCTGAGCTTATTATGTCGGAAAAAGTAGGGATTACGGGTGAAAATATTATGTTCAGCTCTAATGAAACCCCGGCAAAGGAATACCTTAAGGCCAAAGAACTGGGCGCCATCATTAATCTTGATGATATCAGTCATATCCCTTTTTTGGAAAAGCACTGCGGAATACCGGAGATTATTTCATTTCGCTATAACCCCGGCCCTTTGCGTAAGGGCAATCCCATAATAGGCGACCCCGTAGAATCAAAATACGGTTATACGCGTCCGCAGATCTTCGAGGGCTTTAAGCTGGTGAGAGATAAGGGGGCAAAAAGATTCGGACTTCATTCTTTCGTAATCTCCAACGAGCTCAACAGGGCAAGCTATGTGGAAACGGCGTACATGCTTTTCCAGCTTGCCGTGGATTTAAAGAATGAGATCGGCATCCGCCTGGAATTTATCAATTTAAGCGGCGGCATAGGTATCCCTTATAGCCCTGAGCAAACAGCGGTCGATCTTTTTGTTTTGTCTGAAGAGGTAAAACAGGGATACGAGCAATTGATTGTGGAAAACGGTCTTCATCCTTTAAAAATATTCTCGGAGTGCGGGAGAATGATCACGGGACCTTACGGTTATCTGGTGTCTACCGCATTACACAAAAAGGATATTTATAAGCAGTATATCGGCTTGGATGCCAATATGGCCAACCTCATGCGCCCGGCTTTTTACGGTGCCTATCATCATATTACGGTAATGGGTAAAGAAAATGCTCCCCACGACCGGGTATACGATGTAGTGGGCTCGCTGTGTGAAAATAATGATAAGTTTGCTATTGATCGCAAGCTTCCGGCCATAGATGTCGGGGATATACTGGTTATTCATGATGCCGGCGCACATGGTTTTTCCATGGGATTCAATTATAACGGCAAACTGCGTTCAGCAGAGCTCTTACTCAAAGAAGACGGATCTGTTGAGCTGATTCGCAGAGCAGAAACCATAGAAGACTATTTTGCCACACTTGATTTCTCAAAATTATAAACTTACGACCACATAGAAAAGCTCACGGATTCACACGGAGGAACACAGATTTAATATAATGGAAACCACAGATTGCACAGATATTATAATTTATTTATAAATCTGTGTAATTTGTGTTCTTTTTTGTTATTTGTAGAAGAATAAAAACTCTGATATAATATATGAACTAGTATTATATAATAAATTGAAAATATGACATGAAAATACTTAATAGACTGTTCATTATTATAGTATTACTTTTATTCCAAAACACCTTATACGCGCAAAAAACGTCTTTTGAGCAGTTTAGCGATCAGTTTGAGTTAAAGGTTTTTGAAAATCTTCACTTATACCTTCCGATCAGCTATGTTTATGATTTTCACGCATTAGACCCGTATTCTTATAAAGGTAAAAAATTGGACAATGCTTTAATGAAAGTTGTGGGAAAACAGGCAAAGGATGATTATTATATTTATTACGCGATTTTCAGATTTTATATTTCTCATGATGTTATTGGCTTTATTATCAGGCAGGGCGGTGATAGTCAGTTTTTCGGCAGTTCACTGGACCTCTATATATACGACATGAAAAATGATAAAAGCGTTCAACGAATATTCTTGGCCGGATACAATCATGGTGAATCGGGCGGAAGATTCTGGGAAAGCTGGATTGAGGATATAAACGGCGACCAATGTCCGGATATTGTAACACGAGAGCGCGCGGGTAGT
>Ga0307430_1000340_pt1 | contig 42054 bp, 40 predicted proteins | sample SalMarWE160130MG_FD_202159 | JGI IMG/M metagenome (GOLD analysis project Ga0307430, IMG submission 202159) | Salt marsh sediment microbial communities from the Plum Island Ecosystem LTER, Massachusetts, United States - WE1603-130 | ecosystem: Environmental > Aquatic > Marine > Intertidal zone >...
AGAAGGTCCATCTACGCAGTCGGGCTCAGCGCGGTTATCAAGTTTATATGCCGCATGATTCGATCCAGGAGCCCGTACGGGTTTCCTGATCCGGAAGGCTTGACAAAGAAAGTCTGCGTTCGCTTCTACGAAGCTCACTCCGCTCAGGATGAATAATGCAGGGTTCTACACCCTCGGAGATCACTTGGGTTCGACTTCGATCACGGTGGATGAGAGCGGTGCGGTCGTCGCCGAACTGCGCTACAAAGCCTGGGGGGAGACGCGCTACGCCACCGGCGACACGCCCACTACCTGGCGCTACACCGGCCAGCGGCAGGAGGAGGGCCTGGGGCTCTACTACTATCGTGCTCGCTGGTATGACCCAATACTGGGGAGGTTTGCGCAGGCGGATACGATTGTGCCTGAATCTGGTAATCCTCAAGGCTTGGATCGATACGCATATGTAGCAAATAACCCTCTTAAGCATATCGACCCCAGCGGTCATTGTTGGGGTCCTTTTAGCTGGATGCGTAATCTCCCGACTTATGACACCACATGCAATAACATGGATAATGCATGGATTATCATCACTCACCCTAAGGAATCAATTGAACAGCATGATGGCACACGCGCATATATACTTGCTGTCGCATATTCAGTTGGCGAAGTGGTAGCTCATGGCACCCTTGTACGATATGTACCGGAGATACTTCATGGTGGAGATTCTCCTGTTGACGATATCCCTTTGGACGAAGATTTGACTTGGTACCTCGATGAAAAAGTTGAAGCACAGATGACCGATAGAGGATGGACATCTGAAGCCATTGACGATGTGATTAATAATCCTGTGGGTACCAAGGCCACAAGGGATGAAAGATTTGATCCTATTACGCATCAAAAGGTTGATCAAGGTCCAGCAACAATGTATTATAGATCTGATGGTTATTACGTTGTTCGAAATGATGAAACTGGGGAGATTATTCAAGTAACCGACACTACAGATGATGGTTGGATAGACCCTACAACAAACCTCCCTGTTCAAGATTGGAATGATTTGTATTGGTGAAACCCTGATGAAAAACCGCTATAAATCAATTATAAGCCAGTTTAAATACCGTGGTCTATCAAAGGGGTCCGAATTTCTGCTAACTCCTACCGATGCTCTAGATATTATTGACGAGCTAACGAAATTTGATATTGGGATTCTTGGTGTAAATATCTGGCAAACGGTGGAAAAAGGAATAATGGAAATCCTTGGAGGTCTTAATTTAAGCAAGTTATTTCGAGAAACGAAAGATACTCACCAATTCGCTCAGAGTAGTGCTAAGATGGCGATCGAGTACATTACAAATTATCTCCCGGATGAAATTGACTATGTCTCATTCGTTACTGTAGATGACTTACTACTCCTCCAATAATTTCATGATATATCAATTTCGTGCGGTGCTATGCAATATAAGCGCGTCATGTGCTCCTTTGAAAAACGATTATTCAATCTGGAAACAATATCCTGTAGGGGGGAAAAACTATATCCGTACTGATTCTAGGTTCAATATCACCTCAATCTGGGGTCCTTTACGGATTATCTAATCACAACCGACATTATCATAACCATCGCAATATTTTGGGGCTCATCGGTTTATCCCCGGCTGATTAATCAACCCGGATGAGGTTCTTCCCCTCTACAGGTTATTAAGTGCGTATACGTTACAGATTGAGTAGAATAGAAGCATGAGTAAGAGCAAACATTTCATCCTGAGAGTTCTTGTGAGAGGTAGCGAGGATTTTGTACGACCTCTTATAGATAAACGATGGAAGCTCCTGCGGTATGTTGTTATTGCCGGAGTTGTGGCATACATCCGGTACCGTGTGGGGGGGGCGACCGCGTTGTCTGGTTATGCTATTGTTGTTGTCTCGGGCATCGGCGGCTCATTCGCGTGGGCTTTAATAGAACTTATATGGAATATTATAGTTGCTCCATCAAGAATAATTAGAGAGCAAGACGATAAACTAGCCAAGAACGCAGAATTAATCGACAAATTGAATTTCACGTTGAGTGGTGGCGGTATAAACATCGAAATAACTCCAGTTACATTACGCGAAGATCAAGTTGCCAGTTTGAGGATATTCAACAGAAATAAACGGGTTTCAGTATTCTGCACACCACATCCAAAGAAAATATTCCATTTGTATACACCAGAAGAACTAACAGACATAACTGAAATTATCAATGAATACAACAAAGAATTTTCTTGGGATGGTGGTTCTGATTATCCAGAGGTAGAGATCCGTCCAGGTAAACCGAAGTTCATCAATATAGCGAGGCATTTGGGAAACGCGACTTTGTTTACATTCTTTGGACCTGAGAAGGCATATAGTCTTGGAAAGTACAAGATATATATTGAGATAGATTGTCGAGAAAATCAAGAGGAGAACATATATCATACAAAAAGAATTATTGTATGTTTAGATACGCGTCAGCAGCTTGTCGACGGTCGCCGTGTTTCAATACACGAATGTGCAGGGGATGTTGTTGATTGGGATTGACTAAAGGGAGAGATCAGATATGAGAAGTAAACCGCCCTTGTGTATCCGAGGGAGTCGGTTAACCGAGGCGGTTCTTAGTTATATCAGGACTTCTGTTGATTATTCAGGCTAAAGTATTTTTATAAGAAGTCTCGGAAACAATATCCTGTAGGGGAAAAACTATATCCGTACAGAGCAATGGAATAGCGTCATCTCAATCTGGTGTCATTTGCTGTTCACAAGGTATATTATCATAACCATCATAAATATCGGGCATTCTTAGTTTCTTATAATACTTGTTCAGCCCAGATAAGGTTTTTCACCCTACAGGTTCGACCTACAACCATTTCCACGTTTCATGGGACCAATTTCCAAGTGCTGTTTCTTGCAGCACCGGCTCGATGAAGCTTCTGACAGCAACGAGAGCATCCTCGAGATTTTTCCAGGGCAATTCGAGTTCTCTTCTCGGTCTAGAGTACAACCTCACCCATTCAGGAGGCGGGTCAGGCAAATGTTTCGGCATCTCATGTGTGGCTCTCACCTCAAAAGTTAATCGAAGTGCTCGCATGAGCTCTTCACTGCTCAACTTGGACGTCATAGCGATAAGAAGAATATCGATAAGATCTCTTATTCGAGTACTGCTACCCGTTCTGTAAGTGCGAGTAAAGGCATGGATTTTCTCGGCCAGGTGTTGAGCCACTGGATAGCTTGGAAAAGACGTTGGCTGGATGCCAGCAAATTCAAGCATTGGAGGCGCGGTAAGTCGTTCTGGCTTGCGAACAAGTGGATCCCCTACACCAACATCGACATGAAACCTCTCGAAAGTTCTCCCGTCGAGTAGTGCGTGCACAGGATATCGGGAGCTTAGTGGTTCATCTCTATGCTCTATTTGGACTGCGCGCTCAACCTCGAATGCGAACCAGTCCCCCAAATCAATCATGGCTGCACTGCTTATCAGCTCGTGAGCCTGGCCCGCTGCATGCTGCAGTAGTAGATCGATATCTTTGGTCGTACGGGCTTTTTCGCCCAACCGAAGTTGAAGCGCATAACCGCCTTTTAGAATCCAAATGTCGGGATCGTAGGCCTCCAGACGAGCAAGAAATCGATCAAATGCCACCAGTTTACGGAGACGCGTCAGAGGTTCGCCTGTCGATAAGCTTTGATCTCGGAGGCGGCGCTCCAGCGCCTGTCGAAAGGCGCTTCCGTCTTGATACTTCATTACTCGCTCACGCTCAGCGTCTTCACAATCAGACGGCGAGTTCTTCCGCCATATCTCTCGGCTGCTTGTCGAAGCGATTCTTTATTTACAAGACCACGGGCAAGTGCGTTGTCGATGGCCTGGCGAATATGCTCTTCCGCAAGACCCGTACGCGCAACATCAGCGATCGTCCTAACAACTGTTGTGACCGGAAGTCCCTCTCTCGAAGTAATTTCAAGTGGCGTGATATGACTTGTATGAAGACGGATATTATCCCTCCTCCTGGAAGCCGTTCTCGGAACCGTGACGTGTACTTCGGAGGGAATGATATCTGTAAGATCGTACAGTGCGAGGGCGCTTTCGTGTGAAATCGCTGAATCCGGACCTGTGCGCAGCCAAGCCACGATGAGATCTTCATTGGGCGACATGGGGAATCGGTTAAGCCGGTAGATGCCTCTCCTGATGCGCGAGAAGAGACCATTCTTTGAGTAATAGGAAAGCCGCTCATCGCTGAAACCCGCCTGGTGAGCTTGCTGGGTCGTGAAATATCCACCCTGGCTCTCGGCTATTCGATAGAGTTGATCGTGGTCTGGATTTCCCATAATGTGTGCTAAACCTTCGGAAAATGCTAAGAAAGTGCACACATGATAGCATAAGTGCAAGTTGGTGTCTACTTGAAGGGGGAAACTTGTGGGGTGGAAAAACTATATCCGTCCTAATTCACAATGCAACCTTAGTAAAATTGGAAGAATCTTGTCCGGATGATGATTTTTTACCCTTCAAGGTTACAAATTTAAAACGGATGTACATTTTCGGCCATCACAGGATAAAACATCAACAGTTGCCCTGGATTCCAGCTCTATCAGGAGGAGCTGCGGATTAAAATCCGCTAATTATCGGCATCGGATTCATATCCGGCGCCAACGGTAGAAGACTGCACCTACATTATCGCTAGCCCTCGCCGGGCTTGAGCGTCAGGTGGCCTTCGGAGGCCGCGATGATATCCTGCCTGGCCCACAGCATCGCATGGTATTCGATGTTGCGCCACATGTCGATCATGTCATCGTAGTGAGGGTGGAAGGTATGTCCGGATTGGCCGGTGGTGTGGATCGAAATCGATCGGCTGAAATCAGCCGGATCGACGATCTGGCGGTACGACGAAACGACGACGACGCCGTACCCTTTGCTCCAATCGTACCCCGTGTTATTTACCGTGAAGAAACTCCCGTCTACTGCAACGGGTCCGCGATTGAATATCCGTTCGATCAAACCGATTCCGCATTGGCCCAGGCTTTGATTCTCGAAAGTGGCGGTGTGCAGGTCCTCCCAGCGCCATTTGGACATGGATTTGCCCAGGGTCTCGCTGAGTTCCTCCACCGCGGCTTCGAGTGCGTTGAGCAGTATGATTTCACGGGTTTCGATCTCTTCCGTTTTGACGTCGTCAAACCAGATCGCATCCGCATTGGGCAAGGTGTTGACCAATGCAGTCAGCAGCGAGGGACGTGCCTTCTGCAGCAGGCGCTCTCCCAACTCGTCCTGATAGACTTCATCGATCAAGCGGATGCGAAGTGTTTCGAAGAGCGCCGCGGCGGCGCTCTCGCGCACCGTCCGTCCATCCCATTCACGAAGCAAATCAACGGCTTCCGCAAGTCGGGAGTCCGTTGGCTGCAGTTCGAGAATAAACGGCAGCATGTCGTCGACATAGACCTGATGGTTGTCTCCCTGCATGGCCTGGATGTCTTCAATCGAGATCGAGTCGTTGGATTCGAGCATCTCCACGATACGGCGGGCGCGAAAACCGGGCGCCCAGTCTACGGTTATGGTGTAGGGATATTCCTCGCCAACGACGGCGTTGTTGGCGGTGACGATGTAGCCCTTCTCGGGATTGAAGGAATACGGCAGCTCTTCGAAGGGAATGGTTCCAAGCCACTCGTATTCACCCGTCCAACCGGGAACGGGAATCGAACCGTCTCCGTTTGCCCGGATGGGTATTTGCCCCGGGGCCTGGTAACCGATATTGCCGTCGACATCCGCGTAAACGAAATTCTGGCTGGGTACGTCCCAAGAGCGCAGTGCGTTTCGGAAATCTTCCCAATTTTGCGCCTGATCGATCATCAACACGCTTTCCATCAACCTCGTAGGCTGCAGGGCGGTCCAGGAAAGCGCAAGCGGTTGCCATCCGTAATACCACTGGTCTTCGGTTCCTCCTGCGACGTCGTTGATGATCGGCCCGTGCTTCGTGATGCGAACGTTGAGTACGACAGGCTCATCTTCTCCGGAGACGTTGATTTCTTCCCGGATGGCGTCCATATCGAGCCATTCCCCCTGGAATTCGTATTGGTTGGGATTCTCCGGGTTGATGCGTTCGATGAACAGGTCTTGTACGTCGGGCCCCAGGTTGGTGACGCCCCAGGCAATCCGGTCGTTGTGGCCGATGATCACGCCCGGGGCGCTGGCGAAGGATGCTCCTACGACGTTGAAGGGACATTCCGGTCCAACCGGATCACAGTGCAGTCCGATTTCATACCAGATCGATGGCATTTGTATCCCCAGGTGAGGATCGTTCGCCAGGAGCGGCGTGCCGCTTACGGTGCGTTCACCGGAAATAACCCAGTTGTTGCTTCCCAGTCCGAAACCTTCTCCGATGGCATGCGGCTCATACGCCAAATCGGGGATCGAATCGAGTGTGGCGTTCGTGAGGAGTTCGGGCACGATGACGGGATAGGCGCTGTTGTAAGCCGGGATGATTTCCTCAACGGCGTTCGCTCCCAAGCGTGCAGCAACGTGGGCGCGCAAAAGTTCCATACCTCGATTTCCGCCCAAATCCCACGCCATGACCTTCGCCCAGGTCAGTGTGTGGGCCACAGTCCAGGGCTCAGGATCGACATCAACTCCCGTGAGACCAAGTACGGTAAACTCGAAACCCATTGATTTTGTGTTTGTCGAGAGGTAGGCATTAACGCCTTCCGCATATGCTTCCATGGCGGCTAACGCATCAGGTGATAATAACGCCACTTCTTGTGCTGCGGTGCGGTGCCATCCCAGCGTGCGGATGAAGCGATCGTTGCCAAGTGCACTCGGGCCCAAGATTTCGGCGAGGCGGCCGGTCCCGATGCGGCGCCAAAATTCCATCTGCCAGAAGCGGTCTTGTGCGTGGATGAATCCCTGGGCCATGAAGAGATCGTGGGTGTTTGCGGCGTAGATGTGTGGAATCCCCAACGAATCGCGGTAGACCTCCACGGGCGCTTGTAAGCCGGGAAGTTGAATGGTGCCTTCGATCTGCGGATAGGCTCGACGAATGTTGATGTAACCAACGATTGCGAGTAGGGCGATGAGTAGGATGATAATGATGAGGGTGATGAGAACCAGTCTTCTGATACGTGCCATGGATGCCTCCCACCTTGAATGCGTGGTTATGTGCGATCGATCTGATTGTATATGAGAATCTTCTGGTGTTCATACAATTCAACACACAGATCGCCCCGGGGTTCCATTCGAAATTGATGATTTTTGCACACGTTTGCAGGCGATCAGGCATTATTTTGGCCCAAAAATCGATCGAAAAGCGTGAGAAAGTGGTCTGAAAAGCGGTCTCGCGGTATAATAGGTATGTTCCCGCCGCAGGCGGGTTTTCTGTGAATGTTGTTCGTTCGAGAGCATAAAAAGTCATGGATATCGGAACTATTCGACAAGTTGATATCGACGATCAGATGCGCGATGCGTATCTGGATTACGCCATGAGCGTGATTGTAGCGCGTGCACTTCCCGATGCGCAGGATGGATTGAAGCCGGTCCATCGCCGCATTCTCTACGCCATGCACGAGATGGGGATTCGAGCGAACACGCCTTACCGAAAATCGGCCAGGATTGTCGGCGAGGTATTAGGTAAGTTCCACCCTCACGGCGATGCGGCGGTGTATGACTCGATGGCTCGTATGGCGCAAGATTTTTCCATGCGCTACATGCTGGTCGATGGACAGGGCAACTTCGGCTCGGTTGATGGGGATCCACCCGCCGCTATGCGGTATACCGAGGCTCGACTTGCGCGCATGGCGCAAGAAATGCTGGTGGATATCGGCAAAGAAACGGTGGATTTCGTCGATAACTTCGATGGTTCCCTGCAGGAACCTGTCGTTTTGCCCGCCAGATTGCCCAACTTGCTGCTCAACGGTGCCTCGGGCATTGCGGTCGGGATGGCCACCAATATCCCGCCGCACAATCTCAACGAGTTGGCAGAAGCCATCCACTACCTCGTCGATCATTACGACAATCTCGATGACGTCACCGTCGATGACTTGATGCAGTTCATCCCCGGGCCTGATTTTCCAACCGGAGCGATGATCATCGGAACGGAAGGGATCAAGCAGGCGTACAGCACAGGAAAAGGACGCATCGTCATGCGTGCCTTCGCCAATATCGAGGAGCATGGAAAGTCCCGCCATCGGATTGTTGTCACGGAAATCCCCTATCAGGTGAACAAGGCCAGCTTGATCGAACGCATTGCCGAACTGGTCCGTAAGGGACGTCTCGGGGGTATTTCTGATCTACGTGATGAGTCGGATCGGCGGGGGATGAGCATAATCATCGAGTTGAAACGTGGTGCTCAACCGAAGAAGGTGCTCAATCAATTATTCAAATACACACAATTGCAAACAACCTTTGGCGTGCAGCTGCTGGCTTTGGTGGATGGCGAACCGAGGTTGCTTTCCCTCAAGCGCGCCCTGCAGCTCTATGTGGATCACCGTCTCACGGTTATCACACGCCGCTCCGAGTTCGAACTTAAAAAGGCGAAGGCGCGCGCCCACATCCTCGACGGTTTGATCATCGCCCTGGCCAACCTGGATGACGTCATCGACACCATCCGCAAATCAGCGGATGCGGACGCTGCCAAAACGCGGTTAATGGAGCGTTTCAAGCTGACGGAAATTCAGGCGCAGGCCATCCTCGATATGCAGCTGCGGCGTTTGGCGGCGCTCGAGCGTGAGAAGATCGAGCAGGAACATAAAGAAATACTGGAGCGGATCGCCTACTTGGAAGATTTATTGGCCAATCCCAAGAAGATACACGCCTTGATCAAAACGGACCTCGATGAAGTCGTCAAGGACTACGGGGACGTGCGCCGCACGAGAATTTCTCCCGATGCCAGCGAGGAATTCAGCGAGGAAGACTTGATTCCGGACGAAGCCGTCTTGATCAGCATTACCGAACGCGGCTACGTAAAACGTGTAGCCGCGAAGACCTATCGGCGGCAGGGCCGAGGCGGACGCGGCGTGCAGGGACACTCCATGCGCGGTGAAGATGAAGTGATGATGCTTTTCCCGGCGCGCTCGTTGAATACTGTGCTGTTCTTCTCGGATCGTGGAAAGGTGTATTCCGAAAAGGCCTATCAGATACCGGATGCGGATCGCACGGCACGCGGCATTCCCATGGTGAACATATTAGCCCTGTCGCCCGACGAATCGATCACCGCAACGGTGACCGTTCCCGATTTCAAACAGGCCAACTACTGCACCATGGTCACTCGCAATGGCAAGATCAAACGTGTGCATTTGTCCGAGTTTTCTGCTGTGCGGCCTTCCGGATTGATTGCAATGGGTCTGGAAGATGGTGATCTGTTGGGTTGGGTCCGGCTTACCAGTGGCGATGATGAATTGATCATCGTCACGGAGCGTGGTCAGGCATTACGCTATCACGAGGAGAATGTCCGCCCGATGGGGCGACCGGCCATGGGCGTCAAGGCGATCAATCTGAAGCAGGGCGATTTCGTAACCAGTATGAATGTTGTCGATCCGGAAGGCGATCTGCTTGTCGTCACCGCCAATGGTTACGGAAAGCGCACATCCTTCGAAGATTACCCCATTAAAGGCCGGGCAACGGGCGGAGTGATCACCCTGAGCCGCAGTAAGATGTCGGAAACAGGCCCGATTGCCTCCGCACGCGTCGTCCACGAAGATGACGATCTGACGATCATCTCCAGCGGCGGCATTGTGATCCGCACCAAGATCAAACAGATCAAGCGCGCCGGCAGGGCGACGATGGGTGTGCGGGTGATTAACCTCAAGGAAGGAGAGACCGTCGCCTCCGTCGCTCGAACGTCTGCAAAGGATCTCAAGGAAGCTGGGGTAGAGTAAAGTATCGTCGCCGGTATGGATAACGATACAACCTCCCACGCAGAATACATGTGGGAGGTTTTTTCATTTCCTCGATAAGCGAGGGGTCTATTTCAAAGTCTTTCCGTACCAGTTGGCGGATTGCTCTTCCCCATCCAGACCGATTAGATTCACCCCCATTTCACGCAATCGGTGAGAGTCGGCGCTGCTGACGTACGTAACTCGGCCTTTCTGATTAGGCGGCACATTCAAGTCGTGTTCGTCGAGAATTCGTTTGGTCTGGCGGGCGATCGCCGGTGAGGGATCGATCACTTTCACTCCCGGGCCAACGATTTTTTCCAGAACCGGGATGATGAAAGGGTAATGCGTACAGGCCAGGACCAGCGTGTCGATTCCTTCGGCCAGTAAAGGTTCGACGGCGTTTTTAAGGATGCGGTTGGTGGCAATGCCGTCGAGATCTCCTGCTTCGATGCGTTCGACCAGGCCGGGCAACGTTTGTTGGAGAACAGTGACATCGCTGGCAAAGCGTTCCACCACTGAAGCGAACAATTCTCCCTGAAATGTGGCGGATGTCGCCAGCACACCGACGATTCGACTTTGCGAAATTCGCGCCGCCGGTTTGACGGCGGGTTCCATGCCGACGAAGGGAATTTCCGAGTAGACCCGACGGAGGTGATGTAATGCGGCGGCCGAAGCGGTATTACAGGCGACCACAATCATTTTTGCATCCGATTCAAGCAAATAACGAGTGATCTCCAGAGCGAGTTCGCGCACTTTGAGCAGTGTTCGGTTGCCGTAAGGGACGTGGGCTTGATCGGCGAAGAAAACGACATTTTCCTGCGGCAGCATGGTGTGAATCTGCCGTAGAACAGAGAGGCCGCCAAAGCCCGAATCGAAGAGTCCGATAGGTCGTGGGTCCATTGAGTCGAATGTGCTGCCCCAAGCAAGGACGAATAAGGATCGCAGCTTGTATTTGGATCGGATTCAGATCACGTCTTGTGCATTGTACACCGAAATTGGCCTGACGTTGATGCCGAATAACACGGGCACGAAAATAAAAACGGTGCAGTTTTGAGGCTGCACCGTTATCATCGAGTTATTGGTTATTATCGTTTTTCTTTCAGGCGGGCTTGTTTACCCGAGCGATCGCGCAGGTAATACAGTTGGGCGCGCCGCACGTGGGCGCGGCGTTGAATGGTGACTTTTTCAAGACGTGGAGAACGCAATAAGAATGTGCGCTCGACACCAATACCGTGTGTGGCGGTACGTCGAACTGTGAAGTTGGCGTTGTTGCCGCCTTTACGCACGCGGATTACGGTGCCGCGGAATTCCTGGACGCGTTCCCGATCGCCTTCGGTGATACGCACGAATACCGTGACCGTATCTCCCGGTCGGATATCCGGGATCTCCGGGTTGACAGGTGCCTCTACCGACTTTACCAGCTCGTTCATACTGATCTTCCTCTTCTATTGAACATACACCCGCCGCCCATCGCTCCCGGGCGGCGTAAGCGAAAGTATACCACAATCAGAGTGTGATACAAATACTACAGAATGAGATTCGTCGATGGAGAAGATATCCGATTTGAATGGATATTGGCATGAAAGGAATTGGTTATACACAATACGGGCCGCCGGAGGTTCTTCTGCTCCAAGAGGTCGAAAAGCCTACGCCATGGAACGATGAGGTCTTGATAATAGTCTATGCGACAAGCGTGCATCGAGGGGATTCGAGGATGCGCGGTTTGGATATTCCGGGACCAAGTTGGCAAAAACTGCGGTAACGACGGAAGGGACTTGTCTCAATGTCCACGTATCATCCGACAAGATTAAATGAAGGATGCAAACTTGCTCCTCGAAGAACTCAAGGCGATAATCGAGGCAGGGAAGTTATAAGCGGTGTTCGATCGGACCTATGCATTCGACGAAATGGTTGCAGCACACCGCTATGACGATAAAGGTCATAAACGGGGAACATCGCCGTCACGATCTTGAGTGACGAGGGTTCCTAGCCAGGCTTGTTGGACCGCTGTGCAGCAGGGGTATCGTCTCTGAGATCCAGTCTTGCGGGAAGCGATCCTGTAAATGGGTTATTCGTAAAGCGGTTGTATCACTGCCGTCAGCGTTTAAGGAATGGGAATGTCAGCGAAATTTCTTGATGATATGGGAATCAAATCGTATATTCTTTACAAATCTATACATAATGGAGGCATAATATGGAAAACCCAATGGATTATGCAGCTCGTTTGCAGGTCGACTATCCGGAAAAATTGGATCGTTGGACTACATTCTTTCGAATCATCTGGATCATTCCCATTGCGATCATCTTAGGTCTGCTCACGAAGGCTGGCGAGACCGTTACCACAACGGTGATCCTTAATGAAGCCAATGAGATTGTGGATATCACTCGGGATACGGCCGGTGGGCTGATGACCGGCTTGTTCGGAGCAACACTCTTGATGATTCTCTTTCGACAACGGTACCCGCGCTGGTGGTTCGATTTTGTCCGCGAGCTGACGCGTTTCGAAGCCAGAGTCGCTGCCTATGCGGTGCTGCTCACCGATCAATATCCCTCCACTGTCGAAGAGCAGTCGGTCCATCTGGAGCTCGATTACCCCAACGTGGAAGCGGACCTCAACCGCTGGATGCCCTTGGTGAAGTGGTTTCTGGCCATCCCGCATTACATCGTATTGGCTTTTCTCAGTGTCGCTGCCTTGTTTGCGGTGATCATCGCCTGGTTTGCCATTTTGCTGACCGGTGAATATCCAAAGAGTCTCTTCGATTTCACTGTTGGTGTTGGTCGCTGGTGGCTGCGGGTGAATGCTTATGCCTTCCTGATGGTGACCGACCGTTATCCGCCGTTTAATCTGAGTTAGTACGAACAGCAAGCCAGCCTGATTCATCCTGGCTGGATGTTGTCCCAGTTTCAAGGTAATATAAGCGCCCGTGAGGGCGCTTTAACTTCGGGTAAAATCATTAGGCTTAATTTTTTTTTGGTTCAATTTCGACGATGGCAGTCATACATCCGACAATTTCCCGAAGTACTTCACGATTCTTATGTGGGAAAATGAAAAGGATCGGGCTGCAACAGTGGCATAATAGAACACAGATATCGTCGTGGGAAATATGTATTGATCCACACATTGTGTAACTCATTCTCGAAATAATTGTTTGATTATTTACGGCCTTATATCGGATTATTAAAGAGAGGTAATCGCATGAAAGAACCTGCTATCCATGTAAATAACTTTCGCAAAACCTACGGTGATTTCGTCGCCGTGGATGGCATCAGCTTCGACGTTCGGAAGGGTGAGATATTTGGCCTTCTCGGTCCCAATGGCGCTGGAAAAACCAGCACGTTGGAGAGTCTGGAAGGGCTGCGTGAACCGAACGGGGGTTCCGTGCGCGTGGACGGTATCGACCCGTCGAAGGAGCCTCGTAAGCTGCGCAATGTCATCGGTGTGCAGCTGCAATCCTCCGCATTGCCGGAGAGCATCACTCCCGACGAGGCGATGAAGTTTTTCTGTGCCTATCACGGTGTGGCACCGCGGTTCGATTTACTCGACAGATTGGGATTACAGGAGAAACGTAAAGCCCAATTCTTCGAACTATCCACCGGACAACAGCGCCGTCTGGCCTTGGCGCTTGCCGTGGCACACGATCCCCAGGTACTTTTCCTCGACGAACCGACCGCCGGGTTAGATGTGGCCACTCGCTCCGAGTTGCACGATATGATGCAGGAATTGAAGGACGACGGAACGACTATCATTTTGGCCACACATGACATGGCTGAAGCGGAGGAGATGTCGGACCGGGTCGCCATCCTGTTGAATCGCAAGATCGTCGCAACAGGCACACCGCTGGAAATCACCGCTACTGGCGCGGGATTGACCAAGGTGTCCGTACGAACCCAAAATGAATGTCTGTCCACGGGAGCCGTTTCCTTGCCTGCGGTGCGTCAACACATCTCCAAAGATGCGTACGAGATTTACTTCAGTACGGATATCGGGCCAACGGTAGCGGCGATCATCACCCACATCGAATCCCAGAGGGATACATTGATCGACCTGCGTGTGGAACGACCGTCGCTTGAGGATCGTTTCCTCGAGATCACTCGGCCCACTGCAGCGACGACTGGAGGCACACAATGACCGCTTTTCTCAACCACTTTTCGTTTGAGTTTCGCACCGGCATCCGCAACAAGACGTTGTTGATGATGAATTATCTTTTCCCGCTCGGGTTTTTCCTGATGATGGGATTTATCATGGGGTCGATCAATCCCCTTTTCGTTGACAGCATGACTCCGGCGATGGTCGTTTTCGCCATCCTGGCTGCCACTTTCCTGGGTATTCCAGATCCGTTGGTCAACGCGCGAGAAAACGGCATCTTTCGAAGTTACAAGATTAATGGCATACCCTCCATTTCGATTCTGGTCATCCCGGCTTTGACGACGATGCTGCATCTGGTGATCGTGGTGGCGATGATCACCGCTGGCTCTGCACCGCTCTTCGACGCTCCGCTTCCGGTCAATTGGCTCAACTATGCATTGGTCTTTATCGCCATGGCTTTTGCCTGCGCAGGTCTTAGTGTGTTGATCGGGGTGATTTCGGCGAACTCTCGTATCACGGTCCTTTGGTCTCAGCTTTTCTTCATACCCTCGATTATGTTGGGCGGGATGATGTTTCCTTTGAGTATGCTGCCTGAAATAGCCACCAAATTCGCCCAACTCTTGCCCGCCGCGCACGCCATGAATGCCTTCAATGGATTGGCGATGGGGTACGAGGCGGATTTCTCGGCCTGGGGTTCGGTGGTCGTTCTGGCCCTTACCGGATTGTTCGCTTTCGCTTTGGCGGTCTATCTGTTCAGTTGGGATAGTCGCAACACCACCCGGCGCGGGAATCCCGTGTTGGCGTTGTTGGTTTTGTTACCCAACATTGTAGGGATGTTTCTACTCTGATTTTGCTACGCAAAATCGATATTGAAACATCCTTCTGGTGAAAATGGAGGGCTTGATGGACGAATCTGGTCTCCAAGGGACAACCGGTAAGACTCCTCGTCTGGTGTTCATCGATCATTTGCGTGTGTTTTTGATCATCCTGGTCGTGCTGCACCATGTGGCCGCGGTCTACGGAGCGGGGACGGAGTTCTACTACGTCGAACCGCCTTTCGCCGATCCCACCGCCTATAAACTACTACTGGCGTTCATGTTGATCAATCAAGCCTGGTTTATGGGCGCATTTTTCCTCCTGGCGGGCTACTTCACGCCAGGCTCGTTCGATCGTAAAGGATCGGGTTCCTATCTTAAAGATCGGCTGCTGCGTCTTGGCGTTCCGTTGGCGCTTTTTTTCTTCATACTCAACCCACTTTCTTCAGTCGGTTTCTATTTAATGCCGGCCGAATTAACCGGGATCACGACGCCATTATCATTGGAAGCACTCTATCCGGAATCCGTTGGCCTGGGACCATTGTGGTTCGTCGCCATGCTGCTTATATTATGTTTTGGCTACACATTATGGCGTTGGTTGACGAAATCGCGAAGCGCGAGCCCAGCAGATCGATCCACATCCCCCAGCTATTTCGGGATCGGTTTCTTCGTTCTCGTGTTAGCAGGGATGAGCTTTTTGATACGCATGGTCGTTCCCATTGGAGAAGAAGTGCGTGGTTTTCCCACGCTTGCTTATCTACCGCAGTACATGAGCTTCTTCGTCCTGGGCGCTGTAGCATACCGTAGTGATTGGTTCCGTGGTATTTCGAACACAATGGGAGCGGTTGGTTTCACCGCTGCTGGAATCGCGGGAGTTGTTTTGTTCCCCTACTTGTATAGCGGACAATGGTTTTCACTCGAGGTTTCGGAATCCTTAGAAATTGCCATGGGTCATGGGAACTGGCAATCCGCTTTGTACGCTTTTTTTGACTCCCTGTTTGCAGTTGGAATGAGCCTGGGTTTGATCGCCTTTTTCCGCAAATTTCAAAACAACGAGAGCGGGTTGGGCAGGTTTTTAACTCAGCAAAGTTACGCGGTTTTTATATTCCACATTCCGATCATCGTTTTTCTGGCGTATGCGTTGCGCGGAGTCGAATTGGCGAGTTTACTCAAATTTGCCGTTGTATCGCTGATCGTGATCCCGGTTTGCTACATCTTCGCCTTCATCGTGCGCAAGATTCCTTCGGTCTCGAATATTCTATAATCACCAAAGTCATCCTTTTTCTATCGTAAAGTGGATAGGTAATAAAAAAATGGCCCCAAGGGCCATTTTTTATATTTGATTGTGGTTTGTATAAGACTCGATTCGTTAAACTCCTGTATCCCATTTCCCCAGGTACATCCCGGCGAGGAAAATTCCGGCGACTGATTTCGCATCACGGATTTCATTCTGGGTGACTTTACGCAGCGCTTCTTCCCAGGACAATCGGATGATCGTAATGTCCTCATCCTCATCTGGGGGAAGGGGAGCAGGGGAGAGATCCTTCGCCAGAAAATAATGCAGGTACTCACTCGAATAGCCGGGAGCGAGATACGTTCCGCCAAGATGTTGAAGCTTTGCGGGCGCCATACCGACTTCCTCACGACTTTCTCGCCGGGCACAGCTTTCGGGATCTTCGCCTGCTTCGAGACTCCCCGCGGGCAATTCGAGTAATTCTTCTCCGCTGGGGTGGCGATACTGGCGCACGAAAAGGATTTGATTGTTTTCGTCAATGGGAATAATCGTCACGCCGTCCACATGCTGGATGTAATCAATGCGTTGTGTTTTACCGGCCGGATTTTCGATTCGATCGATGCGTACATCGAACACTTTGCCCTGGAACACACTGTCCGATTGAATAATTTTTGTCGTCATTTGCTACTCCATTTTTAGCTCGATTTTGGGTTCTGGGAAAGGAGCGGGGCAGACTCTTGGTCTGCCCCGGATTGTATCTTTCGATTGCGTTCATTGAGCGATCTTGCAGTTGGCGGCATCCAGGAAATTCGTAAGACCTCTCAAGTGCTGATTACTCGAATGCAGTCCCATTCAACCTACGGGATGATTAATTCCTGCCCCGGGCTGATCGAACTTGGATTCGCCAAATTGTTGGCATCGATGATTGCCTGTGGATCGACTCCGTAAAGGCGTGCGATCTGCCAGATCCACTCCCCTGCTTTAACAATGTGGATTGTCGTGCCGCCCGAGCCTGGGGTAGCCGTGCCGGCTGCGATTTCCGTTTCGTTCGGTTCAGAGGGGGTGTGGGTAGGGGGCGAGGAAATCGGGATCTTCAAGACCATACCAATTTCGAGTGATGTTGAAGCCAAGTTGTTATAGTCGATGATGTCTTGTGGATCGACATCGAACTTCCGGGCAATCTTCCAGACCCAATCCCCGGCCTGAACGGTGTATTCGACCACGCCGCCCAGGGTTGGCGTGGCTGTGGCTTCTACGGCTTGTTCGGTTGAATCCACGGGCGTGCTTTGAGTACCATCTGCAGCGGCTTGTGGGGTATCTGTAACGCCACCACCCATTTCCGCCTGGGCCGTTTTGGTCAGAATCCCGGACCGGATGGCTTCCATTGTGGCCTGTGTATCGTCGATGGGTTCGTCACTTTGAGTCCCACCATCGGCTGAGGGTGGGGATGTCGAGGCAGAACGAGTGCAGGCAGTAAGTAGAACGACGAAACAGAGAATCAGAATCACCGGGTAACGAAGGCGCTGATCGCTCATTGTCTCCTCCTTGGAGGGTGTGAACTACCGTTCGAAAGGCAGTTGGAATGGATGAAAATATCACACATTCCGTACACTCACGATCCAGAGTGGCTCTGCCGTGACCGATTCAGTGGTTCGTAGTCTTATGCCAACCCTCAAGCGCGCATAGTAGCACATGTGTTTGGGCGCGTCAAGCGAGTTTGGCGTAAAGCATACAATTGCAAGTTCCATACCGTTGTTACTCGTGTTATTCTAGCCACTTTTTGATTTTTTGCATCTCGATGGACCAAGCAATAAAAAAAGCCCACAGACGCTTTCGCGGTGTGGGCGATCAGGTCGTGGGTAGATCGCCTTAAGACTGCTGGATAAGCGGTCTGAATTTGTAGCCATAGATCAACAAGCCGCGATCTCCGTCCGAATACAATTTTCGTGTCACCATCTCCACTGGCATGCCAATCTCGACGGGTTGTTGGTCTTCATCAAGATCGGTGAGTTGTGCCGTGACGGTTGGACCTTCATCAAGTTTGACCAGAGCGACGGTGTAGGGCGCCTGTTCCGCGTGGCTTTCGGGAGGTTGAACTACCTTCGTAAAGGAATAGACCTGCCCTCGTCCACTGAGGTTCAAGGGCGTGTTTGCCTCTTCACCACATTCCGGGCAAATATCGCGTGGGGGAAAGATTTTGGCCTGACAATGTGTACAGACCTCGCCTTCCAGTGCGTAGCGTTGTTTATTCAAGCGCCAATGTCGTGGTAATTGCATAATTTACTTCTCCAAAGTACTCCGAATTTATACATCCGCTGGCTACTATAGCCAAGGTTGACTCTCAAGACCTCTCAGTATGCTTTCAAGATGCATCCGTTCGCTGCAAGATGTGCGTTGCCGCAGTTGCTCCCGTACCACCCAGGCACTGGGCCATTCCGGTTTGTACATCTGGGATTTGATTCCTGCCAGCACGGCCTTGAAGCTGTAAGCAGACTTCAGCGATTTGATACACACCCGTTGCACCGGCGGAATCGCCGCGTGCTTTCGAGCCGCCGAACGTGCAAATGGGAATGTTGCCATCCGGGTTGATACTGCCATCACTCGCCAATTTCCATCCTTCACCGCGTTTGGCAAAGCCGCATGCTTCAAGTGAGAGTGCAGCGAAGATCGAATAGCGGTCGTGCAATTCGAATAGCTGAACATCCTTTGCCTGGATGTTGGCTAACTTGTAGGCTTTTTCGGCAGAATCGGAGGCTGCACTGAGCGTCAGGATATCCGGCCTGTCATGCAGGGCGATTGTCGATGTAGCCAGGGAGGAAGCTGCTATTCGGACCTGTGGGTGGGACGGGGTTTCCGGAAGCACTTCTGCACGTGCGAGGACGAGTGCCGCGGCGCCATCTGCAACCGGGGCAGCATCGAACATGTTAACCGGTGGACAGATCATACTGGCTTTCTGGTAAGTGTTTTCGTCGATTGCCCGCTGGAACATCGCCAGCGGGTTGTGGGCGCCGTTTGCGTGCGCATTAACACAGAACCCGGAAAATGCGTTCTCCGGGAGATTAAATTCGTGAATGTAACGCTGCATCAACAGCGCAGCTTGGGCAGCAGTGGTAATTCCATGGATGGCTTCGTAATCTGCGTCGCCGGACATCACCAGTGCGTCTTCCAGTTCGGCGCTGGGTCGTTCGGAGATTTTTTCAACACCAATGACCAGGGCGATGTCGATCTGCCCGGATTGAAGCGCGAGATACGCCTGGCGCACGGCAGTGCCTCCGGATGCCTCGGCCGCCTGGATGGTGTATGCCTCGACACCGCGCAATCCGGCGAAGTCAGCGATCAAAGCGCCCAACTGGGTTTGTGATGAGAGTACCGGCGCCAGGCTGTTGGCGACGAAAATTGCATCGGGAACGAGTTCTCCTGCATCCTTGCGAGCAGCCGCGATTACTTCAAAGGCCAGCGTTCGCAGCTGCTTATCCCAATGCTCCCCTACAGGTGTAATGCCGACTCCGGCGATGATAATTTCGTGTGTGTTTGATTTTGTCATTGTTTTTTCACTTCAATGATAATTTGCCGCGCAGGCGGGCGTAGGTTGCATAGTCGATTTCCGTGCGGCGTTCAAGGTACTGCTGCGTTGTGATGGAACGGCTGCGCCTTTCAGCCAGTATGGGTGAAACTTGCATGCTGAATGCATCCGAACCGGCGCCAGAGCCGTAGGAAACCAGGAGAATGCGATCACCCGCTTCTGCGACATCGAAGACCGCCGTCAGCCCAATGAGTGCCGACCCGGCGTATGGGTTCCCGATTTTTGGAGACAGCAGTCCCGCCTGGATTTGATCTGGTTTAAAGCCCAGGCTGCGGGCAGCTTTCTGGGGGAATTTGGCATTGGGTTGGTGAAATACCGCGTGCTGATAATCATCTGGCGTCGTGCCCAAGGCGGCCATCAAGGTCTGGGCGGCGGTGATAATGTGCTTGAAATAGGCAGGTTCGCCGGTGAAGCGCTCACCATGTTCGGGATATTTCTCGTACGCCCGTCGGAAAAAATCAGGCGTGTCGGTGACGTAGGAATAAGACCCTTCGAAAACCGCTATTGATTCCTCGGCCGGCCCGATGACGTATGCCGCACCACCAGCGGCCGCCGTGTATTCCAGGGCGTCCCCTGGCCTGCCTTGTGCCGTGTCCATGCCAATGGCAAGTGTATAATCCGCCATCCCTGAGCCGATGAGCCCAATGGAAGCCTGAAAGGCCTCGGTGGCGGCCTTGCAAGCGAATTCCCAATCAGCCGCGAGGGTGTGCGGCGTCGCGCCAACTGCTTCTGCGACGACGGTGGAAGTGGGTTTCACGGCGTAAGGATGCGATTCGGAGCCGACCCAAACGGCTCGAATGGAGGTTGGGTCGATTTGCGCCCGATCCAATGCATTTCTTGCGGCTTCGATTGCCATTGTGATTACGTCTTCATCCAGTCCGGCGACCGATTTTTCCTGAATGGGAATGCCGCCGCTCCCGTGCTTCCAGACTCGGGAGACTTCCCGCGCGGGAAGTCGGTAGCGAGGGACATAACTGCCGTAACCAACGATTCCCACTTTGCGATCTGGTGTATAGATGCTGGGTTCTGCTCGCGTTTGATCCATGGTTTCGCAACCTTAAGTTGAAGATCTTTATTATCTTGTAGCGTTCAACGCTGGAGATCGGAAGGCTTCGCTTTACGTCCGTTGCCGTTCTTACCTTGATACAAGCGGACCAATTCCTGTGCACGTTCTATGCGGATGGTTTTCTCTGCAACCGTTTGCTTGGCAACACGTTCGACCATGTCGCCTTCTGCGCCGGCTGCGGTGGCAATCTGACGGGCGTGTAAAACCATATGCCCCCGCTGAATGCCTTCTGTTGCCAAAGCTCGCAACGCGGCGAGATTCTGTGCCAGGCCGACGGAGACGATCACCTCGGCCAATTCCCGTGCGGTTTCGATTTTCATGACTGCCAAACTGGCTTGCGCGACGGGATGTACACGCGTTGCTCCCCCAACGGTTCCGACGGCCATCGGCATGTTGAGCTCGCCATTGAGGTTTCCGGCTTCGTCCACCCACCAACGGCTGAGTGAGGTATAACGACCATCTTTTACGGCGAAGGCATGTGCACCAGCTTCGACAGCGCGCCAATCGTTTCCTGTGGCGATCAGAACTGCGTCAACGCCGTTCATGATTCCTTTGTTGTGTGTTGCTGCGCGATAGGTGTCAGCTGCGGCGAAAGCCCAAGTTTCGATGATGCCATCACGCACACGCTCGCCATCGAATTCCTCAAAAGCCAAATATCGGGCCGGAATGCTGCAGCGAGCGGAGGCCAATCGGCGGTCGGCGAGGTTGGTTAGGATTCTCGAGTGGACTCGACCATTGGTGATTTGCTCGATGCGCGGCGATAATTTTTCGGCAACCGTGTTGACCGTGTTGGCTCCCATGGCGTCTCGTGTGTCGTATATTAGATGGATCACCATCATGGTGCCAATCGCCGTGTCTTCCAGGATGCGGATCTCAAGATCCCGGGCACCCCCGCCGAGTTCCACGATCACAGGATCGATTTCGTTCGCCAGTTCGAGGATCTCGGTCTTGCATTCAAGCAGATTGTCTCGGGCGGATTCAAAATCGTCGATGTCTAAAACTTGGATCTGAGCGATCATCTCGGATTCGCTGGCTTGGGCTTCGAATCCTCCGGCAGCGCGTACCAGCTTCGCCATATAAGAAGCTCCCGCGACAACTGAAGGCTCTTCGATCGCCATGGGGACGAGAAAGTCGCGGCCATTAATTCGGAAATTCGCAGCAATGCCAAGCGGCAGACTGTAGACGCCGACGACGTTCTCGATCATATTCTCGGCTTGTTCAGCGGTCAAACCATTGGTGCCCTGTAAGGCTGAAAAATTTTCCGGGTCAAGTTCAGCGGTTTCTGAAACCCGTTCCAATCTTTCTTCCAGTGATAAGTTGTACAGACCCGATATGCGTGACGAACCGTTTGTATACATACATACCTTTCCGCTTGAAATCCCACCATAGACTATACGAGGATTAACTGGCAAAAACTATCAAAATGCGATTTTATTTGCGGTGACACCGGTATCGGGTAGAATTGAAATTGAAGGGTGAGTATTTTGTGAGTACAAGAGAGAAGGGAAGTATACAACTAAAGCCCGTTTCCTCCCAGGCACCAGCAGAAGAAAGGCGTATGCGCGCCCTTCACCGGGCAACCCTCACGCTGTTTTCTGATTTATCATTGGATGGCGTCCTTCGCCGCATCGTGCATGCCGCGCGAGAACTGGTTGATGCACGTTACGCCGCTTTGGGCATCCCGGATGGAAAGGGTGGGTTGGAGACTTTTATCACATTGGGCCTCTCGGAAGAACAGGTCAAAGCCATCCCCTATGAACCGGAGGGGAAGGGATTGATCGGAGAGATACTCCGCCTGGATCATAGCATCAGAATCCCCGATATCATTGAACATCCAAATTCGACAGGTTTTCCTGAAGGACATCCGCTGATGAGTTCCTTCTTGGGCGTGCCGATTTCAGCTTATGGACGACCAGTTGGTCAGATTTACTTGACGGAAAAACGCAGCGCGGGCAGTTTCAGCGCAGAAGACCAGCGTTTGATTGAGATGCTTGCCTCCCATGCGGCGGCCGCGATCGAGAACGCAAGGCTTTATCGGCAGGTCCTTGAAAACGAGGATGAGCTGGCCCAACGCAATTTAGAGCTGGAGTTGATCAATTCCTTGACCACGTCTGTCAGCACGACGATGGAATTGGACGGCATGCTTGAAGTGATGCTCAATCGGGTTGCGGAGTTGATTGGGGCCAAATGTGGTGAAATTTTTTTACTCGAGGAAGCGCAAGGCGTCTATCGCATGGCCGTCCATTCCGGATCATCGCTGGACGCATTCTGGACAAAGGAGCAGTTCAGCGAAGGTGAAGGATTCATCGGTCGCGTCGTTCGTTTGGGGAAAACCGCCTGGACGACGAAACTACAGGATGAACCTCATCTGCAAATGGCGAAAATATCAGACGCAGGGATCGGCATGTTCGTAGGCGTTCCGCTGATAGCACCCAATCAAATCGTTGGGATACTCACCTTGGCTTTTGAGGGTAAGCGGATGATTGAGGAGCGTGAAATTAGTCTCCTTGAGGCCATTGGGGCAGGCGCGGGTATTGCGGTTGAAAATGCGCGTTTATATCGTCAAGCCCGCCGCTTGGCGGTTCTCGAGGAACGCGAACGCATCGGCATGGATCTCCACGATGGGATTATTCAATCCGTGTATGCCGTAGGTCTAATCCTTGAATATATTCGCCTTCAAATTCACGACAATCCCGACCAGGCTGTCGAGCGATTGGAGCAAGCGATTACCGGACTTAATGAGGTGATCGGTGATCTTCGCTCCTACATTTTAGATCTCCAGCCGAGTCGAATATCCGTGGATGATCTGGGTGAGGCACTGGAACAACTGCGTCGGGAATTTCGGGCCAATACACTTGTCGACGTGGAATTAATCACCGAAGAAGAGGTGCTTGTTGCGATTCCAAGGCCGAAAGCGAAGGCGCTATTCCATATTGCACAGGAAGCACTGGCGAACGTGGCCAAACATGCCCGTGCGACACAAGTCATGATGAGTGTACGCTCGCTGGGAGAGGATTTCTCCTTGCAGGTCTTCGATAACGGTGTGGGGTTTGAAATCGGCAAGGAACAAAACGTCTTGGGACACGGATTATCGAACATGGCGGAAAGAGCCCGCAACATTGGGGGCAAACTTGAAGTGGCCTCGCATCCTGAAGAGGGAACCACGATCACGGTTCGCCTGCCAAAACTAGACGGACGTTAAATTTTTCAAAATACCTGCCCGAAAATAACCCTCCTCACATTACAAGAAAACATATGAAGATGACATCCTTCAGTCTCGCGTGACAGTCTGCAAGGCACATTGGGAAAGAGATCACTGGAGGGCGAATACTCAGCAACCTATACTGATGGTATCCCTGGAGGGGAGGGATGCCGGATATGGTCACTGCTCGTTTGTATATATCCGATGAACACCCAACTGTTCGCTCCGCGCTTGCGGAGCGTCTTGCCCGTGACGCAACGCTGACGGTGATCGGGCAGTCTGGGGATGCGGAGACCATGCTTTGCGAAATCCGCAAAGATAAACCAGACGCCGTGCTCATAGAAGTCAAACGTACGGATGGACTGGGGTTGGAGATCATCCGTCAAATCGCGAACATGCCTAACCCACCGTGCTTGATTGTGTTGACATCCTATGCCTCACAATGGGAGCAAGATGCAGCCTGCCGGGCAGGCGCGACCGCATATCTCTTAAAGGATATCGACACGGGGGAGTTAATTCGGCACATCCACCGGTTAATCGATCGATAGAACCAGTAGCGTTTGTTTACAGATGGGGCCACACTCGGATTCGACATCTCGGATAACGCTTGTGGATATCATGGCGGTGTTTTTTTCCATCTGATGCATTCTGATTGCGTACGATTCACGCTCCTGAGAAGATACTATATATAGCTTGTGCCGTAGACCTTGATCCATACTGCGTATTCCGTTATAGTTCCTTCCGACCGTATTATGAGGTATGTCTATGCCACTGACACAGAGACAACGAAATCTCCGGCGACGTCAACGACGAGTTCGAAAACTGCGCCGCTTGAAAAAAGACCTGGAGATGGCCCAGGATCGAGCTAGTCGAGAAAAGATCATTGAAAAGATACGTAAGATTGCCCCTTGGGAGCCGCTGCCCGAATAGTCTTTGAGGATGGAAGAGTACCTCAATTCTCCTTTCCAAATTCACGGAGTTCATGCGCCGCACCGCACGTTTCCGCGATCGATACAAGGGTATATCAAGGATTCCGGGTCTCTCGTGGAGATCGTATCAGGATTGAAACGAGGGGAGCAGTGGGCGAATGATTTCTTTCAACTCTTGCGACGAAAAAGGTTTTGCCAGAAAAGCGCTTGCCCCCGCGCTTAGCGCGGCTTCGCGGTCGGATGTGGTTGCGATGGCGCTGAAAACGACGATGGGGATATTTGCGGATTCCGTTGCGCAGCGTATCTTATAGATCAAGGTCAATCCGTCGATGTCGGGCATCATGACATCCGTCAAGATCAAATCCGGTGTGCTTCTTTCTAAAAAGGACAGGGCTTCTGCAGCGCTGTAGGCGCGATGTGACTCGAAACCTAACGTCTCGAGGATCTCGCTTACGACGTTGCAGACCGTTTCCTCATCATCCACCACGAGGACGGAAAGGGGTTTTTGGCGCGTATGGTTTTCGTCTACGATTGACACCTGATTAACACTTCTGGTAATAAAACAAACGGAATTTTCTGCATTCCATTATAACAAACTGTATCATCCGTCGTTGTAATCGTCGTTTGAAAACCTTTGGCTTATTTATATCGGTTCGCCTTAGTATCTGGAATCATGTACTATATCGTTTGGAGTGCGAGCGAATGAAACCATTGAACAAACCCCGGGGGAGTGCTGTCGGGCAAGGTTGTTTCCTTGCCTTTGCATTGATTTGGACGAGTTTTTCCGTTTTCATGTTCTTCATGGCGTGGCGTGACAATGAAGTGCCCGGGATGGCATTTATCTCTTTGTTCGTACTCATTGGTCTGGTAATGCTTGTGGCTGCACTCTGGCGATATTTTTCAAAACTCAGACTGAGTACTCCCGCGCTGATGATTTCCCATACAGAACTCCGAGTCGGAGAACGTTTCAACCTGGATTACCAGCAGAGTTTTAAAGTGGCCAGCGATGTAACCAAAGCCAGTGTTTCCCTCGTTTTCCAGGAAGCAGCCACATACACCCAGGGAACCGATACGCGCACGGATCACCACGATATCACTGTGGAAATCTATGAAATTCCGGGCCGGCGCTTTGAAGCCGGGGAGGTCCTGCAGCATAGTTTTTCGATGGCGGTTCCCGCTGATGCGATGCATACCTTCATCGCCAAGAACAACAAACTTCAATGGTTCATACGCGTGCATGTGGATATCGTAGACTGGCCGGATTTGAAGGAAGACTACGCGATCCGTGTCTTGCCGGAGAAGACTTGGGGAATCTAAAATGAACAGAGCGGAATTTGAGATCACGATACGGGGCGGCGAGACGGAAGGCGAATACCTGCGTTTCAGGCCTGGCGAGACGATGCAAGGATCGGTTCAGATAATCCCCCAGCGCGATTTGAACTGCAGGCATATCTATGCTCGTCTCCTCTGGCAAACGGAGGGACGCGGGGATCGCGATCGAGGCGTTGCCGAGGAAGTGGATTTGTTCCAGGGACAGCTCCAGGCGGGAACGCCAAGGCATCATTCCTTCCACTTTCGCCTTCCGGAAGAGCCCTGGAGTTATGCCGGTTATTACATCAACATCATCTGGCAGTTTGAAATTTTGATCGATCTGGCGATGACGATTGACCCCAAAGCCGCCAAGCCGTTCATCCTCGCTCCGGCGTAGATTGATACCGTGCAAAGGCTTGATGCAGCGTTTCGTCTCTAATCTCTCCCTCAAATACTTGCTGTTGGAAAACATCGTAGAGGAAATCTTCGAGAGACCGCAGGTCGCTTCCGAAGGTTTCATCGAGGAAGCGAAACGCCGATTCGGTTAGCTTCACTTGCGGCTGCTCATCCAAAGCGAAGAATTGTAGACGCCTCTCGACCACCTGGCGCATGAATGCTTTTTCATGTTGGTCGAGAGATCTCGTTTCCAACGGGCGATTGTGCCTTTCGAACAAGGGTGTCAGGTCTTCATGCGTGCTGCAGATGAGGTGCACCCCCTCGCCGTTTTGGGGAGCAATTTTTTTAATCAGACGTGTGCGTTGGATCTTGCTCAGGCGCTGCATTTCGTCCAGCAAGAGAATGTCGGTGGCGTGTAAATCCCCGTGAAATCGCTTTTCGCCCGGTGGTAAGTATCGGTACTGCACGTGTTGGCCCTGGTTTGAAAAGTGTCGCTTCAGTGCTAACAGCGTGGATGTTTTACCGACGCCCTGTTCACCGATGACCTGCAAGTGCGTGAAGTCTCGCGAGACGATTTCCTCGATCTGTGGGGGTATGACGGCAACTTCAGACCACTCCTCACGCGTCAGGGCACGAAAGGGGTTGCAGCGAAAGCCCAGTGAACGAAATGGGAAATAACGTTTCGACATCTATCGACCGATGATTTCGTTCCGCAGCATCCGGAATTGGCCTTTAGGTTCTACGGGTGCGAACCCGCAGCGCAAAGCCGGCCAGGAGATACATGGCGGAAGCGAGAAGTAGACATGCCAGCAATGCTTTTCCGAGTATTTCGCCATCCCAACCATTGTTGATCAAGCTGCGCATCGCTTCCAGCACATAGGTGATGGGGTTGATGCTGGCGGCAGTCCTTAACCACCCACCGAGCAAGTCGATGGGTACGAATGTCGGCGCAAGGAAAGTCAGGGGAAAAAAGATAAAGCTGGCACCCTGAGTCGCTGCGGCATTCCCGCTTCCCAGGGCGGCCGAGACGGTGAAGCCCGCAAAACCTGTCCCCAGAAGCACGGCCAGACCAACGATCATGAGTAGACCGGTGAGGCCCGTCACGATTTTCAAGCCCATGATCAGACCCACCCCAAGTACGAGGGATGCCTGAAGGCCAAGAATTAGTGCGCCGGCAAGAATCGGTGCGAGGAGAAGAGAGGAGCGACTGATTGGGGAAAGCAGGAGTTTATCGAAATAGCCGGTCTTGATGTCACGCACGAGGTTCTGGGCGGCAATCCCTGCACCCGATAGGGAGGCGCTGACAATCGACAGGGGGAGAATGAATCCCAGATAGCTGTTTGAACCCAAATTGGGGATAAACGCTGCCGCTTCGCCGAGTGTCGAGTCGTAAATGATCAGGAAGAACAGACTGATCGCCATTGGTGGGAGTAACGCTTCTGGCGTTCTGAAAATCGTGATCAAACTGCGCCAGGTGAGGAGCAACAGCTGAAATGGTGACCACGCCCGGGATGGGGCATCACACGATGGATCTTGGCGGGGTTTATTATTCTTCATGATTCTGTGTCCTTTGCTTTCTTGTTGCGCTAAGCAACATTGGCTGCAGAAGCTTGTTGGCTTTGGAGTCGTTGACCAGTCACCTGCAGAAAGACATCATCGAGCGTCGGTTGTGTAAGCGTGAGTGAGATTGGATTGAGACTCGCTTGCTGTAATCGGTTGACGACTACGGGAATTGCCTCGGCCGCCTGACTCATGTACAACCTTACGGTGTTGCGATCGGTTTGTGTCCGATCTGTGATGTCGGCAAGTTGCTGGCCTGCACGCTCGGCCGAGTCGCGGTCCTCGAAGACGACGTTGATCGATTCGAGTCCCAATGCGGCCTTGAGTTGTGCGGGCACGCCCTGGGCTTGCAATTTGCCCTGATCGATAATGGCAATGCGGTCGGCTAATGCATCGGCTTCTTCCAAATATTGTGTGGTGAGAAAGATGGTCATGCCGAGCTGCTGATTGAGTCGCCGCACTTCTTGCCAGACGTCTCGCCTGCTGGCAGGATCGAGCCCGGTTGTTGGTTCATCAAGGAAGAGGATTTCCGGTTCGTGAACCAGCGCCAGGGCTAAATCCAATCGACGCCGCATTCCGCCGCTGTAGGTTCCCACTCGGCGATCGACCACGTCTGTCAGGCCGACCAATTGTAGGAGTTCGTTAGCCCTATCCTGGGCTTGTTTTCGATCCTTGCCGAACAATTGCCCTTGCAGAGTGAGTAATTCCATCGACTTCATAATGGGATCCAATCCGATGTCCTGCAGTGCGACACCGGCGATGCGTCGAACTTCTGCCGCTTCACAGACAATGTCGTATCCGCCAACCCGGGCAGTACCGGACGTTGGCAGCCCCAGTGTGGTGAGGATTTTTATCGTTGCGCTTTTTCCTGCACCATTAGGACCTAAAAAGCCGAAGATATCACCACCGTTCACTTCAAATGAAATGTCATCCACAGCACGCACACCAGGGTATTGTTTTATGAGATTCTCGACTACGATTTCTCGATTCGACATCGACAGTACTCCTTTCAATGTTTGGATGCGTGTTGCTGAATGATCGTTACACCCAATTTCCACTCTTTCCGAATGACTAGGCGAGACGTAATTTGTAAGTAATCCAAAACCATATATTTTCTTAATCCTCGTGCATTTGTCCGACCAAATCTATCAAGGCTCCTTCAACTTCAGGAAAATGGAATGTATACCCGTCGGCCAGCAATCTTTCGGGGTAGACCTTTGGCCCTTGGAGAAGCGTACGGGACATCTCCCCAAACAGAATTTTTAATGCAATACCCGGAACGCGCAGAAAGCTGGGGCGCTTGATAACATGAGCGAGCTTTCGCATGAACTCAGCATTGCTGACCGGATTCGGGGCCGTCAGATTATAGACACCAACAGACTTGGGGTTGTCGACCAGGAAGTGAATCGCAGCGATGACGTCGTCGATGTGCACCCAGGAGAAGTACTGCCTTCCCGAGCCCAACGGCCCGCCGATGAAAAGCCTGGTCTGGAGGATCATCGGCGGCAGGGCGCCATCCTTTGGGTGCAGCACGGGGCCCAGGCGCAGGATCACGCGGCGTATCCCCATGTTCTCCACAGATTGCGTGGATGGTTCCCAGCATTGGGAACAGATACGGGCGAGGAAGTCATCTCCGGGAGGTGTTGCTTCGGTCGCCGTTTGGGAAGTGGGTGGGTAGTAGTCCGCGCCGGAAAATTGAACCAACACGGCAGGCTTGTGTGCGGCTTTCTCGATCGCTTGAACGAGCGCCTTGCCTGCATTTGCGCGGCTGCTGCAGAGACGTTCCTTGCGCGCCGGCGTCCAACGCATGCTGATTGGATTGGGCCCGGCGATGCGTTCGCCGGCCATGTTGACGACGACATCCGTACTTTCGATGAGGTGTCCCCATCCTTCCGCTGAAACGCCGTCCCACTTGGCATATTGTATATTGGGAATGCTGTTCTCATAGGCTTGGGGATTTCGACTGAGTGCGGTTACTTCATGGCCATCGTTGTGTAGCTTTTTCGTTAATACTTGACCGATCATGCCAGTTCCGCCGGTTAAGAGCCATCGCATCTTTTTCCTCCCTCGTTTGCACGGGATCGGAAACTTCCGGGTGTTGGATTGATACAAGTCTACCTGATCAATTATATCTTCTCGTTCGCTCAATTCTCCACCAGATAGACGAGGAGATGAAATTATAGAAGTTAGAAGGGTGCAATGGCATCTGGGAATTCGCCCTGATATCCCGGTGTAGTTATTCTCTTCCGTGATTCTGAAATAATGGTCGGGCTTTCCGGCCCAGCGCATCTTCCGGGGAGTACCGTATAATATCGGCGTCAAACGATCGGGAGTTAGGAATATAGACTCTCTGAAAGTTAACGACGCTCCAATTGAAGGCAAAATCAGCCCAATCACGATGGAGGGAGAATAAGAGTGTGCGGTCGAGTTGCAGAACCAGCAGATAGTTGTGTTCAGCAGGCACATGCCCCGCAAAGAATTCCTCCAGGACAAAAATTCCGATCTCATACCGGTAATATCCAATGAGCCAGGCAATTGTCTTAATGGGTGTCTCCGGTTGTGGTAAGTCGACGATCGGGAAAAGATTGTCGACCCGACTGGGCTGGGAATTCATCGAAGGGGATGACCTGCACCCGCAAGATAACATAGAGGAAATGGCGAGCGGTGATCCCCTTGAAGATGAGGATCGCGTGCCCTGGCTGCACACAATCAATCAACTCCTTCTGGAAAGACAAGCTGAAGGTGTGTCTATAATTATTGGTTGTTCGGCACTGAAAGGATGGTACCGGGAAATCCTCCGGCGGGATGTCGACAATTTGATATTCGTCTATCTGTCCGGGGAGTATGAGACCATACTACAGCGCATGCAGGCGCGGGGTGCACACTTTATGAAGGCGAACATGTTACGCTCACAGTTCGAGGATCTGGAGCCCCCCAGCGCAACCGAGGCGCTTGTGGTTTCGATCGAAGACCCTGTTGAGATAATTGTAGATAAGATCGTAGAAGAAATTACGTCAGAATAGGATTGAAGCGTGTCAGCAGGCGTGTGAGATTTTTGCAATGTCGAGATGCAAGATGCAAAATAAAAAAAAGTGCCCCCAGGGGGATTCGAACCCCCGTTTTGGGCTTGAAAGGCCCACGTCCTGGTCCCCTAGACGATGGGGGCAACGGCCGGATTGTACCATGCAGGGAGTTGGCGGGTCAACGCTTTTTTCTTCGTTTGCGTTTTGCGCCATCAACAAAGTATGAAGGTGCCGTGATGGCGTAGATTTTACACAAGCGGTTATCTAACATCCGTGAGCGTATACGCGGTTCGATGCTGTCAATATCGTCAGCCGTTGTGATCACTGTAGGAAGTTCTGCGTTGTAGCGGAAATTAAACAATTGATAGAGTTTCTCTCGCACCCAGGGAGTTGTAGCCTGTGTCCCTAAATCATCCAAAACCAGGATCGGCGCCGCACGAATCTCCTCGAATCGCCGGTCGTAAGAAATCTCACTCTTGGGATTGAATGTGGCGCGCAGGTGATCGAGCAGGTCGGGTACCTGGATGAAGACCACCGCGTGTCCTTCCTTGGCACAGACATTGGCAATGGCGGCGGCCAGATGCGTTTTGCCCGAACCGTAAGTCCCAGTGATGACCATCCACCCTTTGGGTTTTTCGGAGAATTTAACCGCGGCCTCCAAAGCGAGTTTTAAGCTGCTCGAATCTTCTGGCGCCAGTTGCTCCTTATCGCGGGTGTTGAAGTTGGCAAAACTTTGCTCTCCATGGAGTTCGAGTGTGGAAATCTCGTGTTTTCCGACCTGGTCGCGATCCGGGCGATAATCCGGGGCCAGGATTTCCACGTAGGTGACCAGGTTGGGCTCCGAGAGACGCGAGCGTATGCGCCCCTCGATTTGTTCCAACGCCAGATTGGTCGTCACCAGAATGGGCAGGCGATTGACGTAGCGGTAGTTCAGGATCTGGAAGAGTTTTTCGCGCGCCCAATCGGTGGCATTTTGTGTGCCAAAATCATCGAGGACCAGCAGCGGCGCCGTACGGATTTGCTCGAAACGCTCTTCGAAGGTCGTGTCCTCGGCGCTGAAGGCGAAACGCAGCGAGTCGAGTAGATCCGGCACCGTGAGGAACAGGGTGGGAACGCCCAGTGAAGCACATTCGTTGGCAACGGCGGCGGCCAGATGGGTCTTCCCGCAGCCATAAGGACCCTGGATCACCAGCCAGCCGTCCAGGCTGTGGGCGAAGTTCTGCGCAGCTTCGAGAGCGATTTGCAACGATTGGCGTTGGTGGGCAGGCAGGTTGTGGCGCCCTTCGGGGTTGAAACGCTCGAAGGTGAGGTGCTTCAATTCATCCAGGTTGCTGAAGCGGTACAGCCGGCTGCGTACACGTTCCCTGACTTCAGGCTGCCGGCAGGGGCAGATCTCTACTTTGCCAAAGTTGGGATCTTCGATCGGTACGTCGGCGCGTAAATAGCCCACACCACCGCAAAGTGGACATTGCGGATCGCCAAGGGGGCTTTCGGCACGCTCAACGTTCGATGAAGTCTGAGAAGTCCCCTTCGACGTAGCGGCGGCGAGCCTTTTCAGAGTCTCCTCGATCTTCTCGCTCATCTCTTCCTCGTTTGTCCCAATCTTCAAGTATCGCTTCTACGTAACGCCATTTCCTGACGTTGTTTTCGACGGCGATGCGCAGGGCATCTTCGATCCACGTTGCCGGATAGGTTTCTTCCGCTTCCCGCAGTCGGTCGGCGATCATGGGCGTCAGGGCGCCGATGTTTTGTTCGTACAACACGAAGATGTTCGGCCGTTCGGTTTTCAACTCGACCGGCTGCTCCTCGCTTCCCGTGGGGCGCCAGTCGCCGCGTTCGATGCCCTCGATGGCGGCGCGTCCCTTGGGCGTATTCAGGAAGTATAACGCTTCTTTGCCATCCGCAAACGTCAGTGTCGCTTTCAGAAAGGTGCCGCGGGAAACCGCGCGCTCCAGGGCATCTACCAGGATTTCCTCTGAATCATGTCCCTCTGGATCGAGGCCCTGCATGAAGATTTCATCGGCCGCGATTTCGGATTGCCGCAAGTACTTGAAGCGGCCTTCCTTTTGCGCCAACGCCCAGAATGCATACAGCGTGAGTTTCAACTCTCCCAGATGGTCGATGGTCGGGAGGAGTTCACTGTAAAAAAGGTTGGGAACAGGCGTGGTTCGCAGTTTTCCCGCCGGGAAACCGGGAAATCCCTTTTGTGTTTTCATCTCAATTGTTTATATCTGAATGTGGAGCAGATGACAATAGGGGCTTAGTTTTTTTTACTGGATATTATTTATAGTTATGCCATATTAACTTGCCGGGTGGCGGCATTCTCGAATTTGGCCAGTGTCTTGCGGAATACAAGTTCGACACTGCCGACGGGACCATTGCGGTGTTTGGAAACAATAATCTCGGCGATGTTTTGTTTGAGCGTATCTTCTTCGTATTGGTCCGGGCGATAGATGAACATGACCACGTCGGCGTCCTGCTCGAGGCTGCCCGACTCGCGCAAATCGGAGAGGATCGGGCGAGGCGGCCTGCGCGACTCGACGGCGCGGGACAGCTGCGCAGCTGCCAGAACCGGCACTTTCAACTCGCGCGCCAGGGCTTTCATGTTACGCGAGATATAGGAGACCTCCTGCACGCGGTTGTCGATGCGGGTTTCCCCCGTCATCAACTGCAGGTAATCGACGACGATCAGATCCAGACCGACTTCCATGTGCAAGCGGCGGCATTTGGTGTGCAGCTGCAGGGGGGTGATGGCGGGTGTGTCGTCCAGATAGATATGCGTATCGCCCAACGCGCTAACAGCCTGGGTGAACAAAGGCCACTCATCATCCTCCAGGTTCGCCAGCCGCAAACGCTGCGAGTCGATGCCGGTTTCTTGCGAGACCAGACGCTGTACGAGTTGTTCGTTCGACATCTCCAGCGAGAAAAGCGCCACGTGTTTCTTGTGAAGCTGGCTGGCGTTCTTGGCGATCGAGAGGCAGAAGCCGGATTTCCCCTGCCCGGGACGACCGGCGATGATGAGGAAATCGCTGGGCTGTAATCCGCCCAGTAAACGGTCCAGGTCAAGGAAGCCGGTGGGTACGCCCAAGGTTTCGTCGCGGTGCCGGGCGAGATAATCGATGCGGTCGTAGTATTCGCTGACGACTTGTTTGATCGGCTGCAATTGATGCGACAACCTGCGTTCGCTGACACCGAAAATGGCCTTCTCGGCGTCGTTGACCACGTCTTCGATGGGCGTATCGGACTTGAAAGCCAATCGAGCGACTTGATTGGCTGCTTGCAGGAGACGTCTGCGTGTGGCGGTTTCTTCGACCAGGTGGCCATAGGCTTCGGCGTGAAGCGTGGAAGGCACGTTGTTGATCAGTGTAGTGAGATAGGCTGGCCCCCCGGTTTCGTCGAGCTGGTTTTTCCGCTCCAATTCCTCGGAGACCGTCAGGATGTCGATCGGCAAGCGCTGCTCTTGCAAGCTGGTGAAGGCTTCCCACACCCAGCGATTGCGGTGTAAAAAGAAATCATCCGCGGTGAGGAAGTGAGCGACGTCGTAGTAAACCTCCGGATTAACCAGGATCGCCCCCAACACCGCTTCTTCCGCGATGCGGTCGTAGGGCATCTCCTGGCTTTGTCCGCCATCCTGCGGAGCGACGGAAAATGAGGGGGCGTCACTCATTCGTACGGGTTCCTATCTATCTCGTATAATCTTCGGTTCTAAAACGAATGACTGCCGAGGAGCAGTCTTGGCGGTTTCCGATTGTTGATTACAGAACGTATTATTGGTGATAAGAATGGGAAGAGGTTAGTTTTCGGACTCCTCACCCTTTGTATCTAAATCGTCGAGGTCGAGATTCTCCACGAAATCTTTGAAGACTTCAAGGCGATCTTCGGACTCCTCTGCTTCTTCTCCCGACTCTACATCGACTTCTGGCACCGAGGACGCCTCTTCCATGACATCTTCGGCGACGAAAATCGGAACGTTGACTCGCACTGCGAGCGCCAAAGCATCGGAAGGGCGTGAATCGATTTCGAGTTCTTGACCGTTTACATTTATAATGATGCGTGCGTAGAACACGTCGTCCTTTAATTCCGTAATGTTGACGCGCAACACATTGGCATCCAGTGTTTGTAAGATATTTCGGAGTAAATCGTGGGTTAATGGACGGGCGACTTCGAGTTCCTGCAGGCTGAGGGTAATGGCGTCCGCTTCAAAGGGGCCGATCCATATTGGCAGGAAGCGATCTGAATCCAATTCGCGAAGAATGATGATCCGCTGAGGAGACATTAGACTTACGCGAATACTGTCAACAACTACCTCTACAAAATTCATTGCCTCCGCCTGGTGCAGTGAGCTGCTTGAGGGCATTCTAACACACCGATTATTCGGAAGCAATGAGAATCTCTTGTTCAGTCTCTTTATGACATCTGCTATCATTTGGATAGGTTCAGTTTCATACGACTCGGGGCTTTTTGCTGCAGGAAATGGGCAAGTCGCCAGAATATCGAGGTGAGATGTTTGAGTCGCTGTTTACACCGCGTGGTGTTGCTGTTATCGGGGCTTCCCTGAATCCAACCAAGTTGGGATACGGCGTTGCCCGGAATCTGGTCGTATCCGGGTACCAGGGGGAGCTTTATTTCGTCAATCCGCGAGGTGGGGTACTCTTCGAGCGGGAGCTGTATCCCCATGTGGGCGCGGTCCCCGATCCGCTTGATCTGGCCATCATCATCATTCCCGCAGGCTCTGTGCCCGCCGCGCTGGAGGCGTGTGGGAAACGCGGGGTGGTATATGTGATCGTCGGCTCGGGGGGATTTCGGGAGGTGGGGCCTGAAGGCGCTGCTTTGGAACAGCGTTGTCTGGAGATCGCGCGCAAGTATCGAATCCGTGTACTGGGTCCCAACTGTATCGGTTTCCTGGATACCCACTTGCCCATCGACACCACGTTTCTTCCCTTGCCAGGACCGACGCAGGGGGATATCGGTTTTGTTTCGCACTCCGGAGCGGTTTGCGAGGCGGTGATCGACTGGGCGCGCGGGCAGGGTTTTGGGTTGTCCAGATTGGTGAGCATGGGCAACCAGATGGATTTAAGCGAAAGCGATCTGCTGCCTGCGGTTGCCATGGATGCGCATACTCGAGTCGTCGCCATGTACCTGGAAGGAGTCGTCGATGGGGCACATTTTATCGAACAGGCGCGCCAGGTTACCTGTGAGAAACCGGTCATCGCCATTAAAGTGGGCGTTTCGGAAGCAGGCCGGGCGGCGGTCGCTTCACATACGGGTGCACTCGCGGGCCAGGATAAGGCCTACGACGCGGCCTTCCGAAAAGCAGGTGTGATCCGGGCGCGGCACAGCGAGGAGATGTTTAACTGGGCGCAGGCGCTGGCCTGGTGCCCCTTGCCCAAAGGGGATCGAGTGGCGATCCTGACCAACGCCGGTGGTCCTGGGGCGATCGCCTCGGATGCCATCGCTGCCAATGAATTAACCCTGGCAGCTCTGAGCAAAGAGACGGTGCGCGAACTGAAGTCGTTGCTGCCTCCCACGGTGTCCATTCGTAATCCGATCGATTTGTTGGCGGGCGGTGGGCCGAAGGAGTATGCCGAATGCCTCGGCGCGCTGGTCAAGGACGACATGGTCGATGCGGTGATCGTCATTCTGGTCCCGCCGCCGATGAGCACCGCCGCGGAAGTGGCCGGAGCGATCATTCCCTTGATTCATTCTACTTCCAAGCCGGTTGTGGTGACTCTCATGGGGCAGGATTTGATCGAGCATGCGGCGCGGATGCTGCGGCAGGCGCGGATTCCGGATTACCGTTTTCCTGAAAGGGCGGCTTCTGCGATGCGGGTTTTAATGCAGCGAGCTGCTCACTTACAAACGGTCGAGGAAACGCCGCAGCCGGTCTCGGGAATCGATCCCGATCGAGCAGGCGAGAAACTTAAGCACGCCGAAGTCGGAGAAGGGGGATTTATCGAGGCCGGTGTGGCCGCGGAGATCGTCCAATCCTATGGGATCCATTGCGTTACGGAGGTTCTGGCGCCAACCGTAGAAGATGCACAAAAGGCGGCGAGGGAATTCGGTTTTCCGTTGGCCTTGAAGATCACCTCCCCCGACATTCCCCACAAATCAGATATCGGAGGCGTGATGTTGAACGTGCAGGATTCGGAGCAGTTGAATAATGACTTCGAAACGCTTGTCGAGCGCGCACGTACGGCAACCCCAGAAGCGAAAATCGAAGGGGTGATTGTTGAGCCGATGATCGAAGAAGGGCAGGAGGTGATCCTCGGTGTGGTGCGCGACCAGCAGTTTGGTCCGCTGGTGATGTTCGGCTCCGGCGGTGTGGAAGTTGAAGCGTTGAAAGATGTCGCCTTCGAACTGGCCCCCTTGCGCTGTTTCGAAGCCGAGCGCATGCTGGAAAAAACCTGGGCCGGTGAACGGCTGAAGGGCTATCGCAATCTGCCGCCCGCCGATCGGGAGGCGGTGATCGATGCGCTGCTGCGAATCGGGCAGTTGGCGCTTGATCTGCCGGACGTCATGGAAGTGGAGATCAATCCGCTGCGCGTGCTGCCGGAAGGTAAAGGCGCGGTAGCATTGGACGTGCGCTTGCGGAAGCGCACGCAGGAGAAAGGGTGAGGCTTTATCATGCAGGAGACTGGCGGAGATCGAGCGGCGAAGGAAATTCGACGCAAAATCGTAATTTGGTGTGTGCAGTCGGTAATGGGGTTGATCGGCTACGGCGTGATCATCTTTCTCGCCGCCGGCACGATTAATTGGATCTGGGGATGGCTGTTCCTGGCTTCGGTGGCGGTGATGCTCTTCGGCCAACCCATCCTGCTCATTCCCATCAGCCCGGAGACCTTCATCGAGCGCGCGGGTGGTTTAAGGCAAGAAGGAGGGAAACGCTGGGACCGTTGGTTGGCTTCGATTGCCGGTGGGATTATGCCCCTGGCTTCGTGGATCGTAGCGGCTTTGAATCTGCGTCACAATTGGCAACCAACACCGCCCGAGTTCATGCACATTGTGGGGTTGATTCTCGTCGCCATCGGTTGGTTTGTCTTCCTCTGGGCGATGGTCTCGAACGCCTATTTCTCCGAGGTCGTGCGTATCCAAACGGAGCGCGACCACACCGTCGCCACGAAAGGGCCGTATAAATTCGTGCGCCATCCGGGATATGCCGGTGCGATCCTGGCTTTCCTGGGCATTCCCTTTCTGCTCGGCTCCTACTGGGCATTGATCCCGGCTGTGTTGGGAATGGCTGGATATGTTCTCCGAACAGCGCTTGAAGACCGTACACTGCAGGATGAATTGGCGGGCTATCGGGAATACTGCGATCGGGTTCGCTATCGGTTGTTTCCGGGGCTATGGTAATGACTGAATGAATGTTTTATAACTACTTTGAGCTTTCAATAATACTAGTGTTCTTCCATGGAGCAGCCCACCCGTCTATGGAACCCTCAAGCGTAGTAGAATCAAGACATTATTGCCTTAATCGGCGATATTATAGATAATATGTTCTAGTAGGGAAGGGGCACGAGAGAGATGATTGAAATATCAAAGACATATAAGCCTAATGATGATCTCGTCCTTTTTAACGGAGATTGCATGTCGCTGCTGGGACAAATCCCGGATGAACAGATCAAGCTTGTTGTTACATCACCACCGTACAACCTCGGGAAGGAATATGAGGACAAGATAAGCATAAATGAATATGTTGAAGAACAAGGACGCGTAATTAGGGAATGCATAAGGGTGTTGCACCCTAAAGGAAGTATTTGTTGGCAGGTTGGGAACTATGTGGAAAACGGAGAAATTATCCCGCTTGACGTTTTACTATATCCGATATTTGCAAATAGTGGTCTTAAGTTAAGGAATCGGATTGTCTGGCGATTTGGCCATGGATTGCATGCATCAAGAAGATTCTCAGGCCGATATGAGGTAATCATCTGGTTTACAAAGAATGACGACTACACATTCAATCTTGATCCAGTTCGAGTGCCACAAAAATATCCGAATAAAAAGCATTTCAAGGGCCCAAACAAAGGAAAGTTATCTGGAAACCCTTTAGGAAAGAACCCAAGCGATGTTTGGAATATTCCAAATGTGAAAGCTAATCATGTTGAAAAAACAGAACATCCATGTCAGTTCCCGGTTGAATTGATTGAGCGCATTGTACTTTCGATGACTAACGAGGGAGAAAGAGTCCTTGATCCATTTCTGGGAACAGGAACGACTGCAATCGCAGCATTAATGCACGGCAGAAAAGCAATAGGAGCAGAGATTGTTCCCTCCTACGTGGAAATTGCGATGGAAAGAATTAGATTGGCCGAGATGGGTAAGCTAAAAATCCGACCAATGTCGAGGCCTGTATACGATCCGAAATCGCCAATGAAAAATGTTCCTCCACAGAGTGTGAATATAGATTCAGAGCCAATTCAAAGGCGCCTCCTGGAAAAAGGGGATTCTTTCGGGCACACGGAGAAGCGCACATGAAAATCGTGTATGAGTACTCGCACTTGGGAGGATCAGAGATTCTCAAAGTGAGATATCCAGAAGAAGATAAAGAAATATACGATGTAATTAGTGGTGTTGAGGCGAATAAAACAAAGATTAGCAAAGAAAAAACAATGAGAGGGAGGGCTCTTTATTCGCCAAAAGATATGAATAAGCAATTCAGGGGAGAATTCAATAAAAGAGGGTTTAGAGAACTAAAAGATACGTATGAGATTATTATCCCAAATTACTCTAGGGTGATTCATGGAGCATTCAAGCAGGTAGATTTCGTAAAAGGAAGATTATTAATTGAAGTTCAGTTTGGTAAGTATGCATTCATGTTTTATGATCTAGCCAAATTTCAATATTTCTTCAACGAGAACAAATGTGATGTGGGAGTTGAAATCGTTCCTTGTCACCCTCTGAAGAAACAAATGTCGACAGGGGTGTCCTATGGTGAACAACTCGTATATGACATCGAGCGACTAAAAAGGCATTTTCCGGCAGTGCCAGTGAAAGTGATCCTTGTTGATGCGTGATTGCATTAATAATTGCCTCTAACTAATAAAGCAAGCTCAGCATAACAAAGTATACGCGGCTAATAATCCGGTCCCCCAAACACCGTCGGCCCGATTAACTTGTCGAGATGCAGCAAGATGGCTTGAACGCGGGCTTGCTGTTCTGGATTCTTGTCGATGCGCTGCTGAACATCCAGCAGCATATGGCGATAGGCGTTGAGTAACTCAAAGCAGCGATCCGAGCGGCGTAATTGATGTGCTTTCCAGGCCTGGATGAGGTTAGAGAATGTGTCGGATATACCTTCTTGAAAGGCCTCATGACGTTTACGTTTGATGTAGCGTTCCGAGTTTAAACGGCGTGCCAGCTGCAGATCGCGCCATGCGGTGAGCAGTGTTTTCCCTGGTCCAATGCCCTCGCTTGCGCGGGAGAGACTTTCGTCGCGCACTTCCCAGGCGCCTACACCCACCCAGGACGATTCCAGGCCCTGCTCCTGTAGCCTGGCTTTGCGTTCCTCGGTGTGGAATCGCTCGGTGAGATCGCGTCGCGAGGTTGTGCTTCCCGTTTCTCCATTTTGATCGATAGTGTCTTGCTCGATCTGTGCATCGTCTTCGAGGGTGCGGAATGGCTGCATAGCAAGGAAGTCCTCGACTTTACGCTGCGCCACGAAATCGCGGATTTCGCGTTTTACGATGGCGGGAAGGACGTGCTCCCATCGACTCGTTCCCTTTTGGGTGACCGCCTGGCCGTACACCAGACGACGGACACCGCGTTCGTCGAAGGGATAGGGATTCTCGAGCGTGCGATTCTGGTCGCCGCTGTATACGCGGAAGACCACCTGCACGTCGCGCGCATAGACTTCGATCCCGTCACGAGTAACCGCCATGATTTCATCCAGTTTGCTGTGTCGATCGCGCAGATCGACGACGTCGCGCAGGCGCGTGAATCCATCGACGTGTCGATTGCCCTGGAATAACCACTCGGGCATGGTTTGATCCCTGCGTTGCTGTGCGCTGAGCACCCGAGGATAACCATTTTCCGTTTCGAATACGGCTGCAAAACCGAGATGCACGTCGACATAGCCCGGGCCACCGATCAAAAGGACGGAGTTCTCGGCGTTTTCGGCCTCTAGCGTTTCCAGATTGCCCTGGTCGATTCTCAGTGTGGGGTAGTTCAATCCCAGAGTCGCGCTGAAGAGATAGCGGAAAGCCGTCCAGACGGATTCGGTGTCGAATAAATCGGCGAGATAGCGGGCACCGATGTATAAGCCAAGCAGCATGGCGGCGACGACCGGCAGGATGTAGGTCAGGACTTCGGGCTGGAAGAACGGTGTGAGCATGTTGAGCAGGAGGTACACAAAGGGTCCCCATTCGTTTTCCAGCTCCGGGTCGAGTTCTCCCGGGAAATCTTTGGCAACGACGATCAGGAACCAGTAGGCGGCGAAGCATACGCCCGTAACGAAAAGCCGGATATAGGCGCCGCTCCGATTTCTGGCAAGAAAATGCAGACGGGCTTGTCGGTTCAGCCTGCTGAGATATACTGCCGCAGGAAAGCGCATCAACCAACGTTTCGGGCGTTCGAACAACGAGGAGGAGGGTTTCATGCTTCCCCTCCCGGCTCACGGCAGTCTTTATCAAGTGTCGATAAATCGCGAGCGATATCGAGCAGGTTGTCCTTCAAGGTCGGGCTTTCTTCGATGATTTCGTCACGCGAGCATAGATCGACGCTGTCCTTGAGAATACAGCGGATCGTGTCTTGTTTGCTCAGCGATGGATTGTTGCGGATCTGTTCGTACAGCACCCCGGTTAGGCGCTCAAAGAGAATTTGGCTGGCTTCCATTTGGCCTTGCTCGATGGCTCGCGTGGCGTTTTCCTGCGCGTCGGCGAGGGCGTTTTGAACGTCGCTGGCCCAATCGTGCCGCCAATCTTCCATGCGTTCCTGCTGTATGTCCCTGGGAAGATAAAGGTGCGAGAGATCGACGTTGAGTACTCGAATGCCCCGGGATTGCAAAATCTTCCATTCCCGA